>Ga0182018_10000043_pt1 | contig 143771 bp, 116 predicted proteins | sample 812P2MmetaG_FD_120490 | JGI IMG/M metagenome (GOLD analysis project Ga0182018, IMG submission 120490) | Permafrost microbial communities from Stordalen Mire, Sweden - 812P2M metaG | ecosystem: Environmental > Terrestrial > Soil > Wetlands > Permafrost | place: Sweden: Stordalen | collected... | reverse complement strand
TCGAGGCCATCGGCATCGCGAAGCAGGGCGTGGTCTTCAGCGACGCGACCACCGAAGAGATGTGGGTCGAGGGTGGAAAGTACGGGTCCATCGACCCCTGCTACCCGAGCAAGGTCGCTCAGGCGCACATCCACCATTTGCTCTTCCACGCGCACGCGCCTGAGGACAAGAAGCCGCTCAAGTACATTTTCTTCCCCATCCTCACGCACGTGAACAACTTCGTGTCGGACACGATGGACAACGCGAGCTGCCCCATCGTCGCCGGCGCGCCGGACGTCATGAAGGCGGCCTTTACCAAGGAGGTCGACTTCTTCGCCACTCGCGGGATCGAGTTTCTGGACCCCGCGGTGTCGTTCGTCGAGCCGACGCTCATGGCCAGGCGGATGTTCGAGACGTTCGGCCCGCGCCTCGGGATCACCGAGGACGAAAACGACTTCGCGTGCAAGGAGGCCTGGATTGCGCAGGCCATCTTCGACAAGGACGTCGAGTCCAAGGGCCGCGCCATCCTCGAGACCGTCGAGGCGGAAGACCGCGTCGCCATCCTGATGATCGGCCGCCCGTACCACTCCGATCCGGGCCTCAACCACGGCATCCCGGAAGAGTTCCAGATCCTCGGCTACCCGATCCTGTCGGTGCGCTCCATCCCCAAGGATCGCGAGTACCTCGACCGCTACTACAAGGAGGAGCTCGAGAAGGGGATCATCAAGACGCCGCTCGAGCTCAACCACGTGTGGCCGGAGAACTACTCGGTCAACAGCGCGCAGAAGGTCTGGGCGGCGAGCTTCGCGGCGCACCACCCCAACGTCGTCGTGCTCGATCTGTCGTCCTTCAAGTGCGGACACGACGCGCCCACCTACGGGCTCATCGACGCCATCATCGAGAAGAGCAAGACGCCCTACGCGGCGCTCCACGACATCGACGCCAACAAGCCGTCGGGGTCGATCAAGATCCGCGTGAAGACCTACGCCCACGCCCTGAAGCTGCACCAGGAGCGGCTGGAAGACGCGGGGAAGAGGAACCGGGAGCTCGTCAACGTCCTCGACCACAAGCGGGTCGAGCTCCTGTCCCTCCGCAAGGAGCAGCTCGCCGCGCGCAACCAGAATGACCCGGCGATCGAGGTGCAGCTCGAAGAGCTGCGCGCTCGGCTCAAGGCGTACGAAGCACCCCCAGCTCTGCCCGAGCTTCCCAAGGGCGTCATCCAACTAGGCAAGAAGACGGCACAAGGTGTCGTCCGGCTCCAGGCATCCTGAACGTGGGAGATTCCAAAATGTCCACAAACGTTGTTGGTCTCAACAAGACGTCGCTCCCGCTCATCGACATGGACGCGGAGCTTAAGCGCTTCGAAGAAGAGGAGCGCAAGCGCCTCGGGCTCGACACGAAGACCGAGCACTGGATTGAAGACATGGCCGGGTTGACCTTCACCAAGCGGGAGAAGGCGAAGGTCACGATGCTCGTCGGTGGCCTGACGATGGCGCACGACTTCCTCATCGAGGCCGGCCTCCGCGGGGTCGGATACAACGTGCAGACGCTGGAGTGTCCGACCAACGAGGGTCTCCAGGTAGGCAAGGAGTTCGGCAACCGAGGCCAGTGCAACCCGACGTACTTCACCGTCGGCAACCTCGTGAAGTACCTCATCACGCTCCGCGACAAGCACGGGATGACCGCGACGGAGATCGTCAACAAGTACGTCTTTCTCACCGCGGGCGCCTGCGGGCCGTGCCGCTTCGGCATGTACGTCACCGAGTACAGGAAGGCGCTGCGCGACGCCGGCTTCGACGGCTTCAAGGTCATGCTCTTCCAGCAGACCGGTGGCCTGAAGCAGGCGACGGGCGAAGAGTCCGGCCTCGATCTCAGCCCGACATTCTTCTGGGCCATCGTCAAGGCGATCGTCGCGGGCGACGTCCTGAACGCGCTCGGCTACCGCATTCGCCCCTACGAGGTCACCGCCGGCGACACCGACCGCGCGATCGACCGCTGCAAGGCGATCCTCTACAAGGCGCTCGAGGACCGGACCAACATCATGCTCGCTCTCTGGGCGTGCAAGCCGATCCTCGCCGGCGTGAAGGTCGACAAGACCCTCTCCAAGCCGAAGGTGAGCATCATCGGCGAGTTCTGGGCGATGACGACCGAGGGCGACGGCAACTACCAGCTCCAGCGCTTCCTCGAGGGCGAAGGGGCGGAGGCCGACGTCCAGCTCGTGACGGCGTGGCTCCTCTACACGGTGTGGGAGGGGACGCACGACACGAAGGACCGCGCCGATCTACGGGGTGCGGACAAATCGAAGTACGGCCTCGGCGAGATCGAGGGCGATGCCTTCGGCGTCGCGAAGAAGCTCGCGGGCCTCACCGGCGCGGGCATGGCCATCCGCGCGCTGTTCCAGACGTTCGCTCACGCGATGGGCCTCCACGGCTACAAGCTTCCGAACATGGACGACATCGCGTCCATCAGCCACGAATATTACAACAACGATCTCCGCGGCGGCGAAGGCCATATGGAGGTCGGCAAACTCATCATGAACACCATTTACTCGAAGGCACACATGACCCTCAGCGTGAAGCCGTTTGGCTGCATGCCGAGCGCCGGCGTGTCCGACGGTGTCCAGTCGGCCATCAGCGAGAAGTTCCCCGGCACCATCTTCTGTCCGGTGGAGACGAGCGGCGATGGGCGCGTGAACTTCTACTCGCGCGTGCAGATGTACCTCTTCAAGGCCAAGCAGGTCGCCATCTCCGAGTACGAGCGAGCGTTGCAGACGCACGGCGTGACCCGCGAGCAGGTCAAGACGTTCCTCGAGTCGAGCCCGCGCTTCGCGAGCCCACTCTACAAGGCGCCGCACGCGTACGCGGGATGCTCCGCCGACATGGTCGCTGCGGTGGCTCCTTACATCACGAAGACGCGGGCGCAGAGGTGGAAGGAGCGTCTCGCGGGCGTCGGCAAGAAGTCGGCAGCCCTCGCGCAGCAGTCGCCTCACATGGTCGTCAAGATCGTGAAGGGGGCAGTGGAAGCCGCGCCGGACGTCGTCGAGCGGGTGAAGTTCGACGCCAAGCTCTTCGCGGAGACTCGCAAGGCTGCGAAGGCGAAGGCGAAGAAGGTCGCGTACGTCGAGGCTGCCGCCGAGTAAGGGGTCCCCCAGGGGACATCTCCCCCCGGCATGAATGCCGCGCTAGAGTGGCGGTCATGCGTCGCGCAATCGCGTGCGTCGCCCTTGCGGGGGCCTGCGGCTGCGGGCACCCGTTCCTCGCGAATGACGGGACGCTCATCTTCACGCAGCCAGGGGCTCGGGGTGCGGCCGTCATGACCGCCAACGGCCTCGAGTTCCACGACGTGACCGACGTCCCGCGGCGCGTCGTCGTTCGCGATCCCTACGAGGCGTGGCGCGCCCCCATCGGCTTTCTCGTTCCCGCGAACGGCCGCTTCACCAAGACCAGCGCGCCCACCATCGTGACCAAGTCCGGCCTCTCGGTGTCGCTGCGACCCAGCGACGAGCGCGTTCCGTCGTGGGGCGGCGAGATGTTCGTCCGCGTGGACGTGGTCGCCCCCGCGGCCGAAGGGCGTGCGCGTTGGGGGGAAGACGTTGCCATCGTGATCGACGGGCGTGGTGATGACGTCGGCGCCCTGGCGGAGGCCGCCATGACCCAGCTTGGCGGGCGCGATCGCATCGCCGTGGTCGACGCCGCGGGTGCGCGGGTGATCGTCCCGACGATGCCCGCGTCGAACCGCTCCCTCGTCCTCGCGGCGATCGAGCGGAGGCCGGTATCGCCCACGGCCTCGACGGATCGGGCGGGCGCGGTCGCCGCGGCTCTTGCCCTGCTTTCTCGCGGTACCCTGCGGCAAGTCGTCGTGCTGAGCGACGCCGGTGACGTGGCGCGCGACGATGCGACGCGTGGTCTCGGCGACGAGCCCGTACCCCTCGCGGTCGTGGCCACCTCGGGGGATCGCCTCGAGGAGCGTCTCGACGCGATCCAGGCTTTCGTCCCTCCGGCGGGGAGCCCCGCGTTCGCCGACGTCGTCCTGGCCTTCGAGGGTTCGCCCGCGCCTTCGCACGTGCTCGAGGCGTCGGGAGGAGATGCCCGATGGGAGCTCGAGGGGGGCGAGCTCGGTCTCGGTGCCGTCCGCGCCGGGGATGAACGCACCGAGGTCGTGCGCGTGACGATCCCGGCCTGGACCCCGGGCGAGACCTTCACGCTGCGGATGACGGCACGCTTCGAGGACGTCGTGCACGATCACGAGCAACGGACGATGAGCACCGAGATGCCGTGCGTCTACGACCAAGACATCCAGCGGCTGGCGACGTCTCGCCACGGTGACGTCATCGCGTACGCGTCGGCGCTCGCCACCCTCGCCCGCCTCGACGCCGCCTTCGTCGGGGCCGACGGGACGCACACCCGGGACCTGGGGCCCGTCGCCCGGATGCACGCGCAGTCACTCGCGCTCCTGGCCCGCGACATGAACGACCCCGCGGCCGCGGAGCAGGCGGCGATGCTTCAGGCGCTCCTGTCCGCCAGGCCATAGAAAAGGAGCGCGAATACTGGACTGATGCGCAGTACTACGGTAGGGTCCCCTCATGACGTACGACGCACTCGTTCTCAGGGCCATGTTGCGGTTGGCGCGCCGTCGAGAGGCAGCCGACGTGGATGCGGTTGCCCTACGCCTGGGGGGCTCGGCCGCGGCCGTTCGTGCCTCGATGAGGCGCCTGGACGCCGGCGGATGGATCGAACGGCGCGGCAGCGAACCGCCCCGGTTGACGATCACCGGGCTCGCGCTGGCCGTGGCCATGCTGCCGATGAATGCGAATGCGTCCCGTAAGGCAGAGACCGCCGTTCGTCCGTCCGTGGCAGCGTAGGGGTCAGAAATCGATGCCCGTAGGAGACACGGCCGAGTCGTGCGTCGCGAGCGGTATCTCGCGCTGATACGAGTAGACGTGCGCCCCGTTGGCGGCGTTCGAATGCCGCTCGCACCACCACTTCGCGCCGCCGCTGGCCTTGCGAGCTTCGACGCACTGGGGGCACGCGGGTTCGATAGTCGGCTCGTGCTTCTCGGGCTCCTTTGGCCTTGGGCTCGCAACCAGGACGGGGCACGGCGCACCGAGGATCAGCTTCTCCGACGTCGACCCGACCACCCATTGCTTGAGATGCGGGCCCCTGTGCGAGCCGACGACGATGAGGTCTGCCTGGACCTCCGTCGCGAGCTGCACGATCTCCCGCACGGGTTTGCCCGCGCGTAGGTGAATGCCCACCGTGGTCCCCCGGAGGGCATCCTTGATGGCGGCCTTCTCGTTCACGTAGAGCCGAAGGTGACCGACGAGATCCTTCGACTGCTCCGCGGACGGCTGCGTCTGGAACACGTGGACGAGGTGAAGCTGCCCGTGCGGAACACGCTGCGCGAGTCGAGCGGCCTGGTCGAAGGCAGTCCCGTCGGCGTCCGTGAAATCGAGGCCGACCACGATCGTCAGCGCGGTCGGGCTCGGCGCCGTCCCATTGGTTGCTTGGCTCATGCAAATCACCCCGTGACGGCCCCGCGACTGGAGGAGCGTCGCCCACCAACATGAGACGTCCCATCGAACGCGCAAGCCCGCAATAATCGATTGGCTACCGAGCTCTACGTCAACGAAGGAGCACCGGACTCTGCGGCTGGCGAGCGTCTCGCCCTCCGCGCTGCCTCTCAACCGAACTGCCGCTTGTGCAACTCCTCGATGTACTCTTGGACGGCCTCGAGGCTCGGGCGGTCGAAGTGCACCTTGCCGGCCGCGATCTCTCGCAGCGCGCTGACCGCGGCCTTGTTCTTCGAGGGGACCAGGAGATCCACGCCCTTCATCAGAGCGCGCGTGCGCTGCGATGCCAGGATGCAAAGTGCAAAACGATTGTCCTCGCGTTCGAGACAATCTTCGACGGTGACGCGCGCCATGGGCAAACCTCAATCCGGGAGAGGGAAATCCGGGACGCTGCACCCTACTTGCCAGGGAGGCCGCCCGCAACCTGGTAAGTGCCGAGCGCGATAAGCCCAGCTCGCGCGAAAGGCGGCGTACGACGGGACGGACAGTCTGCCGAACGACAAGGGGTTCCCATTGGTTGACCTGGCGTTAACCTGGCGCTCATGCCACTCGACCCCCAGGCGCGCTTGCTCCTTGACTTCCTAGCGTCACAGAACGCCCCGGATGTCTCGACCCTCTCGCCGAGGGGCGCACGTCTCCTCTTCGCCGAGCACCGCGCACGGTCGCCGGCCGGCCCCGACGCACGGGTCGAAGATGCCCTCGTTCCCTCCGCGCAGGGCAGCATTCCCGTCCGGATATACAAGCCGCTCGCCTCGAGCGCGCCCCTCCCGGTCCTCATGTGGTTTCACGGGGGCGGGCACGTCATCGGAAGCGTGCCGGAGAGCGACTCGGAGTGTCGAGAGCTCGCGACACTGGCTCGCTGCGCCGTCGTGTCGGTCGAATACCGATTGGCACCGGAGCATCCGTTCCCGGCGGCGGCGGACGATTGCTTCACGGCCACCAAGTGGGTCGCCGAGCATCCGCCGGATCTGGGCGTCGATGCATCACGGATAGCGGTGGGAGGAGACAGTGCGGGCGGTAACCTCGCGGCGGTCGTGTCTCTGATGGCGCGCGACCGCGGGGGTCCGGCGCTCGTATTTCAGCTCCTCGTGTATCCCGGCACGGACTACGCGTCGCTCGACACGAAGTCCCACCACGAGAACGCGGAGGGGTACTTTCTGACCAGGCCGACGATGCTCTGGTTTCGCAACCAGTACGTCCCCAAGCTCGACGATCGACTCAATCCGTACGTCTCGCCGCTCCGCGCGGAGTCTCTCGAGGGCCTTCCGCGAGCCCTCGTGATGACGGCGGAGTACGACCCTCTGCGCGACGAGGGCGAGGCGTACGGCGCGCGCCTCGAACAGGCCGGCGGGAGCGTGGTCGTGCGTCGCTACGATGGGATGATTCACGGATTTCTCGGGATGAGGAATTTCCTCGATAAGGGGAAGGTCGCCATGTCCGACGCCGCCGCTGCGCTCGCGAGCGTATTCGGATTGAGTCAGGCAATAAGTCCATAGTCATTTATTCGGCTGCGCCGGCGAAACAGCGTTGAAATATCGAATGGCGTGACAACCAAAGATCGCCATCGGGCACGTCTTCGTTGCTTGACACAGCAGGGCGACATGGGAGACGTAATGCCTGCACCTCGTCCGGAGTGGTTGCCTATGCGCCTGTCTTTGGCGGCGAGAAATCTCGCCTGCACGATTCTCGTCACCCTCGCTGGCGGGTGTGGCGGGGGCTCGACCTCCTCCGCCAGCATGGACGCCGCCGTCGCAGATGCGACACGGATGCCCGAAGGCGCGGCCGTGACCACGGCGACACTCAAATTCTCGGACATCGGGGCGGCCGTTCTCATTAGCGACCAGTTCTATTTCACGGAGGGTCCCGTCTGGGATCCGAAGAAGAACGTTCTCTACTTCTCGGATATCAACGCCCACCAGGGGGGAACGGCCGGCGGCTCGGACGGCGGGACGGAGGACGACGCCGAGGGAGGAACCGAAGGCGGTGTGGACAACGCCGTGGGGGGGGCCATCTACCAGCTCACGCTGCCGAACAGTATCAGCGTGCTCTTTCAGCCCGACGGTAACGCGGACGGCCTCGGCCTCGACCCCCAGGGGAACGTCATCGCGGCCGGATACCCGTCGAGGAGCGCCTGGCGTCTCTCCGCGTCCAATACGATGCAGATCTTTTCGCCGTGCTCGGAGGGCGGAGGGACGTGCTATGCGGAGCAAGAGGTCAATACCCCCGATGACATCACGGCCCGTTCGGACGGCGTCATCTACTTCACCGATCCGACGTTCGGCAGCGGCAGCCAGGGCTTCGCGACCCAGACTCTGCCCCTGAGCAACGCGCAAGGGGTGTACCGCCTGACGACGGACGGCGTCCTGCACCTGGAAGACGAGACGACCGAGGGACCGAACGGCGTCAATCTGTCCCCGGACGAGAAGACTCTGTACGTCGCGTACACGCTGAGCGGCACGGTGGCGAAGTTCGACGTCGCGGCCAACGGGTCGTTGAGCCAGAAGACGACGTTCGCGACGGGCGCCACGATCGCCGACAGCATGTGCGTCGACTCGGGAGGCAACGTCTACGTCGGCACGCTCACCGGTCTGGCAGTCTACGATCCCGCGGGTACGCACCTCGGGACGATCTCCGCCGGCGGGTTGATCGTGACCAATTGCGGTTTCGGCGGCACCGACCAGAAGACGCTCTTCATCACCGCACGCACCCAGGCGACGTTGTCGGGTGCACCGCCGTTGGGCGGAGGGTCGCTTTACCAGATTACCGATATGCCCGTTCCGGGGATTCCGGGGCAGAACTGAGGTGGGACATGAAATGGGAGAATGCGCGAACGGTTGGGTCGTGGGCGGGATGCGCCCTGGTGGCCCTCACGATGGGCGTCGCCGGGTGCAGCGGTGGCTCGTCGGTCGCGGCCGGCGCCGACAAGGCCGACGCGGCCCCGGACGGCGGATATGTGTACGAAGACGCGGGGACATTTTACGGTGACGGCAGCGGAGGGGGCGACGCCGACGTCGGCGACATCGCATACTCCGTCACCCTCGTGTCCTCCACGTTCACCGTTGCGGCCGGGTCGGAGGTCTACAAGTGCCAGGACTTCGCGAACCCCTTTCACGGCCAGCAAGTCGACATCATCAAGCACGAAAGCCAGATGCCCGTGGGCTCGCACCACGTTCTCCTCTTCTTCCTGTCGGGTGCGACCGACGAGGCGCTCGAGGACTGCTCGGGGCTCGAGGCTTATCCATTTCAATACGTGGCCCAGAGTCCCAACTTCTCTTTGACGTATCCGTCCGGAGTCGGTGCGACGATCCCGACGTCGATCGGGTTCCGGATGAACATGCACTACCTGAATACGACGTCGAAGGCGATCACGGGGCAGGACCGGATCACGATGTACGTGGCCAAGTCCGGCGTCGTCACCCTGCACGCGGGGACGATTTTCTATCAGCAGACGTCGATCCAGATTCCGGCGACGGACGCCCCCTATGTCTCGACGAGGTCGTGCAACCTGTCGCAGGATGTGAACCTGCTGAGCGCCGACAGCCACATGCACACGAGAGCCACCAACTTCATCGCGACCGCCAACGGGGAGATGCTTTACCAGACGACCCAGTGGTCCGACCCTACCCTCTCCGTCTATACGCCGCCCATCCAGCTCGCGTCGGGGACGGCGATCACGTGGTCGTGCACCTACGTGAACCAGACCGGCAGCCCGCTTACCTTCGGCGAATCGGCGGCGACCAACGTCATGTGCATCTACCAGGGGACGTTTTATCCCGTCGCGGACATCACGAACCCCATCCTCGCTTGCGAGGAGTGACGACGCCAGCGTGAGGGGACGCGCGCCCGCGGACAACGGCGCCACGACACTCGACACGAACGCCACAGCGCGCGTTGGGGGCGAGCGCGTGGGGACCGGCCGATCCCCGCCAGTTTGGCCGTCGTGGACATGGGCACGCGACTTGCGAAGGGCACCCGCCATGTCCAAGAGCGAACCCACATCCTCCGTCGCAGATCTCCGGGCGCGTGCGCGCGAACACCTCAAGGACGGCGCGCTGACGTCGAACTACGGCGGGGACGTCACCACGACGCTCAAGCTCCTGAACGACGCGCTGGCGACCGAGCTCACGTGCGTCCTGCGCTACCGGTTCCACTACGTCGCCGCTCAGGGCATCGACAGCGAGGCGATCAAGGCCGAGTTCCTCGAGCACGCCAATGAGGAGCAGGCCCATGCGGACCGCATCGCCGAGCGCATCAACCAGCTCGGCGGCAAGGCGAACTTCGACCCGTCGACGTTCGCGACTCGGAGCGTGACCGAATACCGCGAGGGGAAGAACCTCGTCGACATGATCAAGGAAGACCTCGTCGCCGAACGCATCGCGGTGCAACACTACCGCGATCTAGTCCGACATTTCGGCGAGAAGGACCCTTCGACCCGCCGGATGCTCGAGGACATCCTCGCGCAGGAAGAAGAGCACGCGAACGACATGCACGATCTTCTGGTCGCGCACGAAGGGGCGCCCCCGCTCGATAGTTGAGTTGGCGCGAGACGAGGGAAAAAAGTGGGGCAGAGTCGGCTTGCGGCGCCCCCCACATGCTCTATGGTCGGATGCGTCAACGGTCTTCACTATGCCCTCCGCCTCGATTCCGACCGAACCCATCGGCAGCATTCCCCGCCCGCTTCGGTTGATCGAAGAAGTCGAAAAGAGGGGCAGCGACTCCGCCCTCGACTCGTTCTACGAGGAGGCCGTTCGCGACACGATCGAGCGATTCGAGGCCACCGGGTCGCCCGTCATCACCGACGGCGAACAGCGCAAGTACCACAACTTCTGGACCTACTCGGTGGACGGGCTACGCAACACCGCTCCCGACGGCTTCAAGATCCCCTTCGCGGCGGGCCACACCCGCCGGATGCCCCGCCTCACGAGCGGCCCGTTCCGCTACAAGCGATACGCGGACAGCTTCGTCGACCTCGCCATGCGCTACGCGCACGTGCCCGTGAAGCAGGCGGTCATCTCTCCCTCGGCGCTTAGCCTCATGTATCCGGCCGAGGGGATTCCCGGTTATTCGCGCGAAGAGTTCATCGACGATCTCCTTCGGGAACACGAGACCGAGATCCGCCGCTGCCTCCAACGGGGCGCCCACAAGGTCCAGATCGACTTCACCGAGGGGCGGCTGGCCGTGAAGATCGATCCCTCGGGCAAGCTCCTCAATAGCTTCATCGAGCTGAACAACCTGGCCCTTTCGCGGTTCTCGAGCGAGGAGCGCAAGCGCCTCGGCGTGCACACGTGCCCGGGCGGCGACTGCGATTCGACGCACAGCGCCGAGGTCGACTACGCGGAGCTCTTGCCCAGCCTGTTCGAGCTCCACGTGGGGAACTTCTACATCGCGCTCGCGGGCGAGAAGGACCGCGCCCGCGTCCAGAAAATCATCCGCAAGCACATGAAGGCGGACCAGCGAATCTTCGTCGGCGTGGTCGCTCCCATCGACCCCGTCGTCGAGACGCCGGAAGAGGTGTGCGAGCGAATCCTCGACGCGGCGAAGTACATCCCCGTCGAGCAGCTGGGCACGACGGACGATTGCGGCTTCTCGCCCTTCAGCGACGACAAGTCGACGACGCGCGAGACGGCCTTCGCGAAGATCCGTGCCCGCGTCCTCGGCACCGAGCTCGCGTACAAGCAGCTGGGTGGAGGTTGAGCCTGTGTCGGCCGGCCGCGACGACGAAGACACGCTGCTGCGCTCCGTAGCCCTGCAGAACGCGAGCAGCATCCTCGCCGCCCGCCAGCGAGCCGAGCGCGAGCTCATCGACGCGAAGAACGCGCTGGAACAAAAGACCCACGAGCTCGCTCACTCGCTGTCGATGATGCGGGCGACGCTGGAGTCGACGAGCGACGGCATCCTCGTGACGGACCGCACGGGCAAGGTCACCGACTTCAACGAGAAGTATCTGGACATGTGGCAGCTCTCAAGGGACACGATCGAGGCGCGAGACCACCGGCGACTGCTCGAGATCGTCGCCGCGAAACTCGAGGACCCGGCGGCGTTCCAAACGAGGGTGGACCAAATCCACGCGTCGTCGCCGCCGGACACCTTCGACGTGCTGGACCTCGCCGACGGACGCGCCTTCGAGCGATTCACGAAGATCCAGTTCATGGACGGGGAGAGCATCGGCCGCGTGTGGTGCTTCCGTGACATCACGGAGCACAAGCAGGCGGAGAAGCAGCGGCAGATGCTGCTGGAACGGACGGAAGCCGCCCGCATGGACGCCGACGTCGCCAACCGAGCCAAGGACGAGTTCCTCGCGGTGATCTCCCACGAGCTGAGGACGCCGCTCAACGCCATCACCGGATGGGCGGACCTCCTCCTCGCCGGCGACATGACCCCGGAGAAGCGGCGGCACGCCGTCGAGGTCATCGGTCGCAACGCCAAGGCTCAAGAGAAGCTCATCGAGGACCTGCTCGACGTGAGCCGGATCATGGCGGGCAAGGTGCGGCTCAACGTCGACGCGGTCGAGCCGATCGACTTCGTCGAGATGGCCGTCGAGGCCGTGCGACCCACGGCGCACACCAAGGACATCGCGTTGAACGTCACCTTGGACCCCGACGCGGGCACGGTGATGGGCGATCGCGACCGGCTCCAGCAGATCATCTGGAACCTGCTCACGAACGCCATCAAGTTCACACCGAGGCATGGGAAGGTCCTCGTCCGTCTGCGAAGGCAAGACTCCTCGGTGGAGATCGTCGTCGAGGACAACGGCCAGGGGATTACGCGGGAGTTCTTGCCGTTCGTGTTCGAGCGTTTCCGCCAGGCCGACACGAGCTTCACTCGCTCCAAGGGGGGCATCGGGCTCGGTCTCGCCATCGTCAGGCACCTGGTCGAACTGCACGGCGGCGCCATCACGGCATACAGCGACGGGGAGGGGCACGGCGCCGTCTTCACGCTGACGTTGCCGATCGCACCGATTCGCCGCCGGAACACCGTAATGCCGTCGCGGACGCCGGAGAGTCCGGTGCCGCCGTTGTTCATCTCCCCGCCCGAGCTCGAGGGCCTCCGCGTCCTCGTCGTCGACGACGAGCCCGACGCCCGCGACATGCTGCACTCGATGTTGGGGCACTGCAAAGTGGTGGTCACGGTCGCGTCGAACGCTGCGGAGGCGCTGAACCTACTGAGGACGACCCGTCCGGACGTGCTCGTCTCGGACATCGGGATGCCCGGGGAGGACGGTTACGACCTGATCCGTAAGGTGAGAGCGCTCGCCGCAGTGGAGGGCGGAAGGACGCCCGCGGTCGCGCTGACCGCGTACGCCCGGCAGGTCGATCGAACGCAGGCGTTGAAGGCGGGCTTCGACATGCACGTGCCGAAGCCCATTGACCCGTCCGAGCTTGCCATCGTCATCGCCAACCTTCACGCGCGGCATTGGCGCCACGATTGAGCTAGGCCGCCGTCCGCCGTCGCGGCACGTCGATTGCTTGGCTTCATCGTATGAGCCATCTAACTCCCTCGTTTCGCGTACGCGTCATCGCGTGGGCTTTCGCGCCCGCCTTCGCCGTGGTGGGCTGCGGTGGCGGCTACGTCGCCGTGGACGGCTACGACGCCGCCTACGTCGACGCACCCGTGGGCATCGAGGCCTATCCCCGGTACTCGTTCCAGGACGGATACGTCTACGACGTGAACGGGCGCTTCTATCACCAGCACAGCGGGCGCTGGGTTGCGTATCGCAGCGCGCCGCCAGAGGTGCTGCGCGCGCGCGCCGAAGGGCGCGGCAGGGTGGAACGCCGGTAGCAAGAGCGCCTCACCACACGAAAAGGGAGAATCCCATGAACCGTGATCACGTGCTCGACGTAGGCGCGCAGATGCTCAAGATTCTCAGCCGGCTCGGCGATTCGGAGGCCGAGCGTATCGACACTTTGCTCGAGAGCATGGGCCTCGAGCGTCGGCGAGGCTGGGCGCAACCGATGGCCTGCTTCGCTGCGGGAGCCATCATCGGAGCCAGCGCAGGCCTTTTTCTCGCGCCCACCCGCGGGGCCCAGTTTCGCCGGAAGATCGTCACGTTCTTCGCGGGCGAGATCGACCGGGTGACCTCTCCGGCGAAGCCCGTCAGAATCACCGCGAAGCCGGGTCACGCTCATCCGTGAGTCACGTCGCTCAGCGCCGCCACCTCGGCCTGAGCTAACTCGAGCGCGCCCACCGCGAGGAGCTCTGCGAGCTGCTGGGGGGTCCGCGCGCTCGCGATGGGAGCTGCCACGTTCGCCTGGCAGAGGAGCCAGGCCAGCGATACCGCCGCCACGCTCGTCCGGTGCGCCGCCGCGATCGCGTCCAGTGTCGAGAGTACGCGCAGCCCGCGAGTGTCCAGGTATACCTGCGCGCCCTTGGCCCGGGCGCTCTCTATCTTCGAGCCGGGACGGTACTTGCCGGTGAGGAATCCCTTCGCAAGGGCGTAATAGGGAATGCACGACAGCCCCTGGGCAGCGCAGAGAGCGGCCAGATTGCCCTCGTACTCCTCGCGATGGACGAGGTTGTAGTGCGGCTGCACGGCGACGTAGCGAGCCGTCCCCTCGCGGTCGGAGGTCTCCAGAGCGGCGGCGAGGCGCGCGGCCGTGTAGTTCGACGCCGCGATGTGGCGGACTTTGCCTTCTCGCACGAGCGCGCCGAACGCGCCCAGCGTCTCCTCGAGCGGAGTCGCCTCGTCGTCGCGATGTGCGTAGTAGAGGTCGATGCAGTCGGTCTGCAGGCGCCGGAGGGACGCCTCTGCGGCCGCGCGGATCGTCTTCGCCGAGAGCCCTTCGAGTCCGGGCTTGAGACCCACCTTCGTCGCGACCACCATCCGCCTGCGGTTGCCGCGCGCCGCCATCCAGCGGCCGACGATCGTCTCCGACTCCCCTCCGGAGTGCCCAGGAACCCATGCGGAGTAGACGTCCGCCGTGTCGATGAAGTTGCCGCCTGCGGCCGCGTACGCATCCAGTACGGCGAACGACTGGCGGTCGTCCGCGGTCCAGCCGAACACGTTACCGCCGAGGCAGAGGGGGAAGACGTCGACGTCCGTATTTCCTATTTTCTTCATGGTTCGCTCTAAGGTGGCCTACTCGGCGGGGTTGAGCCCGGACGCCATCCGGTCCTGAGAGCGGCCCCACCATCTCCAGAGTAGGGGTGCCGCCGCAAGCGCTACCTGGGAAAGGACTCCCAGGCGATCGGGGTAGATGCCGAGGAACTCGATGCGGAGGAAGGGCATCGCGTGCGACGGCAGAAGGCCGACCACCTCGAACGTGTGGATGCCCTGGCCGAGGAGGACCACGGCCGTCGCGAGGAGAACCACGGTAGACGCCTTGAACAGCGTCTGCATGGGCAACCGGAGCCCCAGACGGCTCACCGAGAACACGAGGGCGAACAGCAGCACCGCGCCCGTGCACCCGCCCCAGACGACTGACGACGGCGCGTCGATCGACAGTGCTTCCAGGAAGACCGCGGCCTCGAAGCTCTCCCGGAAGACCGCGAGAAACGAGATCCCGAAGAGGGCGAGCGCGCCGCTCTCCAGAGCGCCGCTCGTCCGCTCGCGAAGGTCGCCCATCGTCTTTCGGGTGGTCGTCCGCGCGTTGAGCCAGAGGGCGGCGTAGAGGAGCATCGCGACCGCCACGAAGGCGAGGCATCCCTCGAGCTTCTCGTTCATCGCGCCCGCGAGGGCCTTGCGGCCGAGGGCGAAGGCGACCGCGCCCAGGGCAATCGCCGACGTCCACCCGGCGTGGACGAACCGCGCCCGCGACGCCTGCTTCTTCTTCTTCAGGACGGCGAGGAGGGCGGCGACGACGACGGCGGCTTCGAACCCCTCGCGCACGATGACGAGCAACGCAAACCAGAACGCGGAGACCTTCGTGGTCGTCGCATGCTCGCCGGTACCGGCGACGCGGTCGAGGAGCGCCATCAGTCGGGCGGCCTGATCGCGCGCACCGGGGTCTCCGTCGTGCAGGGCCGTGCGGGTCGTCGTAAACGACGCTTCGAGCTGGGCCAGCGCCTCGGGGGCACGCACCTTCAGCCAGGGTTCGACCGGCTCGACGTCGCTCAGATACGCGTCGAGGACGAGCCTCTCTGCTCCGCCGTGGTCGCCCTGGCCGAAGAGCTGCGCCGCTTCTCCGACCCGTGCGCGGGCGGTTGCGAGGAGGGCAGGGGCGTCGAGCTCGCGGATCGTCCCGCGAAGGCACGCGACCTCACGTGCGCCTGCCGTGGCCGCCAGCTCATCGTCCGAGCGGTTCGCTAGGTCGTCGAGCGAGACGCGCGGCGGCGTGTGGTCGCACGCGGGCTGCCGGAGCGAGAACACGTAGAACGCGAGCGCCCAGCGTTGCTTGTCGTCCAGGGTGTCGAAGGGGAGCATCGCCGTCCCCTTCACGCCGAAGCGGATCGCGTTGTACGCCCGGAAGGGCGTGAAGCCGTCCATCACGCTGGGCGAATGAAAGCTGGCGGGCCTCGGGGTGAGAGCCGGGGCCGCCGGGCCGTTCCCCTCGCCGGTCGACCCGTGGCACGGGGCGCATGTCTGCCTGAAGAGCCTCGCGCCCTCCGCGAGATCCGGCGGGACCGAGGGTGCCCGCGACATCCCGCTCGATGCCACGAGATCGTCCGCAATCGAGGCGCAGTCGGCGCTCACTCCCGCGGCGTCCAACCCGTGGCTCACGCGCGCGTCGATCGAGGCGACGCGCGCAGCCAGGGCCGGGGCGGTGGGGATCTGCTCGGCGATAGCCGTAGCCTCGGCCGCGAGCGATCGCTGTTCGGCCAGCTCGCCCGAGTCCCGGGAGACGACGGCAGGCGGATAGTCGTGCCCGAGGTACTGGAGGATCGCGACGAGGCGCTGCTGGACGCTGGCCGGGGGAGCGCCCGCTGCCGGCTGAGCGCCGCCGTGGAACGCCAGGAAGAAGACGGCGACGACCGCCGCGAGAAGGAGCAAGACCGGGAGGGTCCTGATGTTGAAAGTCGTCTTCAAGTATCTCATTGGACTATGAGCCCAGACGGGGCGATCCGCAAGCTCCCGCGCGCGGCCGCGATCGCACCGCGTCCCTCGATCTTGCTCTAGGATCGCCTTCGACTCGCGATGCTCCCCGGACCGGTTCAAGACGCGCTGTCCACCCTCGGGGCGGCTCTGATGAGCCGTCCCGACCTCGGGGACTCGCTGCTCGCCCGGTGGCGGGCCGGCGGCAAGCGTCGCGACGGTGACCTTCCGGCCGACGTCCTCGCCGCGGCGGACCTGTTGGGCAACGCGTTGCCGGCCCTGACGCAAGGGGAGGGACACGTCGCGCTCGGGAAGCTCTTCGCCGAGCCTGCGGGCGAGGTGCTGTTCTCGTGGTGCGCGGCGAGCACGTGGCGGCGGGACGTGCACATGGCCAAGCTTCTGGCCACGGCGTCGGCGCAGTCCGCATTCAGTGGACGGGTCGTCGCGGTGGCCCGCGAAAGGGTCGTCGAAGGACCGCTGCTCGACGCGCTCGCGTGCGCACCGCTCCTCGGCGACGGTCTTCAGCTTGCGCTGCCCGAGAACACCCAGGCGCGCGCGCGGCTCGAGATCCTGATCTGGGAGGCAGGAGCGAGCGCGCTCGAAGCCCCCGATCTCGGACGCTGGCTCTGGGGATCGCCCGACACCTTCGAGGCGATGATCCGTGGGCCAGCGCGGGGGACGCTACGCGGGCGGGTCCGTGCGGCGCGATGCCTCGAAGTGAGCGTCCGAGGGTTGCCGCCGGCGACCGACCCGGAGCTCGTGGGGCGCACGCTCCAGGTGCTGCAACCGCTCCTCCTTCACCCGGAGCCGCTCGTCTGGGTGCACGCCGCCCGCGCTCTCGGACGCCTCACGGGCCCGCTCGAGCAGCTCGAGGGCACCCTGCTCGACTGGGTGCTCGGTGACTCGCGGGTCCTCCGGCAGCGCGCGATGACGGCGGTGGCGTCCGTCCCCGCCGATCGCCTCATGCTCCTGGGAAGCCAGCTCGTGGCCGTCATCAACTCGCGAGACGAAGAGGCCTGGGTGCTGGCGGCGGTGGCTGCGGCGACGCCGTATCTCTTCTTCGAGCGGAGGGACCTGTGGAACCGCCTCGCCAAGCGCATCCTGGCGGGAGACGGAGGCGCCATCTCGGCGCGTGCCCTCGCACGTGGCCTGGCGACCCTCTGGCGCCGGGGCATCGAGCACGCCGAGATCGAGACTCCCCTGCGAGCGCTCCGGGAGATGGCCCGCCTCGCGCGCGCAGGATCGCTCGACGAATGGCGTCGCTGGATCGAGGTGACGGCCGTGACCGACACGGTCGAGGGCGCCGAGCGAGACCCGCTCGACCTGGAGCTTGGCCTCGAGAACCTGATGCGTCTCGCCGCCCAGTACGACGACGAGGAGGCCGATGCCCGCGCCGCTCGCTTCGCCGTCTCGGTCGCTCCCACGTTCTCCGAGGCGCGCCGGATCGCGCTCGGGTCGGGGAGGGTGCGCCAGCGAGCCGCTGCCATCAATGCCCTCGAGGGTTGCGCGCGAGCGTTCGCCCTCCGTCTGTGGGGGCCGCTCCTCGTCACGCGACCAGGGGGTGACCCGGTGGAAGAGCCGGACCTCGAGGAGACGTGGAAGATCATCGCCCGTGCGCCCTCGGAGATCCTCGACATCGTCAAAGAGAGGCGCCCGGCCGAGGGCGGCAATCTGGACATCGACCTTCCTCTCGAGGTCCTCGCGGTCCGGCTCGGCGGCTACGCGCTCGATGCATGCGGGGAGGACGGAGCGCGAGGACCCGGGCGTGGACCGACGGCGCACGACACATGCCTGTGGCTCCGCAAGCTCGAGGGCTTCGCGGACGGTTCGCGCGAGCTCCCGGAGTCGCTCAAGGGCGCTCTCAGCACTCTCTTCTGGCGTCTGGTCGACACGACGCGCGGCACCGCCCTCGGTGAGGTCGACGACGTGCGCTGGCTGGGCCCGTTCGCCGCGTGGTGGGCGCTCGTGATCGACCGGCCCGCGATGCTCCTTCAGCTCGGGACCGCGCTGCCGATGATGGCCGAGGGAGCCCTCGCGAGTTGCTGCGAGCGGGCGGAGGCGCTTCGCACGTCCATCTCGCTGGATCTCGCCGATGGCGAGTGGGGTGCCTCGGCGGCGGCGGCGCTCGAGTCGCTGCACGCCGACGACACCGAGCTCGCGCACGCTCTATCCGGCCTGGCGGGCGCGCTCGAAGTGTTCGGCACCGCGGCGGGCCCCAAGCCCAACCTCGAAGCGATGTGCCTCGAGCTGGTGCTCGCGGGCGACAGGCTCCACGGTGCCCTCGCCAATCCGGTGAAGGCGCTCCATCCGGCGACCGGGCAGAGCGCCGAGGACTCCCTCTCGCGGAGCGCCTCGGAGAACGCGCCCCGCATGGCCGCCCTCGTCGCGCGCGCCATCCGTGCTCGCGAGCTGTCGATGCTCGACGTGTGGTTCGCGTCGCTGGGCCCCGTCGCCTCCGCGCTCCTCGAGGCCGCCGTGCGCGCCGCCATCCGCCGGACGCCGCCGCCGCCGCCCCAGCCGAAGAAGAAGGAGCCGAAGCTCATCGAGGGCTACGAGCTCATCAAGCCGCTCGGCGAGGGTGGCATCGGATCGGTGTGGCTCGTGCGCAAGCCCGGCGCCGACCGCTTCTTCGTGCTCAAGATCCCGAAGGCGGAAGCCCTCGCCAACGCCACCGACACCGAGCGCGAGGGGATCCTCACGTCGTTCGTGGAGGAGGCCAAGGCGCTGGCGGGGCTTTATCACCCCAACGTCGCCAACATCATCGATCGCGGTGTCTCGGGGACGGTGCCGTTCCTGGTGCTCGAGTACCTCATCGGCGCTGATCTCAAGCAGTACGCCACCGCACGTCCCATGACGCTCTTCGAGCTGCGGCAGGTCGTGCTGGATTCGTGCGCGGGCCTCGCCGCGCTGCACAGCGCGGGGCTCGTGCACCGCGACATCAAGCCCGCGAACATTTGGCTGCGTCTCCCCCTGGGGGGAGGGGAGAAGTTCGACCCCGAGAAGCACAGAGACCCGGCGCGCGTGCCTCCGCTCGCGGCGGTGGTCATTGACTTCGGCATGGTGCGCGCCATCCGCGTGCCGCCGGAGGCGGGGGGTCGCTTCGTGGCGGGTACCGCCGGGTACATCGCCCCCGAGCAGGTCCTCGACCCTGTGGAGCTCGACGTACGCGCGGACGTCTACGCTCTCGCGGGGACGATCTACAACGTGACGACCGGGCAGGCGTTCTTCGACGACATCGAGAACGCGCGCGACCGCATCATCGCCCACATGAGGCGCGACCCGTTCGAGGACGCGGGTCGCCTTCGTGTGTACCCGGCCGCGGTGGCGAAGCTCCTCCGGGCGGCCACGGCGCGGGAGCCGCGCGACCGTCCGTCTCCTCTCGAGTTCGGGCGAGAGTTCGCTGCAGCACTGTAGGGTGAATCACTCAAATCGAACGACCAGGGGCGCGTGGTCGGAGTCGACGGTGAAAGCGCCCTCCACGGCCGGATCGAAGGGACCGTGGTCGCGCAGTTCGGCGTTGAGGAAGCGGGCCTCGGCGAGGCGGGCGTGCAGGTTCGCGGTCACCAGCACGTGATCGATCTGCGCCGGGCCGCCCCGGTAAAGGATGCTGAAGCGAGCGGCCGGTTCGATGCCTTCGGTGCAGTCGAAGAGCTGGCCCTGACCCTCGCCGCGTAGCGCACGCACCACCGGCGAGGACGGCCCGTCGTTGAGGTCTCCCACCACGGCCACTCGTGCGTCCGGCTCGGCGGCGAGCACGTCGTCCACGAGGCCCCGAACGTACAGCGCCTCCGCCCCGCGCCAGACGAGGGTCCGGAGCATGCCCTCCGCTCGATCGCCCGCGGTCTTCGGCTCGATCTCGCTGCCCGACTCGTCTCGCAGAGGCACGGCGTGCGCCGACTTGAAGTGAGCGACCAGGACGTCGACCCCGCCCATCCGGGGGACGTCGATGCGGACGTGCACCACACCGCGACGCAGGGGAATGCGCGTGCCGAAGGGTTCCGGGTCTCCCTCGCGAAAGACCGGGAAGGAGAGCGTCTCGGCGGTCCGGACGCGGGCGAACGCCACGGGGACGCGGGCGAGCAGGGCACAGCGGATTCCGCGAGCATCCCGTGTGCCCATGACGGGCTCGCCGTACCCGCTCCGGGGAAGGCGGGCGACGACGGCACGTACGAGCTCGACGGGGCCCACCTCCTGCAGTCCGACCACGTCGGCATCGCAGGCACGCAAGTGCGCGGCGATCTCGTCGAGCTTGGCCTCGAGGATGACTCGTGCGCGATCGCTCTTCGGCTCGAGAAGGTCCTTCACGTTGAACGTGGCGATAACGAGGGCCATCGACGCCAGATCCTCAGGGCCCGGACGAAGCCCAGGCGAGCTCGCCCGTGGTTTGCGCCGCGAGCCATGTCCACAAGGGCGTCCCGGCGGCGACGAAGCTGGCGGGGGCCGCGAGCATCGTGTGCGAGCTTCCGGTGACGAAGAAGTACTGGAAGTTGTCGAGGGGGTCGAGGACATCGGCCGCCAGGGCCGAGAGGTCCGTCTGGAAGTCGCTTCCACTGAGCTGGTAGTAGGCGGCGATCGTGCTGTCCTGCTCGCTCGAGAGGAGCGCCATGCGATCGGCGGGATACCTCGTCGCGATCGCGCTCATGTAAAGCGAGAGGTCCGTCCGACATCCTTCGCCGCAGATCGGATCGACGAGCGGCCCGAGGTTCCAGCTCTGGTACCACGCCGCGCGCGTATCGGCGGGGATCGCGTCGCCTTCGAGCAGCGGAAGCGAGTCGTCGACGAGGATCATCGGCGTCAAGGGCCAGTACTGGCGAAACGAGGCGTAGTTGAAGAGCGCGCCGCCGCCGCCCGCGCTCGAGCCCGTGACCGCGATCTGTCCGGGAGTGGGGAACGTGGCCGCAAGGCGCGCGAGGTACGCGAGGACGTTGGCGTGGCCCTCGTGGTGCAGCGTCTGGCTCCCGGCGTCGCTCGTGTAGGTGGTGATCGCGTCGCCGGCGTGGAGGTCGCCGGTGCAATAGGGGATGAAGATGTCGCTGTAGTCCGCGAAGGGATTGGACGCGTCCGTGTGATCGAGGATCGTGCCCGCCAGGTTGCCGGAGGAAACGGCCGAGAACTGCGAGGCGCCGTAGGGACCGTGCGTCGATGTATTGAGGACGACGCAGGTCTCGTAGTCCCAGCACGCGCCGCCTCCGTTGAGGAAGACGAGGACGTTGTCGCTTGCCCCGCTCGGATAGATGCCGATGCCCGTCGGAGTGCCGTCGTCGCACTCGGAGTCGGGGAAATCGACCCACGTCCACGTGTCCGTCAGGGCGCCGATCGGAGCACCGAAGGGCGGGGCGGTCGTCACGTCGCCCGTCGCGTCCTCGACGCTCGCATCCTCTGAGAGGGAGGCCTCGTCCACGGACGTGTCGGCCCTTACCGCGTCCGTCATCGTCACGGCGCTCGACCCGTCCCCGCAAGCTCCGACCGCGACGGCACAAGCCAGGCTGCCGAGCCTGCTCGCGACCATCCTCACGATCGGCACCATGCGGCACTGTATCGCCAAAACATGGCTCCGGCGCCGGCTGTAGTAACGTCCCAGTCCGATGTCCGCCTCGGCCTCGGAGCCTGTTTCTCCCGTCGCCAGCGGCGGCGTCGTGGCGATGGCCGCCGGCGCCGGGGCGGCCTTCCTCGGTATCGCGCAGACGGTCGGCGCGATGGCGGTCCTCCTCGTCGCGATCGTGCGCGCGATGGCCTCGGTGCCGCCCGTGCTCGACTACCACGAGCTCCGTCGCAACCTGCACAAGATGGCGGTCAAGTCGCTCCCGATCGTCGTCGTCACCTCGCTCTTCACAGGCGTCATCGCGGTCATCCAGGCGGCCCCCATCGTGAAACGTTACGGGGCGGAGGGGCTGCTCGGGTGGGGGGCGGGCTTCGCGACGCTTCGCGAGGTCTCTCCGCTCCTCACCGCGCTGATGATCTCGGGCCGCGTCGGTGCGAACAACACCGCGGAGCTCGGGACGATGGTCGTCACCGAGCAGATCGACGCGCTCCGTGTCCTGGCGATCGATCCGATCGCGTTCCTCGTCCTCCCGCGCTTTATCGCGATCGCCGTGACGCTCGTCACGATGACGCTCTACGCCGACGCCCTCGCCCTCTTCGGCGCGGCCTTCGCCGGGCTCGGTCTGCTCCAGATCGAGCCGCGGAGCTTCTACAACGGGCTGACCGGGGGCCTCCTCAGCTTCGGCGACGTGGCCAACGGGCTCGTCAAGAGCGTCGTCTTCGGGCTCGTCATCGCGCTGTCGAGCTGTCACTTCGGAATGTCGACCACCGGAGGGGCGCCGGGCGTCGGGCGGAGCGTCAACGCCACGGTCGTCGCGAGCGCATCCGGCGTCTTCATTCTCGATTACCTCGTGAGCTTTCTCCTCGGCTAGGCCTTGCGACCATGACCACGAGCGTCGAAAGCGAACTGTCCGCGCCCTCTCGTCCGGGCGTCGTGCACGACCTCGGCGCCGCGGGGATCGATCTCTTCCTCGCCGGGCGCGAGCTCTACGGGGTCTTCGTCCGGACGCTGTACTGGGTGGTGCGGGGGCGACGAGACAAGGGCGCCACTCTCCGGCAGATGTACGAGATCGGCAACCGATCGCTCTTCTTCGTCTCGATCTCGATGGGCTTCATCGGGATGATCGTCCTTTACCAGGCCGGCATCGAGATAAAGCGCGTCATCCCGGACTTCACGCTCCTCGGAGCCACGTACCTCGAGCTCCTCGTACGCGATCTCGCGGCGTCGCTGGGAGGTCTGATGCTCGCGACGCGCGTGGGCGCGGGGATCGCCGCCGAGATCGGGTCGATGGTGGTCACCGAGCAGGTCGACGCGCTGCGGATGTGCGCGGCAGACCCCATCGATTTTCTCGTCGTGCCGCGTTTCCTCGCGAGCATGGTGATGACCACGGTGCTAGTCGTCTGGGCGGGCGCCGTCGCCTTCGCGACCGGGGCGTTGACCGCCAGCATCGCGTTCGACGTCCCCGTCCGCGTGTTCTGCAATATGTCGCTCATCGACTGGGGCGACGTCCTGACGGGGCTTGCCAAGTGCGTCGCCTACGGCGCGGCGATCCCTGTCGTCAGCGGGTACTGCGGCCTCTCCACCTTCGGCGGCAGCGAAGGGGTTGGCTGGGCCGCGACCCGCGCCGTCGTCAACTCGTCGCTCGCGATCATCATCCTGAACGCGATCATCTCGACCGCGAGCCTGCTCATCTTCGGCGCCTGACCGCCCCGCGCTCAGCCGAGATCGTCCGCGGTCTCCTTTGCGTATCCCGGGCAGCTCAGAACCGGCAGGCGCGGGTACTTCGCGAAGTGAGGGTCCCTCTCGTGGAGAAGGCAGAGGCGAAACACCGAGCCTCGGGCCGAGCCGACCCGCTTGCAGTGGACGCAGTGGTCGCAGAGTCCGCCGGTTAGGTCTTGCAAGGATCCGGAGCCCACGTGGATAGTATGCTGTGCCGGACGCGGTCGTCATCGGCTCTGGACCGAACGGGCTCGCCGCCGCCGTCTTCCTCGCCCAGGCGGGGGCCTCGGTGGTGGTCCTCGAGGCGAGCGACGAGATCGGGGGTGGGACGAGGACCGCCGCGCTCACGTTGCCCGGATTCGCCCACGACGTCTGCTCCGCCGTGCATCCGATGGGCGTCCTCTCGCCCTTCTTTCGTACCTTGCCGCTCGACGCGCACGGCCTGCGCTGGATCCACCCGAAGGCGTCGGTCGCCCATCCCCTCGACGACGGGCCGGCGACTCTGCTCCGTCGTTCCCCCGAGGAGACGGCCGCGGGGCTCGGCGCCGACGGCCCCGCCTACCGCCGACTCGTCGAGCCGTTCCTCTCCAATCCGGGCGGGCTGCTAAAGGACGCGCTTGCGCCGCTAGGCTTCCCCCGTCATCCGCTCCTGATGCTTCGGTTCGGACTGCGCGGGATCCGGTCGGCCACGGGACTGGCTGGGCGATTCCGCGATGACCGCGCCCGGGCCCTCCTTGCAGGGTGCGCCGGGCATTCGATCCTGCCGCTCGATCGCTCGCTGACGGGCGCCGTCGCGCTGATGTTTCTCCTCTGCGGGCACGTGCAAGAGTGGCCGGTGGCGGCGGGCGGCTCGCAAGCCATCGCCCAGGCGCTCGCCAGTCTTCTGCGATCGCTCGGAGGACGCCTCGAGACGGGAGTTCGCGTGCGGTCGCTGAGAGACCTGCCCGCGGCGCGCCTCTACCTGTTCGACACGAGCCCGGCGCAGCTTGCCTCGATCGCCGCGCCCGTCCTGCCCCGACGCTACCTGCGCCGTCTCGAGCGGTTCCGCTACGGCCCGGGAATCTTCAAGGTCGACTGGGCCCTCGATGGTTCGATCCCCTGGAAGGACCCGCGCTGCCTGGAGGCTTCCACGGTGCATCTCGGCGGAACGCTCGAAGAGATCGCGGCCTCCGAGGCGGCGGTCTGGCGAGGGGAACACCCCGAGCGGCCCTACGTCCTCGTGTGTCAGCAGAGCGAGATTGACCCGGGACGCGCCCCCCCCGGGAAGCAGACCGGTTGGGCGTACTGCCACGTCCCTGCCGGATCGACCGTGGATCTCACCGTGGTGATCGAGCGGCAGGTCGAGCGCTTCGCCCCCGGATTTGCGGGTCGTATCCTGGCGCGTCACGTGACCACGACGGCGGACCTCGAGCGCTACAACCCGAACTACGTCGGCGGCGCGATCGCGGGCGGCGTGGCCGACGTCTTCCAGCTTTTCACCCGGCCCGTGGCGCGCCTCGATCCTTATGGTACGCCCAACCCGAGAGTCTTCATCTGCTCCGCGTCGTCGCCCCCGGGCGGCGGGGTGCACGGGATGTGCGGATACCACGCGGCGAAGACCGCGCTGCGGCGCATCCATCGCTTCGCGGTCGCGCCGCTACGGTGAGTCGGCGGGACTCGCGGATGCGGGGGGCGCAGGGGCGACGCACTGCCCGTCACGGCATTGGCGGTTGCCTCTGCACTGGGTGTCGAACTGACAGACCGTGGGGGGAGCCTCCAGCGCTTCGTCGCGGTTCTCCTTGCAAGCGACGTGGGCGTTGGCCTGGCCCTCGCTGTGCTCGGAACACGAGTACGTCTTGCCTCGACACCGCGCTGTCCATGTCCGCGTGGACCAGACGGTATCCTCGTTGGTGATGACGACCTCGTCGACCGGGCACCCGATCTGACCGGAGGTCCACGTGGGGAGGTGGCTTGCGCAACCTGCGATGGACAGCGCCAGCAAGCCGGGGACGCGGGACGTCGTCACGGGGTCACCGTGCGCCTCCCCTTGTCGTCGTACGTATAGAAGCCGCGTCGCGTCTTGCGCCCGAGCCAGCCCGCGGCGACGAGGTTACGCAGCAGCGTCGGCGCGCGGTACTTGTCGTCGCCGGTATCTCGGTGCAAGACGTCCGCGATCGCGAGCACGGTGTCGAGTCCGATGAGATCGCTGAGCTCGAACGGGCCCATCGGATGATTGAGGCCGAGCTTCGCGCCGGTGTCGATGTCCTCCGGCGTGCCCACCCCTTCCTGCAATGCGAAGCAGGCCTCGCAGAGCATCGGCAAGAGGATGCGGTTGACGAGGAAGCCCGGCGCATCGCGGCTCACCGTGGTCGTCTTGCCCATCTTCTCGGCGAGGGCGGTCGCCACCGCGTACGTCTCGTCGCTCGTCTGGAGCGCGCGGACGATCTCGACCAGCTTCATCAGCGGTGGAGGGTTCATGAAGTGCATCCCGACGACGCGGTCCGGGCGCGACGTCGCGGCGGCGAGCTTGGTGAGCGAGATGCTCGACGTGTTGCTCGCGAGCCATCGACCCGGAGCGAGAGCTGCGTCGCACTTGCGGAGCAGCGCAATCTTGAGATCCATATTCTCGGTGGCCGCCTCGATCACGAAGTCGCAGGCCCTGAAGTCTTCCGGCTTCGAGGCGGGCTGGATGCGCGCGAGGAGTGTCGCGCGCTCGTCTGCCGTCTGCTTCCCCTTCTCGACCAGCTTGGCGAGGATGGATCCGATGCCGGCCTTGCCCCGCTCGGCGATCTCGATTGCGGCGTCGACGAGGACGACGTCCAGCCCCGCGGCCGCCGCAACCTGGGCGATGCCGCTGCCCATTTGCCCTGCACCGAGGACGCCTATCGTCTTGATCTGAGCGAGTGTCTCCACGAGTCCCCGAAGATGGCACACATGAGCCGATGTTGCCCCATGTGAATCGGCGGAGGGGCCGTTCTCTGGCTAGCCGGATGTTTATCTGCCGTAAAGTTACAGCATGCGGGCGAGTTCGTTGGCGTTGGGGGTGCTTGTCTTGGCGACGTTCGTCGCCTTCGGATGCGGTGGAGGAGGCGGGGACAAGAACGGCTTCACGGTGAACGGCGGGGCGGACGGGGGTTTCGGTGGCGACGCAAACCTGGGCGACGTGTCGCTCGTCCCCACGCCCGTCTTCGGTGGCGATGGCGGGGGCCTGGACGGGGCCTCGATCAACCCCGACGCGCAGGGCGTCTTCGCGATCTCGCCGGCAGGCGTGCAAACGATCACGGTCGCGGCCGGGCAGAGCACTCCGACGGTGACCTTCACGGCCACGCTGAGTGGCGTGCCCGTCGACGCGGGGTGGAACGTCGATCGCGGTGACCTCGGGACGGTGGCCAGCGGCCCTTCGTCGACGTCGGCGTTCACGCCCAGCGGGGCGACAGGCGGGCTCGTCACCGTGACGGCGGGCTTCAACGGGAAGATCGCTACGGTCCAGGTCTTCATCAAGCTGACGGCGCACCAGAGCGGCGCCAACCCGAGTAACCCAGGCGAGGCGGCGCAGATCGCGACGTCGGCAGCGCAGCTCACTGCAGGCGGCGGGGTCGGCGGCGTGGGCGGCGAGGGGCTGGGAGGCCCGGTGACCGACGGGCCGACGCTCAGCGCGCTCGGGACGCCGAGCAGCACAGGATCGGCGCAGAACCTCGTCTTCCTTTACCCGTACGACAAGACGGTGTGGCCGCGCGGCATGCTCGCTCCGCTGCTGATGTGGCAGTGGTCGTACGGGGATACGGACGCCATCCAGATCTCGCTGGCCACCACGAGCGGCTCGTTCTCGTGGACCGGCACATTCGACCGCCCGACGATCCTGACGACGGGCCAGGACTTCATCCGTCACCCGATCCCGCAAGACGTCTGGGAAATGGCCACGAACACCGCCGGCGGACCGACGCCGAGCGGGATGCCTGACGACCTCACGGTGAGCCTCACGCTGGCGAAAGCCGTCACGGAGGACGGCTCCTCCACCGAGACGGGCTTCGGTCCGATCACCGAGACGTGGCCGGTCGCCCCGGGAGGGCTGCCCGGCATCATCTACTACAACTCGTACGGTACGCAGCTCGCCCTGAACTCCGGCGGTGCGGTGGGCGGCAACGGCATGTTCGGTGCGGCGGTGCTCTCGATCCACGTCGGCGACACCGCGCCACAGCTCGTCGCGGGGACCAACGGTGGATCCGCCCAGTGCCGCGTCTGCCACTCGGTCGCGTCGGGTGGTTCGCGACTCATCGTTCAGCACGGCGACAACAACGACGTCACGAGCTCGGAGTACGATCTGACGCCGACGGGAGCCGTCGAGACGGTCCTCGCGACGAACTCTGCCTACTTCCCCGGCATGTACCCGGACGGGAGCATGGCGCTCACGGAACCCGGCCAGATCCTGCCTCTGCCCAACGACAGCACCCTGCCGACGGTCAACGGCCTGAGCGCCGTGGCGACGGACGTCGGAACGCCTTCGTTCTCGCCCGATGGCTCGATGGTGGTCTTCAACCCGATGGCAGGTCCCGGCGTGACGACGCCTACTCAGCAGGTTTACGTCATGGCGTTCGATTCGAGCACGCTCACCTTCAGCGGACCCACGCTGGTGGTCGACGACACCGGACAGCCGGCGCAGACTCGCCCGGGGTGGCCGGCATTCTTTCCGGACGGCAAATCGCTCGTGTTTCACCAGCAGACCGTCGCCGGAGCCGACGGCAACACGGACGGCGCCCTTTATACGCGCAAGGGATGCAAGGCCCAGATCGTCTGGACCAGCGCCACCGACGCGATGCATGTGACGCCGCTCAATGAGCTCAACGGGATGGATTCCACGGGCCAGGTCTACCTGCCCCAGCTCCCCCAGCCCATTTCGCTGACGTGCACGGGCGACAACGTCCAGGTCGGCGGCATCGATCCCTCCCACGAAGACGACGTCGACCTCAACTACGAGCCGACAGTCAACCCGGAAGCCTCCGGCGGCTACGTCTGGGTCGTGTTCACGAGCCGGCGCATGTACGGCAGTGAGGCGACGATCCCGCCGTTCTGCAGCGATCCGCGCGGGGTCAACCTCATCACGAACATCACCACGAAGAAGCTGTGGGTCGCCGCGGTCGATCTCGGCGCGACGCCCGGGACCGATGCCAGCCACCCGGCCTTCTATCTGCCGGGGCAGGAGCTCCTGGCCGGCAACTCGCGCGGCTTCTGGGTGCTCGAGCCCTGCCGCGCCAACGGACAGTCGTGCCAGAGCGGCGATCAATGCTGCAACGGCTACTGCGAGCCCCTGGGCGACGGCGGAGCGCTCATCTGCGCGAACACCCCCCCCAACAACGCGTGCTCGGGGCTGAACGACAAGTGCACCACGTCCGCCGACTGCTGCGATGCGACGGATCAATGCGTCAACGGCTTCTGCACGCAGTCGAGCGTACCTCAGTGACTCTTCGCCGGTGATGCGTGCGGGTGCGTCGTGGCGCCTGGCGCCGAGGCAAGGGCTGGCTCGTGCCGGACGGACCGAATAGATTGCGTCGGGTGTGATCGCACGACACCGCCCGCGAGAGTTGGAGCCGATCGTGCTCGTCATGGGGGGCGCGCTCGCCGGCGCGCTGTACGTCGTCTTCGACGTACTCTCCGAGGCGAGGCTCCGTCACGGGATGCTCACCGGCACGATGGCCGGGGCGCACACGCTCGTCGATCACGGGTTTCCCATCCTCATCGGTGCCTTGCTCGGGTTTTGCGCTCATCACATCCGCGTTCGGGCGCGGGTCGCGGCGACTCAGGAGGCCGCCGACCGCGCGGAGGCCCTGCGCTCGCGGCTTCAGAAAGTCGAGCGGGATCAGGCCGTGTGGGTGCTCGCCGCGGCGGTGCTGCACGAGCTCAACAATCCCCTGCATGCGCTCGGTCTCTTGCTCGACGAGCTTGGCGCATGCGAGGACGATCCGCGACGTCGCGGTGACCTCGTGGCGAGAGCGCGCGCTCAATCCGAACGAGCGCTGCAGCACCTCAAGGCCCTGCGATCCATGCGTACCGACGAGGAGCCTGAGTTCCAGCGTGTCGCACTCGATCGCGTCGTCGGCGCGCTCGCGGCGGACGTCGGGGCCCTCGCGGCAGACGATGGTCTGGTCGTGAGCGTCGAATGCCGGGGGCCCGTCGAGGCCACCGCCGACCCCACGTACGTTCGCACGATTCTCGAGAACGTCATCGACAACAGTCTTCATTCGCTCCGGGGTCGGCGCGGAGGATCGATCACGATCCGTCTCGGCACGGAGCGCGAGTGCGCCGTGGTCCATGTCTGTGACGACGGGCCTGCCATCGACCCGGAGGTGAGGACGACTCTCTTCGAGCCGCTGCGCTCGACCAAGGCACACGGACTCGGCCTCGGGCTCCCCATTGCACGCGCCCTGGCGAGGGCGATGCGCGGTGACCTCTCCCTCGAAGGCGCTGGCAAAGCGTTTCGCCTGGAGTTGCCCCTGGCGGAGCGCACGTGAAGGGTACCGTGCTGCTCGTCGAGGACGAGGCCGACACTCGCGAGATGCTGGGGCGAGCCCTGGAACGTGCGGGCTATCGCTGCATCGTCGCGCGCAGCGCCGAGGACGCGCTCGTCCAGATCGCTGCGGCCGAAACCGTGGACGTGGTGGTCACCGACGTCGTCATGGGCGGGAGCGATCGGCGTGGGCTCACGCTGATGACCGAGCTACGTGCGGCGGGGGTGCGGGCGCCGATCATCGTCATCACGGCTTATGCCGACGTCGATAAGGTGAAGATCGCCCTCAACCAGGGAGCGGCGCATCTGCTCGAGAAGCCATTCCGCGCGGCGGAGCTAGTCGAGGCGATCGAGCGCGTCCGGACGCACGGCGGCGACGTGAGGCGCGCCATCGATCTTGCGCTGGCGCGCGCGAACCTGACCGAGAAGGAGCGCGTAGTCGCGCGGCATCTCCTCGACGGCCGGACGAGCGCCGAGATCGCCGAGATCGAGCACAACAGCCCCAAGACCATAAGACAGCACGTCAGCCAGATTTATGCGAAGTGCGGGGCGCGCAACCGGGCCGAGTTCGTCCGGACCGTCTATGTGGCGGCGGAAGAGCGGAGCCAGGAGGGAGCCGGTCGCTGAGGCCGGACGGGTCAGCCCTTCTTGGCCTCGAGAGCCTCCCATCGTGACGCGAGTGCGGTCGCCTCGGCTCGTGCCGCCTCGAGCCGCCCGTGCAGAGCCGCGACCTCCTGTCCGCGGGCCGCATAGAGGGAAGGGTCACCCAGCAACGCCTCGATCTCGGCGACGTTCCTCTCCGACGCGTCCACGGCCTCGATGACCTTCTCGAGCTCGATCCGCTCCGCATGGGTCAGGCCGCCCTTGGCCTTCGCTGCTTCCTTCGGTGACGCGCTGACTGCCGGCTTCGCGGGCGTTGCGGCCCCGCGCCGGTCGCTCCGCTGAAGAAGGTAATCCTGATACCCCCCTGCGTAGCGGGTGACGTTGGCGAGGCCCGTGCCGTCCGCGCCGACCTCGAACGCGAGGATGGCGGTCGCGACGCGGTCGAGAAAGGCTCGGTCGTGAGTCACGACGAGGACGGAGCCGTCGTAGCCCTCGAGCATCTCTTCGAGCGCCGCGAGCGTCGGCAGATCGAGATCGTTCGTGGGCTCGTCGAACATGAGAAGGTTGGCGCCCTCGCGCAGCACCTTGGCCAGAGCGACCCGCGCGCGCTCGCCGCCGGACAGCGACCCTACCTTCTGGCGCTGCTTGTGACCGTCGAAGAGGAAGAGCTCCAGGTAGCTGCGCAGGTCCATCGTCTCGCGGCCTCGCACCCCGAGATTCACCACGACGCTCCCGCCTTCGCCGCGGACGTCGTCGAAGATGGACTTGTCGTCGTCGAGCTTTGCCCGCGCCTGGTCGAGGTAAGCCACGCGCGTGTTCTTGCCGACGACGATCTCGCCACCCACCGTCAGGGCCGCCGTAGGGGCACGCTCTCCGCGCCGGGCCTCGTCGACTGCCGCGAGGATGGCCCGCATGAGCGTCGTCTTTCCGATGCCGTTCGGTCCGACGATGCCGATCCGCTCTCCGGCGGTTAGGATGAGATCGAACGGCGCATTGAGTGGGGGCGTGCCCTCGCTCGCGGAGACCTGCACGGCGCGAAGGTCAAGGATGGTCTTGCCGTGCCGGGGCGCGACGGTCGTCACGAGCGACACGTCGCCGGGCCTGCCGGCCGTCGCGGGGCCGCGCTCCTCGAGAGCGAGCGCGCGCTGGATGCGAGCCTTCTGCTTGGTGCTTCGGGCCTTCGGGCCGCGTGAGAGCCACTCGCGCTCCCGCCGCAGCGTGTTCTGTCGGTTCTGCTCGACGCGTTCCTCGTGGGCCATCAGCTCGGCCTTCTTCTCGAGGTAGCTTCCGTAGCCGCCCACATAGGACGCTGGCCGCCCACGCTCCAGCTCGACGATGCGCTGCGCGACGGCGTCCAGGAAGTAACGGTCGTGGGTGACGAGGACGAGCGCGCCCCGGAAGTCGCGGTCGAGAAACCCCTCGAGCCATTCGGCGGTGTCGGCGTCCAGATGGTTGGTGGGCTCGTCGAGGATGGCTATGTCCGGACTTGCGACCAGGAGCTGCGCGAGAGCGATCCTCCGTCGCTCGCCGCCGCTGCGCGGGCCGCAGGGTGCGTCCACGTCGCGGACGCCCAGTCGATCGAGAAAGCCGAGAGCCTCGTGTCCACGGTCCCAGCCGCCCAGTCTCGAGATGGCGTCGTCGAGATCCGCCTGCTCCTGAAGCAGGGCACCATAGTCGCCGGAGGGGGTGGCGTGACCGAGCTCCGACGTCACCGCCGCGTGGCGGGTCGACGCCGCCGTCCAGGCCGTTAGCGCCTCTTCGACGACCGCCCTGGCACTCGACAGAGGGTCGAGCTCCGGCTCCTGGGCGAGGTACCGGATCGTCAGTCCGCGTCGGACGCTGAGCGTTCCCGCATCGGGGGTTTCCACTCCCGCGAGGATCTTCGCGAGCGTCGACTTGCCCGCGCCGTTGGCCCCGATGAGTCCCACCCGCTCGCCGCGAGCGAGCGCGAACGTGGCGTCATCGAGCACGACCTGCGATCCGAAGGCCTTGCGGATGTGCTGTGCAGAGAGGGCAGGCATAAAGGAGGGACGACGGACCTGAGCGTGGGTCAGCGCCGGACGCCCGCGCCGACGATGAGCTGCGTCGGGCTGCGGAAGGCGCCGTCTCGCTCGAACTCGCGTAGGGCGTGGGCAACCTCTTCCCATGCCGCATCGCGCTCGGCCTCCGGCAACCGAGCGAGCATCAGGTCCATTCCCGCAAACGCCTCGCGCTGAAGGCGTGCGCAGTCGCGGGCCGAGGCCATCTCGAGCGGCATGTCCACGATGCGCGTCTCGACGTCGACGAACCCCGCAGCGTCGAGCACCTCGCGCATCGACCCCGGGTCGCCGAGGCTGAAAGGGCCTGGACGTCCGGCCGGGGGCGGCGGCAGTGAAGCACGCTCGGTGAGCACGCGCATCGTCACCGCCGAGAACGGATTGGCGGCGGGACTCGTGATCCCTGCGATGGCTACGCGGCCCTCGATACGCAGGACGCGGTGCATCTCGCCCAGGGCCCGAACGCGATCGGGAAAGTAGACGACGCCCAGGCGCGATACAGCGCAGTCGAAGGACAGGTCGTTGAGCTCGAGGGCCTCGCCGTCCATCACTCGTGTCGAGACGTTTGCGACGCCCTCGCCCGCGGCGCGCTTCGCGGCAAACCCGAGGATCGCCGAGCTTATGTCGGTGGCGAGTACGCTGCCCTTGGGTCCGACGTGCTTGGCGATCGTCACCGCGGGCTCGCCGGCGCCTGCGGCGACGTCGAGAACGGCGTGGCCTTCGCGGACATGCGCGAGCTCGATGATGGTCTCGGTCACGGGGCGGAGCCACGACTCGAGGGCGGGCGCCCAGCGGTCCCAGGCCTCCGCGTGGTGCTGCCATTGCTCGCGCGCCGCGCGCTTGAACGCGGCCCGGTCGAAGGTGGGGGCGGGCGCTGTCATTCCGGGGCTCCTGATGTCGCTCGGCCGAATCTAGCAGGCACCGCCCCTCAAACGCGCTCGAAGACGATTGTCTCCGCCAGACTGCCCGGGGACGACCTCGCAGGAAGAGGGCGCGCCGGGACCCCGGGCACCATGCTGTCGTAGATCGTCAGCCAGAAGGCGTCCGACGGTCGCGGCGCGAGCCAGCGAGCATCGCGCTCGAGGTCGACCCCCAGCGCGCACACGACGATCGAGCGCCGTTTTGCCACCGCGTGCATGCGCTCCAGGACATCGGCAAGCACGGGGCCCGTGAACGGCGCATAGAGGAAGAAGACGGTGCCGTCGTCCAGATCCGCATCTCGAACGTCGGCTTCGGTGAAGCTGGCGTCGATGCCGAGGGCGGACGCCGCCGCTCGCGCCCTATCCACCAGCACCGGCTGGATCTCGATCCCCCGGGCCGTCGCGCCGGTGAGGAGACGCGCAAGCATCACCACCTTGCCGAGACCGGCCCCGAGATCGACGAAGACGTCGTCGGTCGCGACCGGCACGTCGACGAGCGTCCGAACGATCGCGGAAAGGCCGCTCGCGTGGTAGCCAACCAGGTGCTCGCCCGGAGAATCGTGCGAGGGCTGGGGAGTCGCGATCGCGAGGTAACGCTCGACGGCTGCGTCCCGTTCGCCGGCGGGCAGTGACGAAAGCCAATCGAGCAGGTGGGCCATTCTGGGTGCTCGGCTCGTAGGGTACTATCGCCCGCGAGGTACGCCGATGGGACTCGATGACCTGGCAAAGCGGCTCGCGGATACCGAGCGTCTGGGAATGTCGGCGGCGATCGTCGAGAAGCTCAAGCTCAAGTCCGAAGAAGTGGTCCGCGGCCAGCTGATGGCCATGAGCGACGAAGACCGAGGCCCGCTCGGGGTCTACTTGCTCGCCATCTACGTGGTCGACGACACCGACCTCTTCGACGACGGCGAGATCTACTGGTGGTCCATCCCGGTGCTCGCCGACAAGGACGGGAAGGTGAGCTGGAGTCCGGTCTCGGGCCTGCCGGCGGGCGGCGCGCCGCACAAGTGTGGGTCGCTCGAGTGGATGACGAACCTGTCGCTGAAGGACCCTCCGCTCCTCGCCGTCATCCCCGCGGACGACGAGGTCGCGGCCTGCGTCGTGCGGCTCGCGGTCTACGACGACGACGGCAAGCCGGCCGATCTCGCCGCCGCGATGGGCGAGGGGTATGCGGCACTCTCGGGCTGTCTGCGCGAGGGGCTCGCCGGTTCGGGGCAGGTCATCACCCCGGTGCGGGAAGCGATCTACCGTTCGTTGAAGGCGGAGGACGACGACGTCTTGCTCGACGAGGACCTCACGATTCGCCGCGGCGAGAGCGCCCGCTTCAACGTCGGGTTCATAGGGTCGACCATCAACGCGAAGGCAAGGGCTTACTACGTGGTGAAGGACGAGCTTCGAACAGAGACCGCGGGACCGATCGTCCTGCGCAAGGGCGAGGTCACGCGCCTCGTCTTCGCGTCCGGCCTTCGCACGGGCGGGCGCGTCTCGGTCTTCGCGCGGGGCGGAGACGTGGAGTGCCCCGTCTTCGGCGAGCTGACGACCGATCGGCCGTTCGCGGGGAAGGTCCTCGACGACGCTCTCGTGAAGAGCCTCGCCGACGGTTTCGAACTCACCGGTCGCGGTGCTGCGAAGGTGGTCGCGTTCTATACGCCCCCCTGATCGCGTCCACGGGGTCACTGCGAGCAGCAGACGGTCAACGCCGTGCTGGGATCGGGGGCCACCGAGCCCGTGCTCGCGGGTGTCCCGACGGCGACGCAGTGGCCTGCCGTCGAGACGGTGGTGGTTATCCCGAGGATCTCGTTCTGTCCGACGACGTTGCAGTTTCCCACCGTCAGGTTGGCGAGAGGCGAACCGCCGTCGGCGCAGTCCGATGTGGAATAGGACGTGACGGCGTCCAGCGAGCACGACACCCCCGTGGGAGTATCGCAGTCGCAAGTGCCCACGGCGCACCCGCGGGTATCGAGGACGCTCGAGTAATACCTGTGAAGTAGCGGGTACCCGGTCGCCGTCGAGCAATCCGTATTCGCGCTCTGCCAGACGCAGAGGGTCGGGATGAACGACGAGCCGGGCCTGTCCGCGCACACCTCTTGCGCCGGGCAGCCCCCCGCCGCAAACGAGCGAGCCGACCCGCATCCACGCCCGGTGCGCTCCCACTCTGGCATCGGCAGACCGTTCGTCGTCGGCTCCGCTGGGCACGAGCCGCCCCCCGTGGCCTGGGGCAGCGCCTCGACTTCGGCGGACTGGCCGCCGAGGCTGCAGCCCGTCCCCGCGGCCGCCGTGTCCGTACAAGCGGTGGGGCCGGCTGAATCACAGTGGTTGGCCGGGACGCACTGGTTGTCGGGGAATATGGTGACGACGGGATTCGAGCAGGCCCCTTGCGCAGAGCCGCACGTGCATCCGCACGATGCGGCAGGCGAGGTCGGGTTCGCGTTGCCGTCGAACGCGTCGTCGTCGTAGGTCCCCGAGCAGGCGGCGGGCGTCGGGACGGGCGGGCCTCCGCCTTGGTCGAAAAGGGCCACCGGGCCAAACCACCCCGCCGGGGCCACGGCCGTGCAAAGGAAGCCCTGCTGGCACTGCGGGTTCGAGCAGTCGGGGGCGTTGGGGTCGCAATGAGAGCCCGCGTCTTCTTCGTTGCCAGCGTCTCCGGCATCCGCTGTGGCGCCCGCATCGCCACCCTCGGTCGCGGCACCCGCGTCGCTTGCGTCGGCCACGGCGGTAGCGTCAGGCGCCCCTTCGGGTGCGTTGCCTGCGTCGCTCGTGTCGTCTGCCGCGGCCTCCGCGTCGCCGCCGGGCATGCTGCCTTCGGTGGTCGTCGTGTGGTCTGCGGGAGAGCTGTCGGTAGGCTCGGTCGCGCAAGTCGCCGTCTCCGTGCATTCAGCCGAGGCGCAGCCCACCCCTGCGCTCGCGAGCGCCGCCGCAGCGATGAGGGCGAACCGACAGCGCCTGGTCAAAACCCACCTGCCACTTGAAGCATCGCCCCCCCGGGCAATGGGGTAATGCTCCCTGTGGCCGGCTGCGGCGGGGCGGACGCTGGCCAGACGAGCCAGGTGACGACGGCTCCTGCCGCGAGCACGCCGGCCCCGGTGAAGAGCCCCGTGGCGACGTTCGTGTCTCGGTACTGCGATGTGACCTTGTCACTCAGGGACTGGCACGTTGCCGTCGATGCATGGGTACACGCGTCGGAGGAAAGATTCGTGCGCAGGGCGCCCGCGCTGTCCTTGTCTTGATTTGCGGCGACCGTGAATAGCGCGCCCGCGCCCACCGCGACGAGGGCGCCCAGGGCGAGCGCGCCGGCCGCGACGTGGTGGGTGGAGAGGATCGCCTCCGGCGGCGCCTCAGGCTCTGGCTCGGGTGGAGGCTTGACGGGTTCCGGCTCGGAGGTTGACGCTGGCGCGTTGACGGACCGGAGGCTAACGGTCAGGAGCCGCGCCTTTTCCCCGGCCCTGAGGACGAGCTTCTGCTCGACCGGGACGCTTCCGCTCCGTTCGAAGTGAAGGACGTGCTCCCCTGCGTCGGATTCCACCGGTTTGCCGTCGAGGACCGTCGCGAACGGCTGACCGTCGAGCAGGACCGTCACGTCGGTCAGGTCGTTGCCCTGATCGTCCTTGGCGCCGAGAACGACCGTGGGGGCGTCCTGATCCAGCTCGCGTAGCCACCTCGTGCACGTTTGGGCGATGAGCTTCGGGCAGACGTCGCGCGCGCAGCGGACGAACGACCCGCGCGCGGCGCGGTAGAGCCCGTCGTCACGCTGGTTCTGGCCCTGCTCGGAGGCCGTTAGACAGTCCTGCTTGTCGTCCGCCTTGCCGTCGGCGCTCGAGACGGCCGGCAGCGCGAGCAAAGCGGTCACGAGCCCGCTCAGCATTCCCCTGATTCGGCGCCTCATATGCAGTTTGGTTTGAAATGGATATGGCCCTTTGCGTCGGCCGTGTACGGTGGATTGCAGTCCTCCGAGGCGTGCTCGCGCGAAGGTCCGGCCGGTGCGACCGTGGTGGCTGCCGGGGGCGTCGCGGTCGCCGTGGCGTGCGCGACGGGTTTGGGCGCTGCCGTCGGCGCCGATGGTTGCGCTTGGTCTGCAGTAGCCAGGTCTTCGACGTTGAGCGTGGGCACGACACTCGCCGCAGCGGCGGACGGAGGGTCGATGGGCGAGTGGTTGACGGCCATCTCGGCCGACGGAGGCGATACGGCTGCCGCGAGCTGCCCTCCCGTGCGGAGGAGAACGACGAGAGAGATAGCGACCACGACGGCCAGCGCGGAGGCCCCCAAGCCGACAGCCAGCATTCGTGATCGCCCGGTCTTGATGATCGCGAGCCCCGACTCGGGGCTCGACACTTCCGACTCGCGCCGGGGCTTCCTCTCGTTTCTCGTCGTCTGCCCCCAGACGTACGTCGGCGGCTCGGTCGGTGCGACCGGTAAGGGAGCGGAGACGTCGCTCGACGCGTTGCCGGGCACCGGCATCAGGCGGGGCAGGTTGTCCGCGGATTCCGCGGCGCTCCGTTCGATCGACGCGATCCGCGCCGCTGTCTCCCGAAGCTGGTCGCCCGCGGTGCGCTCGACCCACTCGCCGATCTCCGTGGGGGACGCGACGCCCAGGCAGGCGTCGATCTCCGCGGCCATCGCCCGAGCGTTCGCGTATCTCTTGGCGGGGTCGCGCTCGAGGCCGCGCAGGACGACGCGGTCGAGCGACGCGGGGAGATCGGGCACGATCGAACTGGGCAACGGGACTTCCGCGCTCAAGACCTTCGCCAGCACGTTGGCCTCGTTGTTTGCGTAGAAGAGACGCTTCCCTGTGAGCGCCTCCCACAGGACGACCGACGCGGCGTAGATGTCCGTACGCGGCGTGACCGCTTCGCCGCGGACTTGCTCGGGCGCCATGTACGCGAGCTTCCCTTTGAGCTGGCCGTCGCGCGTCGTCTGCAGCCGGCCGGTGGCCTTGGCGACGCCGAAGTCGAGCAGACGCGTAACGCCGTCCGTACCCACCAGCGCGTTCTGGGGGGAGACGTCGCGGTGGACGAGGTCGAGACGTTCTCCCATGTCGCTCCGCGCCTCGTGGGCCGCGTGAAGCCCCTGCAGCATCCCGCTGACGACACCGAGCGCGATGAGCGGCTGGATCCTGTCTCCGCGGTGCCGCACCGTCCTCGCGAGCTGGGCGAGGGTTACGCCGCGCACGTACTCCATCACGAGAAAGACTTCGTCCTCGGCAGCCACGACGTCGAGCGTCGGGATGACGTTCGGATGGGCGATGCGCGCCGCCAGCCGCGCCTCGTCGAGGAACATCTTCACGAAGTCGGGGTCGCGGGCGAACTGAGCGTGCAGCCGCTTGATGGCGACGGGCCGGGAGAATCCTGCCGGGCCGACGAGTCTGCCAAAATGCACCGTGGCCATGCCGCCCGACGCAATCTCGCCGTACAGCACGTATCTCCCAACTACGCGAGGAGCGGGAGCCGGTGCCTCCAAGGCAGTAGCCACTAGTTCACCTCATTGTAGCTTGGGGGCCTCGGCGCGGCGCGCGTTTCGCGGATGCGAACGCAAGTCGCCGCGTCCGACGATGTGGGCCATCAGGGGCTCATGTCACTGGTCGAAGCATGAGCCGACGCAGCGCGTCCAAGCGACTAAGCGCCCACCGGCACCTCTCGAAATGGAGTAACCGGTAGATTGCATGGGAAACGTGGTCGAGTTCGCGCCACCGCGATCGGTGGCCGCGTCGGATCGCCGGGTCCTCGCGGTATTCGACGGCGGCGATGCCCCTGGCTACGCGTCGGTCGCGGTAGCTCTCACCGAGGAGGGGACGCGCCGAGGGTACGAGGTGTGGGCGGCCGCGGAGGGGTTTCGATCGCTGACGAGCGACTTCGCCGCCGACCCCCGCTTCGAGCGCCTCATCGTGGGCAGGCAAGAGCGCTACGCGCTTCTCGCAAAAGGAATCCCGGCGCGGTCGATGGGCCGCCGCGTTCTGGATGCGGGGAGCGACTTCCGCAGCGAGCGCTACCCCGCCTTCCTGCAGCGGGAACGCCGGCGAGAGGCCGCGGCGACCTTCCGTGCCCAGGGCTTCACGCACCTCGTGTGCGTCGGGGGCAACGGCACGCTCGAGGGGACGAAGGCGCTGCTCGCGGAGTTCGACGTGCGCCCATCCGCGGCGTTCGTCAACGTCTCGATCGACAACGATCTCGCAGGCGATCGAGCCATTGGCTTCCTGTCCGGGGTCGAAGCGGGGGCCACGGTGGCCCGCGGGCTCTCGGAGGACGCCTACACCCACAAGCGCGTCTACATCCTCGAGATGATGGGCAATCGCAGCGGACGACACGCCCTGCACTGCGGGGTCGCGGCCCGCGCGCATCTCATCGTCCTTCCGTTCTTCAAGTTCACCGATGAGGTGGTCGAAGAGATCGCGAAGGCGCTCGATCGCGTCGACTACGCGCTCGTCGTGGTGGCCGAGGGATACGAAGCGGAACGCCGGCTCTCGATGGGGGGCATCTCCGCGAGTGAGATGTTCAAGCGTCAGCTCGAGGCCGCGGGGCTCAAGGACGGCGTAGGCAAGCGCGTGATAGCAGAGCCCTACAGTCGCTTCGTGCGCGGTCTCCGTCCCTCGTTCATCGATGTCTCCGCCGCGTACCTGAAGGCCTCGCTGCTCTTCGCGGCCTTCGACCAGGGCCGCACCGAAGCGGTGCCCTACGTCCTCGCGTCGAACGACGTGGGCGTGCGCTCGTTCGAGGAGGTCGCCCGCGAGGACGGCGTCGAGCCGGCCTTCTTGCCGCTCCTCGAGCGCCTCGGCCTCCCGCGGTTCCAGGCGCTCGTCCAGGCGCGCTTCGTGTTCCGGTCGTGATTCGGGGAGAGGGGGGGGGTGCTTCCTTGAGCCATCGGCGGGAGGGTCAGCTACTACTGGGACGGAGGTGCTTCGTGGCCAATCGTACGCTCGGTATCGGGTTTTCCTTCGCCACCCTGGCGCTCTGCTCGGTGCCCGCCGGAGGTTGCCTGGGCAGCTCTTCGTCCAATAGCGACGCCGGGAGCACCAGCGACGAGGACGGCGGCTCCAGCAGCGGAGTCGGCACCTCCACCAGCGGGGGCAGCAGCAGCAGCGGTGGGAGCAGCAGCGGGGGCACCGACGCCTCGGGCGGCAGCAGCGGGTCGTCCGGCGGTGGAGGCAACACGGCGCTCATGCCCAGCGCGACGGGCTACGTCTCGGTAACGGCTCTCAACATCCAGGGTGCCTGGTACGGGTACGGCGACGGATGGGGCACCACGGGCTTGCCGCCGGGAGTCTGCGAGATGACCGGAATGCACCCGTCGGCCGATTGCTCGACGATCACGTCCCCGCCGGCCGGCATGGCGAACGAAGAAGGCGGCGTCACAGCCTCGTTCCCGCAGACGACGCCGGGCACGATGTGCCTGTCGGGGACCGCCGCGAAGGTCATTGCGTGCGTCGCCGGCGTCACCGGATGCACGACGAGCGATTACTCGAACATCTTCGGCATCGGGATCGGTCTCGACTTCAACAACGTCGGCGGCGTCAAGATGGCTTACAACGCGCCGATGAACAACGTGACGGGATTCTCGTTCACCATCAGCGGAGTGCCCGCGGGCGGCATCCGGGTCGAGTTCCCAACCTCGGACACGAACGCGACGGGCAGTGACTCCTATGCGATTGACGTCTCGAAAGACGGCTCGTACACGGCCGATCTGAAGTCCGGCACACCCTCCCCGCCCGAGCTGTCTCCCTCGTTCACGGCGACGGGATTTACCGAGCCGGCCTTCAAGGCGGCCAACCTCCTGTCCATCCAGTTCCACGTCCCGACGGTCACGACGGGCGCGATCACGGTCGCGAACATGTGCGTGAGCGACCTGACCGCGATCGTGTCGCCGTAGACGGGGACTCACCGCTACTCGAGCAGGGCGGACTTCAGGTACGGCACCCATGTCCGGGTCGACCGGTCGTATGCCTTGAAGCCGCCCGCGTCGTCCCAGTACGCCCAGCCGAATCCGCGGCGCTCGGCCTCGACACGCGTCGCCCTCGTCCATGTGGCGCGCGATCGAGGGTCGGCGTGGTCGATCGTCCCGAACTCGCCCATGTAGACGGGGAGGTGACGGCGCTCGGCAAAGGTGGAAGCCATGCCGAGCTGGTCGGCGATCGTCGACGGTCCGCTCGGATTGGTCTCCGGAGGCAACGTGTCGTAGCGCGCGAACCATTCGCGGACCCACGACACGGCGCTCGCGGACCCGGCCGGGACGAGCGGCGCCGCGGGCGGTCCGGGGAAGACCACTCCCTGCGTACGAAACTCGGGAGGCATGAAGCCCGCGCCCTGGTGCGTGAAGAGGATGGGTTGATACATGTGGAAGCTCCCGACGAGGTTCGGGTCTCCCTCGGGAACCGCAAGCGTGTCGCGGAGGCTCTGCGCGGAGGCCCAGTCGACTCCTTCCAGGACGACCAGCCGCGTGGGGTTCGACTCGCGCACGATGCGCAGGGCGTCCGCGAGGATCGCGTTCCATTCCGGCGCCGCCAGGGCTCCGTTGGGCTCGTTCAGCAGCTCGAAGACGACGGCCTGCGACGCGCCCGCGTAACGCTGTGCGATCTGGCGCCACAGGGCGCAGAAGCGTTCCCGCTGGGCCTCGGGCTCCTTGGTGAGCTCGTCGTAGTGGTGCACGTCGACGATGACGGCGAGGTCATTGGCGAGCGCCTGGCCGATCGCCCAGTCGACGCGCGCGAAGAAGTCGGCGTCGAGCGCATACGGCGGGCCAAAGCTCGCATGAGCGCTGAACCGGACCGGCAGCCGGACATGGTCGAACCCCGCCTGGCGGAAGGACACGAAGTCCGAGGCGTCGAGGACCACTCCCCACGCGCCCTCCGACGGGGCATCGAGCGCGTTGCCGAGGTTCATCCCGCGGCGGAGCTGCGGCTTGCCCATCGGCTTCGCCGGAGGAGACGGCGCCGATGTTGCGCCGGCACCGACGGGCGCGCATGCGGCCAGAGCGGCCGCACACAGAAGCGCCGGCGCCAACTTCACTGCGTGAACGAGACGTCGCTTACCCACACGTCGAACGTACCCGTCGGCGAGTTGACCTGGAACTGCATGCCGACCAGGGCGGCCGTGTCGATGCTCGCCTCCACGTAGCCGTACCCCTGCTGCGTCAACTCCGCCCACGTGAACGTGAACTGTTGCCAGGTTGTCGTCAGCGTCAGCGTGTGTCCGTGATGGTCGTTGCACTGCGAGGTGCTCGTTCCACTGCAGACGCCCCCGGATGGGTCGGTGTCCTTGTCCGGCACGTTGAACCGCGCCACGCCGCCGGCCGCGCCCATCGCCCAGAACGTGACGCCGCTGTAGGCGCTCGCGTTGTAGGTGCCCTTCGTGGCCGCGCCGCCGGCGTTGTTGAGGTCGAAGCCCATTCCGGCGCCGTACGACGTGAAGCTGCCAGTGTCGGACATCATCGCCGCCATGGTCCCCGCGCCACCATCCGGGCCGGCACCGGGCGGGCCCGGGGGCGCGATCGCGGTGTACGGGAACGCCGCCATCGGCGCCGGCGTCAGCGTCGCGCCCGTCGTTCCATCGTCATAGGTGTACCAGAAGCCCATCCGCCCGCCGCACGTGATGATCGCCCCCATCCCCGTCATGTCGTCGATGAGAGTGCCCGGGGCGGCACACGGCGCCGCGGCAGTCCCTCCGCTGCTGGAGCTGCTGCTCGTCGTCCCACCGCTGCTCGAGGTGCTCGAGCCGGTCGCGCTGCCGCTGCTGGAGCTGCCGCTGGTTGCCGAGCTGCTCGTGCCCCCGCCGCTGCTCGAGCTGCTGCTGGTTCCGGTGGTGCCGGAAGAATTGCCGCCGTTGCCCGAGTCATCGCCGCCGAAGTTGCCGCTCGACCCGCCGCCGCCGTCGTCGGCGTCGCTGTTGAATCCGGGGCTCTGCGGCTGGGACGCACAACCCTGCGCCCCCAGCGCGAAAGCGCCGAGCGCGAAGGCAGGAAGGAGCAGTAGGCGTGAAGGAAACATGGGCACCAGTCCTTGCGTGTCGCGGGGATCTTGCCCCCGGCTTCCCCATAGACGCCGGCGTACGCGTGGCGCGGCTCAGCAAACACCCCGGGATCGCGATCAAGGGCGCCACGGGGTAGAGTTTCATGGTGAGTTCCATATCCTCGGCGCCGCATGGGGGAGGTCGCCTGACTCCCTTGATCGTCCCGCCTAGGGAGGGAGATCGCGTCCGCGCGCTCGTCGAGCGGAACCGCGTCGCGCTCGCGCGCTACCTGAGTCGGGTCGGCGTTCCTCAAGCCGAGCTCGACGACGTGATGCAGGAGGCCTTCATGGTCACGGCCTCGCGTCTGGTGGGGCTGGAGCCCGGGAGCGAGCGCGCGTTTCTCTTCGCGAGCGCGCTCTACGTCGCGCAGAACACCCGGCGCGGGTCGCGCCGCCGCCAGCGCGCCGCGGACAGTTTCCTCCAGGTACCTGCCGAACCGCTTCCGAGCGCGGACGATCTCACCGACCAGCTGCGCGCGAGGGCGATGCTCGAGGAAGCCCTCGAACAGCTGCCGGCCGAGACGCGTCTCGTCTTCTTCCTGTTCGAGCTGCAGGACATGCCGCTCGCGGGTATCGCCAAGCGCCTCGGGCTGCCGGAAGGGACGGTCGCTTCGAGGTTGCGCCGTGCACGACGGATCCTCTCGACCTGGTCGACTCGCGCGACGGCATCCGCGGCGTTCGAACGCTCGCGTGCGCGAGGCACTCCGGCGCTGGCGCACGCGACACCGGGCGACGCCGAGATCCTCAGCTGGTGGGTGAGCCGCGGAGAAACCGAAGCGCTGCGGGCCCTCTTGGGCCTTTACAACCGCAGCCACCCCAACGCTTCGTTCGTCAACGCCGCGGTCTCCGGGACGCCGATCGCGCGGCAGCAGCTCCGCTCGAGGATGACGCGCGGACAGCCGCCGGACACATTTCAGGTCAACGGTGGGACGGACCTTTTCTCGTGGGTGGGTTACGGCACCGTTCGAGAGCGGATGGAGCCGCTCGATTTTCTCTTCTCTTCGGAGGGCTGGGCGGCGGCGTTCCCACCCGACGTGCTCGAGCTCGTGACGCATTCGGGGCGCCTCTACGCGGTCCCCGTCGACATTCACCGGATAAACACGCTCTTTTACAACAAGAGCACGCTCGCCGGCAGCGGTCTCGCTCCCCCCTCGACGCTCGAAGAACTTCACGAGGTCGCCGATACCCTACGTGCGCGGGGGATCGTCCCCTTCAGCATCGGTTACAAGGATCCGTGGACGCTCACGATGCTGGCGTTCGAGAACGTCATGGTGGCGGTGGCCGGGGGCGACTACTACCGCGACTTCTTCTCCGGTAAATGCGACGCCGACGATCCGGAGCTCTACGCCACGCTGGCGCACGTCGGCCGCATCCTCGACTACGCCAACGCGGATGCGGCGTCGCTCGGATGGGACGATGCCGTCGAGCTTCTCCGCACGGGGACCGCCGCGATGACCATCATGGGCGATTGGGCCAAGGGGTACCTCAGGAGTAGCCGGACGCCGTTCGAGTTCGGAGAGGTCCCGTCGCCCGGAGCCGAGGGTGCGTTCGTGTTCGCGACCGACACGTTCGGCCTGCCGAAGCGTGCCGCCCAGCGGGCGAGCGCCATCGAGCTCTTGAAAGTGTTCGGCTCGAAGGAGGGGCAGGACGCCTTCAATCCGCTCAAGGGATCCATACCGGCGCGCACCGACGCCGACCTCTCCCGATACGACCCTCTGGCCCAGGCGACGGCGCGCGACTTCTGGACGGCGCCCCGCTATCCGAGCCTCGCGAGCCTCGCGTCGAGCACGTTCACGCAAGCCCTCGATTCTGCGATGGGAACGTTCGCCCGGAACCGCAACCCACGCGCAGTCGCCGACGCCATCCGTGCCCACTACGATCTGCTCTCGCCGGTGGGGGGCCGTGGCCTTTTATGGTGAGCCTCGAACGCTGCGAATGACCACCATGTGACTATGGTGCACCGCATCCGCCCGTACTTCCTTGCAAGCCCCACCGCAAGTGCGGTCGCCGCTCTGGCGGTATCGGTCGTCGCCACGGTCGCGAGCTGCGCGGCGACGGGTCACAGCAATCCGAGCGGGTTCACCAGTGCCAACGACAGCGGCTTTGGGGGCGGCGGACCGCCGCCCTCGCTCAGCGTCGACGGAGGGGAAGTCGCGATCATCTCCTGCAGTGGCCCATGCACCGATTTCCCGTCGGCCCCCATCCTCGACACCGGCACTCCCATGAACGCGGCGACGCTCTTCGGCTCGGCGACGAGCGGAGCGCAGAGCGGCGGCCCGTGCTTGCTCGAGCCCGCCGTGGGTGCGCTCTTCCCGAACAACTGGACGCGCCCGCGATTCCAGATTCAAGCTGCGGGTAGTCAGAACCTCTTCGAGATTCGCCTTCACGTCGCCGCCGAGGCCAACGACTTGGTCGTCTACACGCCCTCGTCGACCTGGACGATGCCGAAGACTATGTGGACCGGGCTTGCCAGCCACGTTCAAGACACGCCGATCACGATGACGGTGCGGGGGCTGGACTCCACCACGTCGGGCTCGCCGGCACTGGGAAGCTCGGGGACGTTCACCATCGCGCCGGTCTCGGCGGATGGCGCGATGGTCTACTGGGCGACCTCGGCCTTCGACAACAACGTGATGAATACGCAGCTCGAGGGCTTCCACGTCGGCGAGGAGAGCGTCATCTCGGCCCTTCAGACGACGCAGGTCCAGCAAGAGGTGCGCGCCACGTGGGGGACCAGCACGTCGCTCGGCATGCTGGGGACGCAGGTGCAGTGCATCGGCTGTCACACCTCGACGCCGGACGGCGCGAACGTGGCCTTCACCGCTCAGTGGCCGTGGCCGAACGCGCTCGCTTCCATTTCGACCGAGTCCCAGGAGGCTGGCACCGTGGGCGCGGTTCCCGCTTTTCTCACGACGCAAGCCCAGTCCAACCTCAGCCCGAACAGCAACGGCAACTACCTCAGCCCGCCCATGTGCAACGCCTCGACGCCGGCGGACACGTCGGGCGCGTGCGTGCAGTACGACATGCTCGGTATCCAGACGTTCTCCAAGGCGCACTACGCCCTGGGAGACCGGATCGTCGTCACGACGAAGGGTTCGTCCTGGTACCGCGCGGACCCGACCGATACCGGAACCGCGACAGGCATCGTGGCCCAGCTCATGTGGTTCGATCTCGAGGCGACCTCGATGGCCTCGGGCACGGGGTTCGGCGAGATCACTCGGACCGGTGACAGCAACAGCGCCGCCGCGCCCAACTGGAGCCACGACGGAAACAACATCGTGTACGCATCGACGGACACCGGGGCCGAGGACGGCCGCATGGGGCAGGGGAACTCCGATCTCGCCATCGTCCCGTACAACGACAAGGCGGGCGGGCAGGTGATGCTGGTGCCCGGCGCGTCCGAGTCGACGTACGAAGAGTACTATCCCGCCTACTCGGCCGACGATTCACTCATCGCGTTCAACCGCGTGGCTACGGGGCTCACGATGTATATCCAGCCCGCCGCGGAGGTCTTCGTCATTCCCGCTGGCGGCGGTACCGCGACGCGGCTCGCGGCCAACGACCCGGTCGCGTGCTCGGGGGCGGTCAGCCCGGGGGTGCAGAACACCCTGCCCAAGTGGGCGCCCGTTGCGCCGATGGCGGCGAACGGCAAGACGTACCACTGGCTCATTTTCTCCTCGACGCGCAGCGGATCCAAGTCTCAGCTCTACGTCACTGGGGTCGTGCAGAACGGCAGCAGCATCGAGACGTACCCCGCCATTTACCTTTGGAACCAGGACCCGACTCTCAACAACCTCATTCCAGCGTGGGACATCTTCCAGATCCCGCCCGCACCGCCGATCCAGTGAGCGAGAGGTCTTGAAGACCTTCCCCAAGGGCTTCGTCTGGGGCTCCGCGACGTCGGCCTATCAGATCGAGGGCGCCGCGGCGGAAGACGGGCGCGGCGAATCGATCTGGGATCGCTTCGCGAAGGCAAAGACGCCGACTCCTCACATCGTGGACGGTTCGAACGGCGACATCGCGTGCGACCACTACCATCGGTGGCAAAGCGACGTGGCTCTCATGCGCGAGCTCGGGCACGCAGCCTACCGGTTCTCGGTCGCGTGGCCGCGCGTCCTTCCCTCCGGTCGCGGCCCCCTCAACGAGAAGGGAATCGACTTCTACTCCCGCCTCGTCGATGGGCTCCTCGACGCGGGGATCGCGCCGTACCTGACGCTCTATCACTGGGATCTGCCGCAGGCCCTGCAGGACGACGGCGGCTGGACCAACCGCGCGACGGCCCTGGCCTTCGCGGAGTACGCCGACGTCGTGAGCCGGCGCCTGGGCGACCGCGTGAAGCACTGGATCACGCACAACGAGCCCTGGTGCGCGAGCATGGTCTCCAACCTCCTCGGCGCCCACGCGCCAGGCTTTCGCGACGGCGCGATCGCCGTCGCGACCAGCCACCATCTTCTTCTTTCACACGGGCTCGCCGTGCCGGTCATCCGCAGCCATAGCCCCGGCGCCGAGATAGGCATCACGCTGAACCTGTCCCCGGCCGTACCCGCCTCGCCCAGCGCAGCCGACGCCGACGCGGCCCGACACTACGACGGGTACATGAATCGATGGTTTCTCGATCCCGTCTTTCGGGGCGAATACCCGGCCGACATGGTGCGCGACTACGTGAACAAGAAGTACCTGCCGCAAGAGGGGCTCGGTTCTCTCGTCCGAGAGGGCGATCTGCGCGCCATCTCAGCGGCCACGGACTTCCTCGGCGTGAATTACTACAATCGCGCAGTCCTTCGGAGCGAGAGCGTTCTCGAAGGGGAAAATCTTCCGCGCATCGTGTTCGTGCGGGAAGAGCGCACCGACATCGGATGGGAGGTCTACCCCGAAGGCCTGTTCGAGATTCTCGTGCGCGTAAACCGCGAGTATGCCCCCTCCAAGATCTTCATCACGGAGAACGGGGCGAGCTACTCCGACGGACCCGACGCGAGCGGGCGAGTGGCGGACACGAAGCGCGTGCGCTTTCTGCATGATCACGTGCTGTCCATGCACCGCGCGATCGAGGCGGGTGTGCCGGTCGCGGGTTACTTTGCGTGGTCGCTCATGGACAACTACGAGTGGGGCTACGGGTACACGCAGCGCTTCGGGATCACATGGGTGGACTACGCGACGCAGCAGCGCGTCCCGAAAGACAGCGCCCACTGGTACCGGCGGACCATCGAGGCCAACGGCGTGGAGTGACGAGGCGACATCTCGAGTACCGTTCGAGGATCCAGGCCGCCTGGAATAATCAAGCCCGCTGGGTCGGATGGGCCCGTTCGACGTTTTCGCGTCGGATTTTGGTGAGCTGACCAGCGCGCTCAGAGCGACTGTCGAGTGTGACGGCAGCGAAGCGATCCAAAGTTCGATGGACGTTGCGGTCATGGGTCGCGCTGGTCGTCGCGGCGGCAGTCGTCGTCGGAGCCTTTGCGTCGGGGTGCGCGACAGGGGGGCATCGGTCGCTGGATCTGGGGACGGCGTCGGGCGCGGACGCAGGCGGCGAGGACGGCGGCACGGTGGCCACCCTTGCACCGCTGCCCGTCAACACGAAGCTCATCAGCGACACCGCGCTCTGCGTGCCCGGGTCGCCGACCGTCGCCTGGTCACCCCTCCGGCGCATCTCGCGCGATGAGTACGACAACATGGTCCGCGATCTGCTCGGCGATACGACGCAGCCCGCCACGAACTTCGTACCCGAGAGCCCCATGGCCAACGGGGTCTACTTCGAGACGAACACCTACACGAGCGTCAGCACGCTCGTCGCGCAGCAGTACCAGCAAGCCGCGGAGACGCTCGCGCAGACCGCCGTGTCCTCGGCGACCACTCTCGCCGCGATCCTCCCGTGCCAGACCCAGGACGACGCGTGCGCGCAGCAGTTCATCGCGTCGTTCGCCAACAAGGCCTTCCGCGGGCAGTTCGACAGCACGGAGTCGTCGCAGCTCTTCCAGGTCTACTCCGACGTCAAGGCTCAGTTCGATTTCCCAACCGGCATTCAGGCCATCATCACCGCCGTCCTCGAGTCGCCACGGTTCCTCTACGTCTTCGAGTTTGGGCAGGGGACGGCGACGGGCAATGTCGTCGCGCTGTCTCCCTATGAGGTCGCGGCGCGGCTCTCGCTATTTCTGTGGCGTTCGGTTCCCGACGACACGCTCATGCAGGCGGCCGCCGCGGGGCAGCTGGCGACGCCGACTCAGGTCGAGGCCCAGGCGGTCCGCATGCTCGCCGACGCGAAGGCCGTCAACGCGATCCAGGATTTCACGATGCAGTTCCTGCAGCTCCAGGGCACGCCCACGCTCGGGAAGGACACGCAGTTCAATGTGTGGACGTCGGATCCCCAGATCGGCGCGGAAATGCAGGACGAGACGTTGACCAACGTGTCGCAGCTCGTGCTGGTCGAGAATGGCGGACTCGCGGAGCTTCTGACGTCGCCGTCGTCCTATGTGAACCCCCACCTCGCGACGTTCTACGGGACGCCCCAGGGCAGTGCCCCCGGCGTTACCGTCAACGACAGCGCCCTCGTGCAGGGGCAAACCACGTTCGTGAAGACCGACCTGAGCTCCAGCAGCCGCGCTGGCATTCTGACCAACGGCGCCGTGATGGCCACGCAGGCGCACACGAGCCTTCCGTCGTCCGTGCTGCGCGGAAAGCTCGTTCGCGAAGAGCTGCTCTGCGACCAGTTGCAGCAGCCGCCCCCGGGGATTCCACCGCCCGCGACGTCCGTCCCCGAGGGAGGGACGACGCGCGCCCTGTCCGCCGCCCACGCGAACATGTCGACCTATTGCTACTCGTGCCACCAGTACATGGACCCGATCGGCTTCGGCTTCGGTCACTTCGACGCGACGGGTGCCTACCAGGCGACCGATGCGAACGGGGTCACGATGGGAGGCCCGTTTCCCCCCATCGACGCGACGGGCCAGGTCCTCGCGAGGAGTGCGGGAGAGTTCGCGACCACCTTCAACGGCGCGACGGACCTCGTGACGCAGCTCGCGGGCGCCGCTCAGGTGCAGCAGTGCTTCGTCGTCCAGGAGCTCCGCTATGCCCTCAGCCGCATCGAGACGACCGACGACGCGTGCTCGGCGCAGCAGGTGTTTGCCGCGTTCTCATCGAGCCAGTTCAACATCCAGAAGTTGCTCGTCGCCCTTACCGGCAGCGACGCGTTTCGATACCGGTCCGTCGAGACCTCGGGGAGCGCTTGCCAATGACCCGCCGAGGCATCGATCGAAGGCGCTTTCTCAAGCTTGCCGGCGCGACGGCGCTCACGTACCCGTTCCTGCGAGGCCTTCCAAGCTACGCGCAGGCGGGCGGGGGAGCCAGCACCAGCGACCCGATTTATCTCGTGTTGCTCTTCTCGGGTTGCGGAGTCGTGCGCATCAACTGGGGAGCGCAGGGGCCCGCGGCGACGGGGATGACGCCGACCGTGACGAGTCCTCTCGTGTTCCGCCAGACGCTGTCGGCGTTCACCAAGGCCGGGCCGATGCAGGTCGACTTGACCAACCAGGTGACGGTGCTGGACGGACTCAGCGTCGCGGCGGCTCTCACGAACTCCCACGAAGGGGGCATGGCTGCCCTCTGGACCGGCACGACGAACACGAGCCAGACGCTCCCCACCGGACCAAGCATCGATCAGGCGATCGCCCCGCTCATGAAGAGCCAGTTGAACGTGAGCACGCCTTACCCCAACATCCCCCTCATGGCGCAGAGCAGCGCCGACTATCAGACGCGGGACAACGACACCCGCATGCTCTACGACGTGAATGCCAACTTCGTGGACCCCTATAGCGATCCCGCGCTGGCGCTGAGCACGTTGTTTCCGGGGGCCATGACGTCGATGAGCGCGTCGGCGGGACCGGACAAGACAACCTTCATTCGTTCGAAGGTGTTCGCTCAGGTGCAGGGCGAACTGTCGTCGCTCCAGTCGCGCTTGTGCACCGAGGATCGCCAGCAGCTCCAAAATTATCAGGCGGTCTTGAACCAGGTACAGATGCAGATCCAGGCGGCGGCGACGGCGGCGGCGTCGTGCACCGCTCCATCGATCGGCGACGCCAGCGCAGCGACGGCCAGCGGCGGAGGGCCCGACCCCTTCCCCGCAAACGTTCAAGCGATGTCGAACATTCTGGCCATGTCGCTTGCCTGCGACCTCACGCGCGTCTCGAGCTTGCAGCTGTCCCACGCGCTGAGCCCCGTCACGCACACGTGGCTCGGCCCCTCGCAGACGTCGACCCACCACATCTACTCTCACGTGGGGCCGAGCTGGCTGGGTGCGCTCGGTCCTGACCCGTACAACGAGTCGGCGAGCGTCGTGTCGTCGTACCCCCCGTATCCCCAGCAGCTCATGGACATCGACGCGTGGTACGCCCAGCAAGTCGCGGCGCTCGCCTACACGCTGAGCCAGTTCAAGACCGCCTCCGGAAAGAACCTGCTGGACCAGACCGTCATCTGCTGGGGGAGCGAACTCGACATGGGCGCAGCCCACAACCACGACGACACGCCTTTCGTGCTCATCGGCGGCGGGGGAGGGAAGCTGAAGACCAATCAGCTGGTTCGCTTCCACCAGAATTTCGGGGGGAACAGCAACACCTACACCGGCAATCGCTGCCACAACGATCTCCTCCTCACCCTGGCGCAAGTCATGGGCGTCAACGTGGGCAGCACCTTCGGCACGGCGTCGTACTGCACGGGCCCAATCACCCAGATTCTCGCGTAGCTACCGTGACGATCGTCCGCAGGCTGCCGGGCAGCATGAGATTGAGCCGCCAAGGCGCGAAGCCGCAAAGGAAAAATATTTCTTGGCGTCTTAGCGCCTTAGCGGCATCTCTCCTCCTCCCCGCCGCCTGCGCTGCGAGGGGTACGAGTACCCCGCCGGGCGACGAACCCGAGGGCGGAGTCGCCTCGCTCATCGACGGCGCCTCGAGCCCGACGGATTCATCCTTCGCGGTGATGGCCTCGGAGGCGAGTGCCGAGGCCGCGGCCGCTCGCGAGGACGGCAGCAACGTCGGGGACGACGCGTCGTCGAGTTGCAGCAGCCTGCCGCTATGCGACGGGTTCGAGAGTGACACGCCGGGCATGCCGCCCAACGCGAGCCTCTGGACCGTCTTGATGGGCTGCAACCCGAATTCGACGAACGCGCCCGTCGACGGCGGCCTCACCGTAGGCATCGACAACTCCGTGGCCCACACCGGGAAGAACTCCCTCCGCGTCGTCGGCGGCGACTCGTGCGGCTACTACGCCATCAACACGAGCGCGTTCTCGAAGCTCACCGCGCAGGTCTACGCGCGCTTCTACGCACAGTTCAACGGGCCCCCGACCAGCAACCACAACGGCTTCGTGTCGATGTACTCGGGCACCGCGACCAATTTCCTGTCGATGTACTCCAACAGCGAGCAGCTGCGCCTGGGGTTTCAGGGCAACGTGATCGTCTGGAACTACCTGTCGTCGGACGCGACGCTCCCCGACGTCGACTCGATGGGCGAGGTCCAGAGCATGGCGACGCACCCGAACGCGTGGGACTGCATCGAGTTTCATCTCGACTCGACCACCGGGTACATCGAGTTCTGGCTCAACGGGACGAGCGTTCCGGGCCTGGGCTACGACGGCACCTCGGTGCAAGGCGTGAGCGACAACTGGCACACGGGCGGGCCCACGGCGCTCGAGCTCAAGAGCTTTGGCCTGGGGTGGCTGGGGCTGAACAACCAGTACACCGCATGGTTCGACGACGTCGCGCTCTCCGACAGCCGCGTCGGCTGCGATTAGGCACTGGAGGGTCGTGCACCGGCCAGCGCCGCGGTGAACACGTCGCGAAGGGTCTCGTACAAGTACCCGTCGACGGCCTCTAGCTCGAGAACGACGACGCCCAGCTCCTCGCCTCGGAACACCGTGGGCAGCACCGCGAGGGCGTGCTCGCCGGTGCTGGGCATGACGTGCTGCCGCAGGATGTCCTCGATGGGTTGCAGCTGCCAAGACGGCGGCTCTGCGTGCCGTGCTTGGGGGGTGTGAACCAGAGCGAGGCGCGCGAGGCGCCCGTCGCCCGACGTCCCATTGTACGTTGCCACGTAGCATCTCGTGATGCCGAGCGGTGGCAGGTGCTCTTCCACGGCGCGGGAGAGCTCGTCGAGATCGTGCGACGAGGCGATCGCGGCCGCCGCGCGACCCAGCGATCGGGCGCGCTTCTCCGCGCGCATCCGCCTGAGCGCTTGTCCGCGGTCCATCACTTCGGCCGTGGTCACCCGGGCTTCGTGGAGCACGTCCTCGACGCGAGCGCTCCGCTGCGCGTCCCTGCCGAAGCAAGGAAGCGCGCGGGCACGCAGCGCCGAGAGCACGTCGTTGCACACCGAGAGGTCGGCGTCGCTCGCCGACAGCCGGCGAGTCAGCTCGTCGTAGGATCGCGCGAAGGCATCCGGCACGTCGCCGCGAATCTGTTCGACGAACGCGTTCAATAGCCGTTCGGCCCAGCCGGAGCCCGCGGCGCTCAGGTCTCCGCGCGAAGCGCGTGACATGGCGGCCAGGATGATCTGATGGCGCTCCACGAGGGCGGCCTCGAAGCCGAGATTGGTGGGGGGAACGATGGAGCCGGTGGAGCTGGCCGCGTGCGGGGCGAGGCAACCGCAGGACCGGCGGGTCACGAGTTCAGTTCGCCGGACCACGCGCTCGGGCGGAGCTCCGTTGCGTAGCTCGTCGAGGACGATGCGGACGGCGTCGCGGCCTTGCTCGTAGAGGGGCTGACGCACGGTCGTGAGCGACGGAATGGTGAAGCGGGACTCCTCGATGTCGTCGAATCCGACCACGGCGATCTGATCGGGCACACGCAGCCCCATGGCCGCGAGCTCGTCGAGTACTCCGAGCGCGGTCGCGTCGTTGGCGGCGACGATAGCGTCGAGATTCTGGGGCGAGATCTTCCGCTCCTTCAACAGCGTCCTCACGGCCGCTCGGCCGCCGGAGGGCTCGAAGTCGCCGACAGCGACGAGATCGGGGACGAACGGCAGGCCCGCGCTCGCAAGGGCCTCCTTGTAGACATAGAAGCGGCGCTCGGCCTCCGCGTTCGCGGTCGGGCCTCGAACGAAGGCGATGCGCTTCATGTCGTGCGCGCGGATCAGATGCTCGATCGCGACGCGCATCCCGCTCTCGTTGTCGATGGATACGCTCGACATCTCCCCCACGTCCACGGCGATGCTGCACATCGGCAGTGGACGGTAGCGCTCGCAGAACTCCCGCAGGCGTTCGGGGCCGATGCGATTGCCGATCGCGCCCGACATGACGATGAGCGCGTCGACCGTCTTCGGCCCGGCGAGGTCGAACACGCCGTTGCGATCGCCGCCTTCGCCCGGAGGTGCCTCGAGGACTCCCCCGGCGAAGCAGAGGAGACGGGCGCCGTGGTCGTACGCCGCATCCATCGCGCCGCGAAGGACGGACCACTGGTAGCTGTCTTCGAGACAGTCCACCAAAAGGCCGATCGTCGGAGCCGGCGCGGCGACGGTCAGGCGTTTCGAATCCCCTCGGCCGGAGTTTCGCATGCCCATGACATCGTAGCTGCTCGCGGCCCGTTCGGCTCTCCCTCGCGACGGTGCGCCGTTCGAAGGTCCGGTGGCCGGGCCTCAGAAAGTCGAGCTGCGGGAGAGGCCCGCGGCGTCCATCCCGGTAGATATTTCATGCGCGCTTGCGTGATCGCGGGTCCCGTCATCGTCGCGGGCACAATCACGCTCTCGATCGCCTGCATTCCCGAAGTCGCCGCGGTAGGTGCCCAGGACGCCGCGGTTCATCCGACGGGCTGCGCCGTCGAGGGCGGCGCGCCGACGGTCGCGCCCGGTGGCTACTACACGAGCGGCGCGACGGTGTGCACGCCGGACGGGCAGCCGCATCTCTTTCACGGAGTCGACCGTCCGTCCCTCGAGTGGTCGTCGACCGGCGATCACCTCTCGGTGGCGGACTTCGCGCTGATGGGGAGCTGGAACGCCAACATCGTCCGGATCGCGATGAACCAGGATTTCTGGCTGTCTGGGGCGGCGCAGTACAGCGCGAGCTATGCGGCAACCGTGGCACAGGCCGTCGAGTGGGCCGAGGCCGCGGGTCTGGATGTCATTCTCGACCTGCACTGGTCCGACATGGGCAACCTGGCCATCATGCAGAGCGGCCAGCAGGAGATGGCCGACGTCAACTCGAAGCAATTCTGGACGGAGGTCGCCGCCGCGTACAAGGGGGACGGCCACGTGCTCTTCGAGCTCTACAACGAGCCTCACGACGTCACGTGGGGCGTCTGGCAGAACGGCGGCGCGGCGGACGGCTTCACGGCCGTCGGCATGCAGGAGCTCTACGACGCCGTGCGCGCGGCCGGCGCGAACAACGTCGTCGTCGCCGGGGGGCTCGACTGGGCGTACTCCCTTGCGGGCGTCACGACCAACGGCCTTCAGGGCTACAACATCATGTACGCGACTCACCCTTACAATCAGCCCGACAAGCAGCCGAGCGGATGGGAAGCCGCCTTTGGCTTTCTTTCGACGGACGACGTGGCGCCCGTCATCGCGACCGAGTTCGGCGATGGGACGACGCAGTGCACGGGGGCGTGGGACGACGAGCTCATCGCCTTCGCCGCGGCTCACCAGAGCTCGTGGACAGCGTGGGCGTGGTACCCGGGTGGGTGCTCGTTTCCGTCGCTCATCTCGGACTGGACTCCCACGCCCACCGTTCAGGGCACGGTCGTGCAGGCCGCGCTCGCAGCCTTTCCGAAGACGATACCGTTCTTCGACGGTGGGGGCCTGGACGCCACGACGTTTAGCGCGGAGGACGCCACGGACGATGTTGTCTCGAGCGGAGACGAGGCGGGCGACGCGGGCGTGACGGAGCAGTGAGGGTGAGGCGCGAAGGCGCTAGGAGATTTGGGGTCGGGCAGGCCGTGGTCTACGAGGATGCCCCCGGTTCAAAGCGATGGCTGGAAACCCGGATCGGTGAAGGCCGACTCGTACGTCGAGATCCAGTACGCGCACTCCGCGGCGTGAAAGTTCGGGACGACGCTCGGGCCTTGCAAGGTGAACTGCATCCTCTGGTTGTTGGAGGTAGAGAAGCTCGGCCACGCGGGGTCGCTCCCACCGCTCGGGGTGCCCTTGGAGGCGAAGCGCGTCCAGTACCGTTCCATCAGCGCGGACGCGGCCGCCTGCTGCGAGCCGGCCGTGAGCTGCGTCCCCGTCCCGAACACATAAGGCAGTTCCGATCCGTGGCACGCGCCCAGAAAGACGGCCGCCGAGATGTCGAAGTTGTACGCATACGCTGGCACGCCCTGACCGGCCGAAAGCTGGGCCGAATCGTACGTGTTGCAGATGAGCATCTGGTCGCTCATCATCCCCGTGAGGGCGGCCTGAAAGGGATTCGGATAACCGCCGTCGAACTCGGAGAGGGGGTAGAGCGCGGCGAGCGTCGCGCCGGCGTCCCCGTAGTCCTGCGCGATCGCCGCCGCGAGCCCAGCCTGGTCCGTCACGGGTGTCACACTCAGCTCGAAGAGCATCGCTTCGTCGTTGTTGCTGCCGAGGAGGTACGGGACCTTGGCCGTGTTGCCCTTCTGGAAGAGCGAGCGCGGCTGGTCGGTCAGGAAGTCACCGTCGACGACGGCGGAGAAGATCTCGGCCAGCCCCGAGGACGTGTCCTCCTCGTGGGTCCCGAGCAAGGCTTCGGTCGTGAGCCCGCGCAAGCAGGCGAGCGAATCCACCGTCGACGCATCGCCGGGACCCGCATCCAGGTCGGCGCCGCCCTCAGGCGATCCCGCTTCGTTGTTTCCGGTAGCCGCCCCGGGGCATCCAACCTCCGCGGCCACCCCGAGCGCGAGCGGCTGCGCCTCTGCGAGGGTTGGCTGGCGGGTCGTACAGCCCCCGCTCTCACTGATCGCTTGCTCGAAGAGCGGGGGCTTTGGCGCTGAGGCAACGTGCAGGCAAACGTTGTACGCTCCCGCCGACTCTCCGAAGATCGTCACGTTCTGCGGATCTCCGCCGAACTTCGCGATGTTGGCCTGGACCCACTGCATTGCGAAGCGCTGGTCCCATAGCGCCTGGTTGCCCGCTTTGGAACCCTCCGCGACCAGGCCCGGGTGGGGGAAGAAGCCGAAGATGCCCAGGCGGTAGTTGAGCGTGACGACCACCACCCCGTTCTCGGAGAGGGACGCGCCGTCGTAGAAGTAGCCACCGTCGGCTGCCTTCGGGCCTCCCAAGACGAGCGGAAGCGAGTCCGACGCCGAGCCTCCGAAGTTCCCTCCCCCGTGGATCCAAACCATCACGGGCAGCTTCGAGGCCGACGGATCGGGGGTCCAGACGTTGAGATAAAGGCAGTCCTCTGTGGTGCTCGCCACCGTCATGTTCGTGGAGCTCGCGTTCTGCGGACACCTGCTACCAAACTGCGATGCGTCGCGGATCTCCGTCCACGGCGTCGGCGGCTGCGGCTCCTTCCAACGAAAGGCGCCGACGGGCGGCGCTCCGTAGGGGATCCCGAGGAAGGCGTAGACCGATCGGTCGACGTGCCCCTGGATCGGACCGTCGGAGATGGTCACGACAGGGGACGCCCCGGCGTCGATCGTCGAGGTGGCCCCGTCGATCGAAGCCGCCGCGTCGCCGGCGCGCGGGCCCGTGCTCGACGCGGGCGTGCTCGAGCACGCCGTCGTGGGTCCGAAGGCAAAGGCCGAGAGAAGGGCGATCCGGCTGGGCAGTGTGCTCATGGGCAGGCCGCGGAGCGTATGCGGGCCTCGAATGGCGGGCAAGCCAACGCAGGATGCCGGTCAGGCTCGATGAGAAGCCCGCGCCGACGATCGACGACGGGTTCTGACGGGTACCCGACCTCTACTGGATATCGAAGGTCACGTTGTCGAACTCGACATTGATGACGCCCGTGTTGTCGAGGCCACCCGCATAGTCACCCAGGGAGATCGAGACGCTGGCGGGATGGAGCAGGTGGGGGGGCAAGGCCAGGCACGGCGAGAGCAGCGGGGTGATCCCCGCGTAGATCTGCACGCAGCCGGCCGTCGACGTGTAGTCGACCTCGATCGCGTAACGGGCAGTCCAGACCCCGCCCGCAGGGAATGTCCCTGTCGCATTCGAAGTCTTGAAGGCCCCCGCGTCGCTGGCTCCGGCATCCGTCGCGTCGGTCCACCCGCCGCTCAACGAGGGGCCACTGGCGATGGCAAGGGCCGCATAGCCGTCGGAGACAGCGGCCCCGAACGCGATGGCGGCGAGCCCGACGGCCGACAGAAACCCCACGCTACCGCTCGAGTCGATGCGAAGGTCGAAGTCGAGGCGCAAGACGGCCGGTTGCTTGGCGAGAGGGAATGTCTTGATGACGAGGACCTGGGCGCCGTTGGGTCCCATGACCTCGAGCGCGTTCGGGGGTGAAGGGGCGTTCACCGTGTCGAAGGCGAAGCTCCCCCCGCCCGTCTGCTCGAAGGTGGACCACGCGCCCAAGAGAGCCGTGACGTCGGAGTATTCGTCGAAGTCTTCGCAGAACGTGTGCCCTGCTTGCCCGCTGCACCAGCTCGCGCCATTGCCGGACGACCCTGTGTCGGCCGAATGGGCAGAATCGCCCGCGACGTCCGCCTCGAGCGTCCCGGTCGCTGCTTCGATACTCGCGTCCGAACTCGCGTCGGAACCGCTGGCCGTAAAACTGGGCCCACCGCAAGACGTCAACGCCATAGTGCAGGCGGACGCAACGACCGCCGCCATCCCGTGGCCTCTCACCATGCTTCGCAGTGTAGCCCCTTCGGGGGATCGGCGTAACGCACCCCTCGCCGATCCGGCACTCTTCGCCGCGCCGAGGATGCCATTGCACCGAGCAGTGAGGGTGAGCCGCCAAGGCGCGAAGGCGCCAAGAGATTTGGGGTCGGCTCCCCGGAGCGCCGCAAAGATGCGATGGGGTGAAGCTACCGCACCGTCAGATACAAGTAGGAACAAGCATTCGCCGCAGCATCGCTTTCGTTTTGGGCACACACCTTGAATCCGCCACTCGTCGCTTCTGCCGACGCGGTGAGATTCAAGGTTGCCGGTAGCAGGTCGTTGTCGATCACGGTTGCCGTCGGATCGCCATTGAGCTGAGGACCAGCCCAGACCACGGTGAAGCCGGCGGCGGCCGCGCCAGCGTCGGAAGGGCCGCCGAACATGCCGGTCGGTAGTACGTTATCGGCTGGCGTGGCTCTCACATCGAAGCGGTCGGAGGAGGGACCGTCCGCGAAGACCTGGACCTCGAAGACCAGAGTCTGGCCGGGTGAAACCGTAGCTGTCGGTGTTTGAGGGACACCCACAATCTCCGTGCCGGGGACGATCTGGACAGTCGGCGTGCCGCGCACAGGGGACTGTCCACAGCCGCCAAGCAGCATGATCATGGCCCAAGGGACGCTCCTGCTCACGTCAGCCATGGCCGAACTTCGTCACCACGACCCATCCGAAGCTCCCTTGGCGGGGTTCATCGCGCTTCTCGGCCCCTGACGAAGCGTAGCGCTCGGGAAGAGCCACGGCCATCACACCTCTGGCGCGCTGCCGAACCATCAGCAGGCGTCATAGGCTGGCACACACTGGCTCGGTCGTCTCCTCTCGCCTCCGCCAAAATCTCTGCTCGCGCTCATGGCTGCGCGCTTGCACGGAAGGAACGTGACGGGATGCCTGCCCTTGAGACACTACCGGGTCGTTGTCCCTCCCGCGGAGAGCCTTGCCCGATGAACACCCCTCTTCACCTTGCGTACGCCGTTGCACTACGGACTCGACGCGGAGGGCTCCGATGACGCGGTGTGTAGAAGGGCTTCTTCTCACGGTCTCCGTGTTCGCGGCGGCGGTGCTGGCGGGGTGCACGCGCAGCGTTGCGGGCTTCGCGCCCGGCGCGAGCGTGGACGCGTCCGATGACGGCACTCCTCCCGGTGCGCCGAACCCGACGGGCCCGGCGACCCCGGCGCAGCCGACCGGAGGCTACGGCGACGATGGCGGGCTCGCGGCGGTCGATTGCGGCATGACCGGCGTGCCCGATCTGGTGACGGCCGACACTGCATTCGCGACCGCGTTCCTCGCCCCTGCGGTCGCGCAAGCGGGCGACGGCGGGACCAACGTGATCGTGTCGCCGTACAGCCTCTCGAACGCGCTCATGATGCTCGACGTCGGCGCGGCGGGCGAGACCGAGACGCAGATCGAGCACGTGCTTTCGCTGCCTGCGAGCGCCACGGCGGAGGCGTCCGCATATGCGGGCCTCGCCTGCGCGCTCGAAGGGGACGGTTCGTCGAACGGAAACTCGCTCGACGTCGTCAACTCGCTGTGGGGCCAGCAGGGCGTGTCCTTCGAGGCGCCCTTCCTCGCCACGTTCGCGCAGGGCTACGATGCGCCGCTCCAGACGGTGGACTTCGCGGCGGATCCGGCGAGCGCGGCGATGACCATCAACGCGTGGGCCTCGCAGATGACCCAGGGCCTGATCCCGTCGCTGCTCGGCCCGGCAGACGTCACGATGAAGACCGAGGTGGTCCTCGTCAACGCCGTCAGCTTCAAGGGGACGTGGGCGACGGGCTTCGACGCGAGCATGACGACGCCGCATCCCTTTACGTTCCTCGACGGCTCGCGCGCGATGGTGGCGACGATGACCGGGACCGTGCAGGCCAGCGTCGCGTCAAGTTCGAGCCTGGTCGTCGTCGAGTTGCCCTACAAGGGCAACGCGATCGTGCTCGACGTCCTGATGCCGCTCGGCACGTCGGGCACCGTTCAGAGCTTCGAGAGCACGCTCACGCCCGCCACGCTGGGTGCCGCCCTCGCGCAGCTCGGGACGCCGTCCTGGGTCGTCGTCGATCTGCCGAAGTTCTCGTTCACGACGCACGTCGAACTCGCCCCCGTGCTCGAGGGGATGGGGATGACGGACGCCTTCACGCAGGGCGTCGCCGATCTCTCCGCGATGGCCGCCGATGCGGGCCTGACGGTGTCCGCCGTTGTCCAGCAAGCGGTCATCGAGGTCGACGAGACGGGAACCGTCGCAGCCGCAGGCACCGGCGTCGTCGGATGCGGCGACTGCCTCGCCGTCGAGGAGCCGCCCGTCATCCAGATCGATCACCCCTTCGTCGTTCTCATCCGCGACGCGCGCAACGGGGCCGTCCTCTTCATGGGGCAGGTCGTGAACCCCGCGGGGTGAGTGCTTACGACGTGGTGATGGCGTCGGTTACGACGCGGGCTGCCAGCGCTGTCCGGTCTCGCAGTCGAAGTGCGCGAGATGAACGGCGGTCGGCGTGACGTCGATGGTGCCGAAGACGATCGGCAAGCGGAACCGGCGTGGCCCCACCGAGCCGGGGTTGAATACCGAGAGCTCGCGGTCTCGTGCGACGAGCGGCACGTGCGAATGGCCGCACACGACCAGGGAGGCGTCCCGCGAGCGCGCGAGGCGGCCGGCGTCGGCGCGCAGTCTCGGCCCGTCGACGGCGATGTGCATGAGCAGGATGCGCAGCAGGGACACATCGCCCGCGACGACGTCGAGCATCAGGTGATCGGGGAGGCTCGGCGCGCGAACATCGATGTTTCCGCGAACCGCGAAGATCGGTGCGATCGCCGCGAGCTCGTCGAGCACGGATAGATCGCCGATGTCCCCCGCGTGCAGGATGGCGTCAGGGGATAGCGACCGGACATGCTTCGTCGTCGAGGGATGGGGTGCAGAGTGCGTGTCCGCCACGACGGCCAACCGCAACGAGCCGTCGTTCCGCACCGCAACGCGCCCGCTGCTCTCCACCGTCTTCGCTCGGGCCACGAAGTCATCTTAGTCTGACGAGCGTGGGTTCGTCGTAACGCTCCGCCGGCACAGGCATCCGCCAGCAGTGAGGGTGAGCCGCCAAGCCGCGAAGCCGCCAAGAGAGATGGGGATGCTCACTCCCTGGATCTCCTTCTCGTGGCGGCTTCGCGCCTCTCGGCCTGGCGGCCTTCCTCCCTCGATGTCGCCTCGTCGGGGGGATCGCCTTTCGTGCACGGGATCGCGAATGTCCGCGAGCGGGAAGCGTCTCGCAATGAGAATGACGAGGTCTCCTTTGGCCACCGCGCCGCACCCGTCGAGGAGCTTCTGCGTCGAGGGATCAACGCAAGCGGGCATCCTGCACGGCGAGCCCGAACTCCTCGACGAACTGGAGCTGCCCGTCGGTCTCGATTCGAAACGGATTGGTCGCGCGCACAATCGCCACCGCCTCGTCGACGCGGGCACCGAGCGCTACGAGCGAGCACGCCGCCACCAGCCCCGTGCGGCCGATTCCCGCCGCGCAGTGCACGAGGACCGACTCGCCCGCTCGTAGCCGATCGTTCAGGCCCGTGATGGCGACCACGAAGTCGGCCAACGACGCCGGAACTCCGTGATCCGGGATCGGGTATCGGAGAAGCACGAGCCCTGCCCCGGCGACCGCGGCAACGTAGCCGTCTGCGCTCTCGGCGATGCCGAAGAACGAGATGTCCTTGTCCTCGACGAGCGCGAGCACGCTGCCGATCCCCACGGCGCAGATCTGCGCCAGCTCCCCGTGAAGATCGCCCAGCCAGCCGGGCGCTCGCGCCATGGCGAGACGACCTCGGCCGATGAGCGCCGAAGCACGCGCCCGCACGCCGTCGGCGACGAGGCTATCCGGCAAGAAGTCGATGGGCAGCATGTGCTCTCTTCCGCCCGCACCCCCCGGGGTCCGCCACCCTCAGTAATCGACGCGCCCTGCTCCATTACCCGCGCCGGGACCCGTGCACAACCATTGGGCCAAGCCGGCGGCCCTCAGCACGAGGTCGGACGATCGCGGCTCGCACAGGCGCCACCGACGCTCGCCACTTCAGCGGTGCTAATCGCAGCCTTGCCCTTGCATGCTCCACGATGGAGGCGATTCCTGTGCGGCGGATTCATCTCCCTGACCAGCTGGTGACGCCGCGAAGCTCACTCGCTCGTGAGCGAAGGGGTACCGCGGAGTCCTGCTCGATATTCTTGACCCACTGCGCTCCTTCGCGTCGCTCGGCGATCAGGTAGTAGCGAGCTGCGTGCTCGACAAACCATATCTCGATGGTCCTGGGCAGACCGGAGACACGCCCTGTTGTCGTCAAGTAGAGAAAGCGATCACTCGCGTGCGCGTCGTCGTCAGCCACGCGTCATGAGGATAGCGTGAGGACGATCGTCCCGTCTTGCGGCGTGGGTGTCGGTGTGAGGATCGGGCTGGACTCGCGAACGGCGGCGCGTCCGCGGGCGTCGAGCGGATGACCCATTCGGGCAATTCTTTGTCCCCGCGAGGACATGACTCGGAGCGACCTCTGCGCCAGAGTCGGAGCCAGCTTCGTCCGCGGAATCTCGCGTTCGCGGCACGTGTCCCTGCGCGTCCCGCCGGGTCTTCGGAGAATCGATGCGCCCTTTCCCTCTCTTCGCCCCGCTCCCCGCGGTGATCGTCCTGCTGGTTCACTGCGCTGGAAGCTCTTCGACCAACCTGGGGGGCGCGGGGGGCTCCGGCGGGGCCGCAAGTGGCGGCGGCGAGTCCTCGTCGGGCTCCGGCGCGACGAGCGGTGGGAGCGGCGGGTCGGGGTCCGGCGCCACGACTGGGGCGAGCAGCGCTTCGAGCTCCGGGGGCGCGAGCGGTGGAAGCGGCACATCGACCTCGGGAGGCGGGACGGACGGCGAAGCGACTAGCTCGTCGGGTGGCAGCGGCGACTGCGGAACCCGTACGGGCATGCGCGGCCAGACTACGCGGACCCTGATGGTCGCCGGCACGAGTCGCACGTACGTCGCGTATCTCCCGCAGTCGGCCAGCGCGACGACGGCCTTGCCCTTCGTCTACGTGTTTCACGGGGCCTCGCAGGACGGACTGGACCTGTTCACGATGACCCAATACTCGACGCTGGCCGACAGCGACGGCATCGCCGTCGTATTTCCGGACGGTCAGGGCGTGTCGTCCATCACCGGCACCGGCGCGCTCGATCCGTGGAACGTCTCGGACAACGGCGCCGCGGTCTGCGGCGCGGGCGACCTCGCGAACAATTCGACCGGCTCGGTGGATTTCGAGTTCATGGACGCCATCAAGGCTGACGTGACCCTGGACCAGTGCCTCGACGCCAAGCACACGTTCGCGACCGGTTTCTCCATGGGGGGCTATTTCACCCATCACGTCGCTTGCGACCGCGCCGACATCAAGGCCGCGGCGCCGCACTCCGGTGGCACGATCGCGAGCCTGAGCGGATGCTCGACCGGGCACATGCCGATCATCATCTTCCACGGCACGTCCGACGCGCTCATCACGTCCGGGTGCGACGACCCGAACGGCACCGCGCAGAGCGGCTTCACGCCGTCGGCCACGCTCTGGGCGCAGAAGAACGGCTGCCGGTCGACGTACAGCACCATCATGGAGACCGGTTCGGGGGGCAACAATGGGCAGTGCTACCTCTACGACGGCTGTCCCAGCGACGGGCAGGTCGAGCTCTGCACGTTCACGGGCCTGAATCACGCGTGGGCGGGCTCGACGACCTGTACCGACTGCATCGGCACGGGCGCGGGCTATCCGAGCGCCACGACGCTCGAGTGGGCGTTCTTCAAGCAATACGCCTGGTGAAAAGTCCGCACCACCGCCGGCGGTCAAGTGGCCACGAGCACCCGAACGACGCTACCGTTCTCTTCGGGTCGTGACCGGAAACCCGGTGACAGGGGAACTCAGACGTGTCTAGTGTGCCGCGAGAGGTAGGCGCATTCATGGGTTGCGGTCGTCGCGTCACGGGTTTGGCATTTGCTCTTCTGGCGTGCGCTGCGTGCAGCAGCTCGTCCAGCGGGGCCGACGTGTCTGCGTTCGTCGGCACTTGGCAGTACAGCGGAGCGACTCAAACCGAGACCTGCGGCACGGTGAGCACGACAACGGCGCTCACCACGACCATCCAGATCGAGCAGGGAACGGCGCCAGGTACCATCGAATACATCGGCGCGAAGGGCTGCAGCTTCGTCCTGAACGTGAGCGGTGACACGGCCACCCCGCCGTCCGGAGCGACGTGCACCGAGACGATGGGCACAACGACGGCTCAGGTGTCGTTCACGACGGGGACGGCCACTCTCAGCGGCACGATGATCACATTGAATTTGAACGCGAACGCGACCATCAACAGCGGCGGCTTGACGACGGATTGCGCAATCGTCACGACGGGCGTGCTCACGCAAGTCTCCAAGTAATTGCATCCCGCTGCGCGGCGCTACGCCGCCGCCACGGTCGCTGGCTGTTTCTCGTTTCCCCCGGGGTCGCGAGCGTCGCTGTCCGCGTCCGGAGTGTTGGGGAACGGCGCGCGCCAGGCGGCGATGATGCTCGGGATGGAGACGACCACCACGAGGAGAAAGAAGTGCCTGTATCCGAGCCGGTCGGCGAGGGGCCCGCTGACCACCTGCGCGGGGACGAGCACGAGGTTCATGAGCGCCGTCGCGAACGCGTAGTGCGTCATCTTGTATTTGCCGGGCGCGATCTGCTGCATCATGTAAAGCATGTTGCCGACGAACCCGAAGCTATAACCGAACTTCTCGATGCTCACGAGAATCTCGATCGTGTGCAGCGACAGCGGCGCGCCGGGAGAGACGGCCTGGCTCAGGAACACGTAGCAGAGGTGCGGGACGTTCAGGCATATGGCCAAAAAGACGAGGGTCCGCTTGAGACCGAACCTCGACACGAAGGCGCCGCCGAGCAATCCGGCGACGATGCTCACGCCCGTGCTGACCGTCCCGTCGACGAACGCTTTCTGCCCGAGCGTCAGCCCCAGGCCGCCCGCGTCGACGCGAGCCTGCATGAAGAGCGGCGCCTCCACGAGCAGAAACCCCTCGCCCGTCCGGAAGAGAAAGACGAAGACGAGCATTCCCAGGATCGATTTTTTCTGGACGAACGCTTTGCCAGACTCCCAGAACGTCGATGTGATCTCGGCAAAGTCCTTGGGCCGCGTGGGCACGGCCCCCGTCGGGAGAAAGAAGTAATGGTAGACCCCGATGGCGGCCATCGCAGCGGCGCTGACCCCGAGCGCCAGTGCCCAGGCCGTCCGTGCGTCGCGCCCTCCGCTCTTGAGGGTCCCGGCGAACCACACGACCGCAGCCGTCGCGAAGATGCGGCCCACGTTCCAGCACATGCCCTGCACGCCGATCCACGTCGCTTGCCGGGTCTTGTCGAGCGACGTGATGTAGATGCCGTCCACGCAGATGTCCTGTGTCGCCGAAGCGAACGCGAGGACGGCGAGGATGAGGATCACCACGTGGAAGTAGCCCGGCAGGCGGAGCGACAGCGCAGCCAGACCGAGCAGCGCTGCCATCGACAGCTCCATGGCGAGGACCCAGAACTTCTTCGTGCGAAAGACGTCGAGAAGGGGCGCCCAGAAGGGCTTGAGAGACCATGCGATCCCTATGCTCGCGATGACCGTGATCTCGCTGTCGGAGTGCCCCAGGTCCTTGAACATCGTCCCGGCGACCCACATGACCATCGCGTACGGAACGCCCTCCGCGAGGTAGGCCGTCGGTACCCACGAGAGCGGGTGAGGGATGCGCTTCGCACTCGGCGTGCGTTCGGAAGCTTGGCGGGGATTGTCCTCCGTCACGGACATCCGGTGAACTGGACGTTGTCGACCCACACGTCGTAGCTCACGCCGGTCTGCGTCACCTGCCACTGGAGGCCGAAGATCTTGGACTTGTCGACCGACGCCGGGTGAGGCGCGCCCCAGCCCTCCATCTGCTTTATCGTCGCGAAGGGGACCGTGTACCTCTTCCACTGATCGGTCAGCGTCAGATCGACGCCGAAGTCGTTGAAGCACTCGGTGCACACTTTCCCTGCCGGATCCGTGTTCGTGTCGGGGACCTTCAGGCGGATGTCGGCGGTCGATCCCGGGCCGATCTTGGCGAAGAACGACACTCCCGTGAACGCGGTCGCGTCGTAGGGGGCTTTCGGGTCCGTGAAGCTGAATCCCATTCCGGCGAAGAGGGGCGCTCCGCTTCCTGCCATCTTGCCCATCATGTGCGCGGCGTGCTGCGAGCCGTTTGCGCCGCCGGCGGACATGATGAACGTGCTCTGCGACGGAGGCGTGATGGTCGATCCGGCCTTGTCGACGAACGTGTACCAGTAGCCGTTGCGGCCCTTCTGGATGAGCAGCTGGTTGTTGTTGTCCTCGGTGTCGTCGATGACGAAGTCTTGCGGGCAATCCTTGTCGGGGACCGTCATCGGCCCCGGCGAGGGAGGGCCGGCCGCGCCTCCCGTCGAGGCGCTCCCACCACCGCAGGCCGCGCTGGCCAGAAATACCGCGCCCGCAACCAAACCAAGGTCAAATCTCATCGACTCTCCTTCTCGTCGTGTCATGGCTTTGCCGGGAAGAGCCAGCCGTACGTGGCGTTGGCCGTGGCGATCTCGGACTGAGCCCAGAACCGGTGGTAAACGAAGCTCGGAGGCGGCCCGCCGCGGAGGTACGCGTCCACGCGGGGCCAGTCCGGGTCGCTCTTCAATCGACTGCGGATGCTGAGGAACGTGGAGGAGCCGTCGATGGGATCCCCGTCGGGCATCGTGCCCTTCCACCCCGCGGGCACGAAGATGTGGTCCGCGAAGCGCTTGTAGTCCTTTCGCACCTCGGATTGCGCGACGCCCTTCGCGTCGCGGTATTTCTTCCACATCCGGTCGAGAATTTCCTTGGCCATCGTGCGCGCCGCCTGGTCGCCCGAGCGCGCCGACCAGAAGGCGAGCAGCTTCGCGTAAGACGCCGCCGACCCGACGTCGTCCCCTGAGCCCGTCACCGTGACGTGGAGGCCGGCGTTGTAGGCCGCGTCCTTGGCGTCGAACCCGGGGGTCTTGTCGTCCCACGACAGCGACGGCTGCCCGCTCCATTGAAGCGTCGAAGGAATCGAGTACGTGTCGTGCGTGAGGGTGGTGTTCTTCAGCGCCCACGCGACCCACTTGGCGAGGATCGTCTCCGCGCGCTTGTCGGCGGTCACGTAGTAATACTCCGCGACGCGCTCGAGCGACCAGACCTGGAAGCCGAACCACTCGTTGCTCGGTGGGTCGTGGAACACCGGCGCCGGGTCGAAGCCCATGCCGTAAAACGTCGGAGTCCCGGCCGGCGGCGCGCTGTAGGTGCCGCCCCACGTGTTGGTGGCTCCGCCCGCGATGGCCCCTTCCTTCGATTGAAGCCAGCGATAGAACTCGAGCTGCCGCACGACGCTGCGCGCCCAGTCGCCCCACGCGGAGGGTGAGCGCGGCCGCATCTCCTTCACGCTGCTGAGGGCATAGGCGGCCATCGGGTTCTGGTAGCCCTGGTGACTTGCACTGGAGCCGATGCGCCACGCCCAGCTGCCGCCCGGAGGCACGGCGCCGCCCCACGCGTAGTACCAGGAGAGGAGGTAGTGCTCGGAGCTGCGGTTGGCGGCGCCGGCGCAGTCGAGGCTGTGGCACCCGATGGGCTTGAAGTACTTGTCGAAGAGCGAGTACCGGAGAAAATCGCCGAGCTTTGCCGCCTTGTCGACGACGCCGGTCACCGCCGCGCCGCCACCGTCTTCCTCCGCCCACCGCTTTGCCCAGTACACGGCCTGGACCGCACGCGCGTCGGCGTCGGGGGCGACTGAATAGCGCCACTGAGGCGTCCCCGAATCCTTCACGAAGAGGTCGAGGAACCCGTGAGAGCCGCCCCACTTCATCTCGTCCCATGAGGGCTGGGCGATCGTCTCGAAGACGGACTCCTCCGGCCCTCGCTGGAACGTGTTGATGAACGCGGGGGCCGTCTTGCCGTCGCTCCGACGCCCGAACCCGTACCAGTTGTCGACGTCGATGAGCCAGTGCATCCCGTACACGTTGGAGTTTCCGTACGCAGCCTGGAGCTCGGTCGCGAGCGGGTCCTGTCCGACGGGCACTTCCATCTGGAGCGCCGGCGGGTACTGCGTCAGTTGAGGAAGCTCGGCCACGTAAGACGCGGGCTTGGTCGGGGTGTACGACGAGGCGGTCGGCTGGTCCGCCGCTCCGGGGATGATGTTTGCCTCGGCGTTGGCCCAGGCATCCGACAGGTACGACCAGTCCTTCGTGATTCTGCCGTAGAGGGCCTCGAGCCAGATCCAGTAGCTGTACGCCTCCGAGGTCGTCTCGTGCCCGAAGTCCGGCGCCTCGCAGAGCAACGTCTCGACCGCGTGATAGGGGATGCCTCTCGGGCTGAAGTAACCGTTCTTCGGGTTGTGGATGTCGTTCCACATCGCGATGAATCGGTCGGAGTACTCGTTGCCGGTGCTCTTGTCGTACGGGGTGAAGGGGCGCAGCGGGGCGGCCGGAGGGTCGGCCGGCTTCGTCACGGCGCCAGCCGTTCCCGACGTCGGCGCGGGTGACCCGGCAGGACTGGCGGCTCCCGGGGCGGTCGCTTGCTGGTCTGCGCACGCGACCCAGGCGGCCGCGATCGCCACGCACACGAGGGGCGAGGTCGCCCGCCTGCCGGATCTCATAGGCCGTTAGTATGCCAGCGCTCGCACACGCGGCTCACGGTTCTGTCAGGGGCAGTTGTCGGGGAACTGCTGGCCCGTACTGCCCCCGCCCCCGGGGATCGTGATCGTGACCATGTGGCCTTCGACGTCCGTGAGGGTCACCGTGGCACCCGCTGCGGCGGCCCCGTTCGGGAGCTGCCATGCCCCGTAGGAGAGGTGGGTTCCCGCCTGGCCGTTGTACGTCAAAGATACGATGGGGAACGTGGTGTTCTCGATGTAGACCTGGTCCGTGTTGCCGGACTTGGCGCGCGTCGTGATGCTGCCGGTGACCGGGCACGAGACGAACTTCCAGGTGGTCCCCGAGGGGTCTCCGCTCGAGTAGTTGAGCGCTTGCCACGCTCCGTAGCTGAGATCGAGATGGGCGGGATTGGGCTGCCCGTTGGACAGCGCGCACGCCGCGTTCTCACCATTGTCGGTGGGGCACTCGTCGATGACGGTGGCGACAATCGAGGTCCCGCCGTTGGTGATCTCGATGCACGCGCCGCAATCGTTGACCGTGCTGAACCCGGATATGCCGGGGATTGCCGCGAAATACGTGTCGCTGGCAGGGCTCGTGTCGGCGACGTTCTGGACCGTGTCGATCATGCCCGATTCGGTCCCCTGATAGCCGCACGCCGTGAGGTAGTACCCGTTCTGCTGGCCCGTCCCCTGGCCGAAGTAATACCAGGTGAACGACCCCGTCCCGTTGGTCTGGGTGCCGTACGTGCACAGGCCGCCGCCCGTGCCGCCGCCGCTGCTGCTACTGCTGCTGCTCGCACTGCTCCCGCTGCTGCTGGCGCTGCTCCCTCCGCTGGAGCCGCTGCTGCTGGAGCCACTGCTGCTCGATCCACCGCTGGCCGAGCTGCTTCTCGAGCCGCTGCTGCTCGCGCTACTTCCGGTCGTCCCGCTGCTGCTACCGGTGCTGCTGCTGCCGGTGCTGCTGCCGCCGCCGTTGCTCGTGGCCCCACCGCTCGAGCTGCTCGCCGACGTCTGTCCACTGCCCGAAGAGCCTCCGGCGTCGTCCAGATCGGAGGGAGCGCCGTCGGGGCCCAGGCTCTGGGTCTGCGAACCGTCGTCCGAAGCGTTGCTCGCGTCGTACCCGCTGCCTTGGAACCCGCCGCGCCCGGCACCGCCGCACGCGAGGAGGACCGAAAGCGGAAGAGCGAACTGTAATTTTCTGCCGGATGTCATGGGCTTGTCCTGAAATGGCTCCCGCGCCCGAGTGTTGTTGCTCGACGAGGTCCCCACGGGTCACCCGTCGACAGGTGGTGAATCATGAGCTGCTCGATCCGGTTCGGGCCCACCTGTGGAGCGACATGAAACAGCGGAACCTATCGACAGGGCTCGTTGGCATCGCGCTCACCGTCGCCTGCGGGGGCGCCACCCGGACCTCGGCAACCGGCACGGCGGCGCCCGCCCCCGAGATGGCGCGCGACAATCCTTTCGCGGCAGCTCGCTTCTACGTGAACCCGGAGTACGCCGCGAAGGTCGAAGCCACGATTGCGGCGGCCCCTGGGCAGGCGGAGCGTCTCCGAAGGGTCGAGGCGTTCCCCACCGCCGTCTGGCTCAACTCGATCGCGACGGCTCGCGAAGCGTCTCGCTACCTCGACGAGGCTCTGGCCTTGCAGAAACAGGGGCCGCAACCCGTCGTGACGGTCTTCGTGCTCTACGACATGCCCGGGCGCGACTGCTCCGCCATTGCTTCCAGCGGCGAGCTGCCGCTCGGTGCGGGCGAGGGACGATACAAGCACGAGTTTATCGACCCCATCGCCGCACAGTTCCGCGACCATCCGTCGCAGCGCATCGTCGTCCTCCTCGAGCCGGACTCGCTCGCGAACGTGGCGACGAACCTCGGCGCCCCCAAGTGCGCCGCCGCGGAGCAGGCCTACCGTCACTCGATCGCGTACGCCGTCCGCACCCTCTCGATGCCCCACGTGTCGCTGTACTTGGACGCGGCGCATGCGGGCTGGCTCGGATGGGACGCGAACCGGGCCAAGATTTCGCGCATCTTCAAGGAAGTCCTCGACGAGGCGGGGAGCGCGGGAATGATCCGCGGGTTCACGACCAACGTCTCCAACTACAACACGCTCGACGACGCCGACGGCAAGCGGCTCGAGCCGTCCGACCCCTGCCCGGACGAGCTCACGTACGTCGCAAAGCTGGCGGGCTCGCTCGCCGAGGTCGGCATCAGCGGCAAGGGCTTCGTCATCGACACGAGCCGCGACGGCCGCGGCGGCATCCGGGCCAAGTGGGGCGTCTGGTGCAACGCGAAGGGCGCCGGGCTGGGCGAACGCCCGCGAGCATCGCCTGCACCCGGAGTCGACGCGTATTTCTGGGTCAAGCCCCCCGGAGAATCCGACGGAGCCTCGGAGCCGACCACACCCGGCTACGACGCGGCGTGCAACACGCCCGACAGCGCATCGGGAGCGCCCCACGCCGGAGCTTGGTTCACGTCGTACTTCCTGCAGCTCGTCCAGAACGCGAACCCCGGAATCTAGGCGCCGCTCAGGCCTCCGCGACGGCGTCCCTCACGCCCGCCGCTTGCAAGAAGCCGACGAGGGCGGGCTCGCGCTCGGCCATCGCGAACACCCGCGCCGATGCTCGAGCGAGGTGCCGCTTCGCGGTCGCCAGCGAGATATTCATCGTCTTTGCGACGTCCGCGAGCTCCTTCTCCTCGATGTAGCGGAGCTCGAAGACGCGGCTGCTGTGGGGAGTGAGCTTGCCCAGGACCGAGAGCAGCCCACCCAGCACTTCGCGCATGTCGCTACCGTCGTCCGCCCACGGCTGCGGGTCGGGAAGCTCGCCCGTCGGCGTCAGGCTCAGCCACCAACGACAGCGGCGGCGACGAAGCTCGGTGCCCGCGACGCGCAGCGTGATCCCGATGATGAAGCTTCGGAGCGCCGTCGGGTCACGAAGTTGGGAGAGGTACTCGAAGAGGCGGAGGAAGACCTCCTGCACGTGGTCCTCCACGTCCTGTCCTCCGATCGAGCGGCCGATCTTCGAGCGCACGAGGACGGTGTACTTTCGCCAGATGGCGACGTGGGCGCGACTGTCGCCGGCCCATGCCGCCCTCACGAGGGCAGCGTCCTCCGCGCCTCCGTCGCGCACCGCGGGCGAGACCCACACGCCCGACGGCGGTGGTTGGTGTGTGGACTCGGCCGGGCCCTCCGGCCACGTCTCGTTCGCAGGCTGACTGGCGAGTGCGAGCGTTGCGTACATGCCCGAGGGCATTGCGGAGCGCGCTTCGTCTGCGTCGTTTGGAGCCGGGGGAACGGGGAGAAGGGGTCGAAGGAACGGCCGGGGCTCCAGCTGCGGAAGGGTCTGCATCCCCGTCCATGTCCGGTCGGTTTCGCGACGATCACCAATTCGTACGGGACCGGACGTCGCATCCCTCCCTACAGCCCGATGGTGTAGCCGAGCTGCAAGGCGGCGCCGATGGCCGAGGTGGGGAACATCAGCGTTGCCTTGGCCTCGAGGAGGACCCCCGTGTTGGGCGTGAAGGCGTACATGGCCCCCGGGCCGAGCTCGACGAAACCGAGCCCGGTCTTCTTCCAGGCGTTGAAGTCTTGCGATTGCTTTGCCTCGTAAGCCGCCGCCGAAGCGTAGATGTCCACGGGCACGCTCGCGTCGACCTCCTCTGCGCCGGCGCCGACGAGGGCGAAGAAGCGGAAACCAGAGCGCCCCAGCGGGTCATGGCCGAACCAGTACGCGCCGCGCGCTTCCACCGTGACGGGCAGAAAGCTGCTGCCGCCTGGCCGCTGGGGGCCGCCGTTGAACGCGAACCCCAGTCGACCGCCGACCATGATGTTCTGCCCGATCGCCCTGTCGTAGCCGGCGAGGATGCGCATCGTCGCAGGCGCCAGACCGCCGGAGACGACGTCGTCCGCTCCGATGAGAGGAATGCCGGGATAGTACGTGCCGCCGCTGCTGAAACAGGTGTAGCCGGTGCCGCCTTTGCAGGCATCGTTGGCGGCGGGCAGCATCAGAAGGTCCACCTGGAAGGCGAGGGTGATCCAGTTCTCCTTGTAGGGGGCGTCGGGGATCGCCGCGGGCGCGGCCTCCTCGCAGAATCCGCCACTACACTGCTGCGACGCGCACTCGTCGTCCGTGACGCAAGCGATCTTGGCGGACTCGTTGTGGCAGCCGGGGAACCCGGGAGGGCAATCCGTCTTCTGCGTGCAGCGCGCCGGCGGCGGTTGGTCGGGCAAGTGCGGCGGCTCCCCGTCGAGCTGGGCGACGATGTGCACGACGTGCGGCGCCACGAGGCGGCCGCTCGTCGCGACGAGATCTCCGTTCTCGTCGGTGGCTTGGACGAAGTACTTCAGGTCGCCGAGCGAGTCGCCGACGTCGGCACACGAGATTTCGCCGGCCCATCCGGCCCCCGCCTTCTTCAACGTGGCGGTCTTCCACTGCTCGACGCCGAAGGCCTTGAATCGAACGTTGACCTTCAACGCGTCGACGCCAGCCGGAATCTCGACGCCGATCGGAACGGGAGTGAGCACGGCCTGCGCGGGCGGGACCGTGACGGTGAGATCCTCCGCAGCGGTGGCCGGTGGCGGGGGCGCGGCCGCCGAGGCCGCAGGCGCTCCGGCGTTCTTGGCAGAAGCGAACAGGCGTTGGAGCTCCGGCGAAGAGAGATCCTTGTCGACCGCGACGTTCGGCTCCTCCTTGAGGGCGAGGAGGAAGTGGGCCTTGGCGTCTTCGGGCTTCTGATCGCTGAAGAAGACGGCGCCGAGATCGCACTGGAGACGCGCGCGCACCTTCGCCTCACAGTCGGTGCCATCGCCGCACATGGCGATCGCCTGGGCGAGCTTGTTCTCGGCGGCCGTGAAGTTGGTCCCCAGATAGTCGGCGTAGATCGCCTGCTCGCGAAGCTTGAGCACGGCCGCGTCCTTCGGTGCGCCCATCGCGTTGCGCCCGAAGAGCGACACCGTCGCCGATGCAACGACGATCACCATCGAGAGAGGGAGGCGTCGAACGCTTCGGATCACCGTGGGCTCCGTCTCCTAAAGTCGCCGGCTCTGTTCGGCGAGGTTCACCTATTCGTGATGCGAACGGAAATTTTCGCACGAAGACGAGCCGCTGATTGGCATTTCTGCGACTACATGCGTGTGATGGCGAGAGTCGTCGATCGTCGAGTGAAGCATGATTCGTCAAGGGCTCGCGTGACGGCGCTGTCGCTGATTGTCGGCGCGTATGCGGTTGCGTGTGCGGCGGACGCCGGCGACCCTCTCAAGGTCGAGGGCGGCGTCACGACGCAGTCGATGGGTGGGCCCGACGGATCCATCGTCGGCGACGACGCCCTGGTCACGGGCGATGCGATGCTTGCAGACGAGTCGCCGTCCGTCGGCACGGACGGCCCGACGACGCCGCCTCCAGAGGACACCGGGGCTCCCGACGTCACGGCGACTCAAGACGGCAGCGCCCCCCCGATGATGGATGCCCCACCGGACGTGCCGTCGTGTTCCAGCTGCGCGATCGAGCTGAAGTACCTGTGCGATACGACAGCGGCCATGTCGCAAGAAGTTCGGCCCTGGTACGACATCTACAACAATGGAACGAGCGCGCAGAGCCTCACCGAGCTGACCGTCCGCTACTATTTCACCGCGGACGGCAGCCAGACGCAGACGTACAACTGCGACTATGCGGTCATCGGGTGCAGCTTGATTCAAGGGACCTTCGTGGCGATGGCCACGCCCACCGCGACCGCCGACCACTACCTGGAGATCTCGTTCACCGGAGGGTCGATTGCGCCCGGCAGCGACACCGGCCAGATTCAGAACAGGTTCCAGGATACGAACTATCTGGTCATGACCCAGACCAACGACTACTCGTTCGACGCAACGAAGACGGCGTTCACGGACTGGGCAAACGTGACCGTTTATCGGAACGGCACCCTCGTGTGGGGTGTCGAACCCTAGCATCGGGCTCGGCCCACCCTCTCTCGCCCTCCGCGCCCTCTGCGCCTCTGCGGTTCGGTTGCTCTAAGGGCGCGAACGTCACCACCAGAAGGTGCCCTTGAGTCCGACGACGTTCGCGTCCGGGGGGAAAGGGCCCGACACGCCGGTGGCGTTGGGGTTGACGACGCCGTTCGGCGGCTGCGGGAGGACGGCGCTTTGGTACGTGTAGTGCGAATACCAGAGCGTGATCTCCTCGTGCGTCACCCACTTCGTGTGGAAGATGAGCTTCGGCGAGACGACGGTGAACGTCTGGTCCGCGTTCGCGATGTTCGTCGGCTGGATGTAGTCGGCCCGCACTCCGAACCCGAACCATGGCAGAGGGGCGACGATGAGGTCACCACCCCACTTGAGCTTCTTCACGCCGTCGCCGAGAAGAGGCGTGCCGGTCTGCAGGGTGGTCAGCGAGCTCGAGACGGCGGAGTACATCCCGAAGACGCTCAGGTTCACGTCCCAGCCGCCTCCCCAGAAACCCTCGCCCGTGGCGATCTTCCGGTAGAGCGCGCCGAAGCTGTAGTCGTATTGCACTTCGATCGTATCGACCGACCCGCGCGTGGCGCCGATCGAGTTCTGCGTCGTCCCGCAGTAGCCGCCGAAGGTGTTGGTCGTGGTGGTACCGGCGGGCGCGCTGCATCCGAGGAAGTTGTCGAGGACGCCGTTGCCCGACTCGTAGTTGCCGCCGCCGAGTGAGTGGACGGCCTCGACGAGCGGCCCGACGGCCTGGGGGTTGCTGGCCGAGATGTGGGAGTACGCGCCGTAGAGCCTGCCCCCGATGCCGCCGGGCTTCACGCGGACCTCGGCGCCGTAGACGTCGATGTGCCCGTCGGTCATCTGGGCGTTGTTGACGCCGACGGCGCGATAGTCCTGCGCCCAGGAAGACAGATAGTGCACGTTGAAGTCGATGAGCTTCTTGTACGAGATCCCGGCGTGCGCGTGGTTGAGGAGCGTGAAGCCGGGATAGTTGTCCTCGTTCCCCGAGGGGAGCGTCGGGTTGCCGGCCTGGAGCTGCGTGAAGGCGAGCTGCTCGGCGCGGGTGCCGATGCCGTGCGACAGGCGTAGCGTCAGATCGCCGACGTCGTACTCGAGCGCGATCCTCTCTCCCATCTGGTGGGTGCGCCCGAACATGTAGGTGTCGTACTTGCCGGCGTCGTACTCGCCGGCCATCCCGAACTTGTCCCAGAAGGAGCCAATCTTCGCCTCCACCCGGAACTTCGAGCCCAGGTCGGGGTGGATGGTGAGGAAGCCCTGAGCGATACCGAGCTGCGTCGACGCGTTGCTGTAGGCGATGTACTCGGCGTCGGAGAACCCGAAGGCGTCGATGGCGACCGTGCCCGTCACGAGCGAGTTGCCGTAGTTGAAGAAGAGCTCCGTCCAGTCGTATTCCTGCTGCCGGTCGTAGCGCCAGTCGAGGTACTGGCTGTCGGGCACGAAGGGCGTGTGAAGGGCCGTCGTGGACTGCCCCGGTCCTGCGCACGGCACCTGCGCCACTCCCGTGGCGGGCATGAGCATCCCCCCAGGAGTGATGGCGGTGCCGGCGGGTGTCCCGGCTGGGCACTGCGCGCGGCTGCCGATGCCGATGCGCATCGGCGCGCGGAAGTAACCGTGGAAGCTGAAGCGCCACTCGTCGCCGGCCGAGGGTGCGAGCTCCGAAGGGTTCGGGGCGCCTGTGAGGTTCGCCGCCTCGGCGAGGCTCGTGCCGATCCCCGAGGCGGGCAAGGGCGGCGGAAGCCCCCCTGGAGCCGGTGCCTGACCCGAGAGCGACCCTGCCGCGGCGGGAGGCGGCAACCCTCCCGACGGTGACGCGACGCCGGGCGAGGCAGTTGGCGGCGTCGCCGGCTCGGAAGGCGGTGGCTCCACGGCGGGTGCCGGAGGAGGGGGCGCGGGGTTGGTCTGAGCTTGGGCCGCCGAAGAAACGACGGAGAGAGCTCCTCCGAGCAAGAACCATAGGGGGATCGCGCGCATTGCCAGTCTAAGTCGCACGGTTGTGGGCCGGTGGCTCACACAAAAAACCGCAGAAGACCGATGCCTTTTCGTGCGCCGTGGGGGCACCGGTCAGCGACTACTCGCCCGAGACGTCTGATGCGATTCGGCCATTTCGATGACTCCCGCCGTGAATACGTCATCACGACGCCGCACACGCCCTATCCCTGGACCAACTACCTGGGCTGCGAGAACTTCTTCTCTCTCATCTCGCACCAGGCCGGCGGGTACTGCTTCTATCGCGACGCGCGCCTGCGCAGGCTGACGCGCTACCGGTACAACAACGTGCCGACCGACGTCGGCGGCCGCTATCTCTATGTGCGCGACGGGTCGGACTTCTGGTCCCCCTCGTACATGCCCGTCCGGCGTGAGCTCGACTTCTTCGAGTGCCGCCACGGTCTCGGCTACACGCAGATCACCGGAGAGCGCGGGTCGGTGCGGGTGCAGACGACGTACTTCGTGCCGCTCGGTCACTCGGCCGAGGTCCACCAGGTCAACGTCAAGAACACCGGCAAGACGCCGAAGAGCGTCAAGCTGTTCTCCTACGTCGAGTTCTGTCTCTGGAACGCGTACGACGACATGACCAACTTCCAGCGCAACTTCAGTACCGGCGAGGTGGAGGTCGTGGGCAGCACGATCATCCACAAGACCGAGTACCGGGAGCGCCGCAATCACTTCGCCTTCTACCACCTCAACCAGAAGGTGAGCGGCTTCGACACCGACCGCGAGTCCTTCATGGGCCTCTACAACGGGATGCACGATCCGAAGGTCGTCGTCGAGGGCAAGTCGCGCGACTCGATCGCGAGCGGATGGGCGCCGATCGGATCGCACAGCCTGGACGTGGACCTCTTGCCGGGCGAAGAGAGGACGCTCGTGTTCGTCCTCGGGTACGTCGAGAACCCGCCGTCGGAGAAGTGGGAGCGGCCCGGCGTCGTCAACAAGACGCGCGCGCAGGCGCTCATCGATCGGTTCTCGACCGCCGATCAGGTCCAGGGGGCCCTCGCGGACGTGAGCGCGCATTGGACGCGCCTTCTCTCGAACTTCCAGGTGGAGTCGCCCGACGATCGACTAAACCGGATGGCGAACGTCTGGAACCCGTACCAGTGCATGGTGACGTTCAACATCTCGCGCTCGGCGTCGTACTTCGAGAGCGGCATCGGTCGCGGGATGGGCTTCCGCGATTCCAACCAGGACCTGCTCGGCTTCGTCCATCTCGAGCCGGTTCGTGCCCGGGAGCGCATCATCGACATCGCGTCGACGCAGTTGCCCGACGGGAGCGCGTACCATCAGTACCAGCCGCTCACGAAGCGAGGGAACAACGAGATCGGAAGCGGCTTCAACGACGACCCGCTCTGGCTCATCTTCGGCGTCTCGGCGTACGTCAGGGAGACGGGCGACTTCGACGTCCTCGACGAGCGCGTCCCCTTCGACAACGACCCGAAGACCGCTGCGCCGCTGTTCGAGCACCTGAGGCGGTCGTTTCATCACGTGCTCGCGAACCTGGGACCGCACGGGTTGCCGCTCATCGGGCGGGCGGACTGGAACGATTGCCTGAACCTGAACTGCTTCTCCGAGACGCCCGACGAGTCGTTCCAGACGACCGGCAATCGAACGGGGAGGACCGCCGAGTCGGTCTTCATCGCGGGGATGTTCGTCGGCGTCGCCCCCGACTACGCGTACCTCGCGAGTCGAATGGGCGCGGATGACGAGGCTACGCTCGCGCGGGCCGAGGCCGTGAAGATGCAGGACGCCATCCTCACGCACGGCTGGGACGGCGAATGGTTTCTGCGCGCGTACGATTTCTTCGGAAACAAGGTCGGCAGCCGCGAGTGCCCCGAGGGCAAGATCTTCATCGAGCCCCAGGGCTTCTGCGTGATGGCCGGCGTCGGCAAGGACACGGGCCACGCGAAGAAGGCCCTCGACGCGACCAAGGAATTCCTCGACACCAAGTACGGCGTCGTCCTCAACCACCCGGCTTACACGACCTACCACGTCGAGCTCGGGGAGATCTCTTCCTACCCGCCCGGCTACAAGGAGAACGGCGGCATCTTCTGCCACAATAACCCCTGGATCATGATCGCCGAGACCGTCCTCGGCCGGGGCGATCGCGCGCTCGAGTACTACAAGAAGATCGCGCCCGCCTATCTCGAGGACATCAGCGAAGTTCATCGCCTCGAGCCGTACGTTTACGCCCAGATGATCGCCGGCAAGGAAGCCCCCCGCCACGGCGAAGCGAAGAACTCGTGGCTCACGGGAACGGCAGCGTGGAACTTCGTCGCGCTCTCCCAGCACCTGCTCGGCATCCGGCCCGACTTCGACGGGCTGCGCGTCCACCCGGTGATAGGAAAAGAGATCGCGAGGTTCACGGTCACGCGAAAGTGCAGGGGAGCCGAGTACTCGATCCGCGTGAAGAACGCGGGCGGCGGCGAGAAAGCGCCCAGGCTCACCGTCGACGGCAAGGCCATCAGCGGGGATCTCGTGCCCTACGCGCCGGCCGGGTCGCGGGTCATCGTCGAGTGCGAGGTCTGACGTGAAGCATGCCCTCGAGTTCGGCGACGTGTACTTCGAGGTCGACCCGCTGGTGGGCGGGCGGGTCACGTCCTTCCGGCTGGGCGGCGCCGACGTCCTCACCGGGCCCGACGTCGATGCGCACAACTACGGATCGACGTTCTGGACGAGTCCGCAGAGCGACTGGGGCTGGCCTCCCCCCGTGGAGGTCGACCGTCACCCGTACGACGTGTCGGCCGGAGCGGACAGCCTCACGCTCACGAGCTCGCCCCACGACGCGCTCGGAATTCGCGTGACCAAGCGCTTCGTCGCCGACCGGGCGAGGGGGGCGGTGGTGCTCGAGTACGGCATCCACAACGTCAGCGCGACGCCGAAGACGTACGCCCCGTGGGAAGTGTCGCGCGTTCGTTCGGGCGGCCTCACGTTCTTTCCGACGGGTGCATGGTTTGCGGGGCCGCTGCGGGTCGAGCGTTGCACGACGGCGACCTGGTTCGATCACGACCCGAGCGCGCTGAACGACGCCGGGCAGAAGTCGGCCGCGGACGGCGTCGGTGGCTTCGTGGCGCACGCGGCGAGCGGATTGCTCTTTCTGAAGAGCTTTGCCGACGTCCCGCCGGAGCTCCAGGCGCCGGGCGAGGGCGAGATCGAGATCTACGCCAACAACCGGTACGTCGAGATCGAAGTCCAGGGCCCTTACGCGCTCATCGACGCGGGTGCCTCGGCGTCGTGGGCGATCACGTGGTACCTGCGAAAGCTTCCGGTAGGAGTCGTCGCCTCGTCGCGCAACGCCGGGCTCCTGGACTTCACCGCGAGCGTGGTCCGCTAGGAGCCCGGACTGGAGCTTGCCCGAAGGGCAACGCCTTACGGGCTACGGAGGCGTCGGCGCGGGCGCGATGATCTTCAGGTTGAGGCCACCGGGGTACTGGTAGCTCGTGAAGGAGCCGTACCCCATCACCTGCAGCCCGATGGGCGCCGAGGCCGTCAGCACGTGAGCGCCGGAGGATCCGAGGTCCACGCCGTGCACGACGACGAAGCCGTCGCCGATCGGCCGGCCGATCGTGTTGAGCAACTTGTTGTCGAGCACGACGGTGGTCCCGGCCGGAGCCACGACGTCCGCGAAGTTGGACTCGTAGTCGCTGGGCGCCAGAAAGACGTACTTCGTCCGGAACTGCTCTGCGGCCACCATGAAGCTCGCCGACGGATCGCCGAGGCCGCCGGTCGGATCGACGATGGACCCGCCCAACATGAATGACCCCACGGCGAACTCGTTGCTCCCGATCACCTCGAAGTCGCCTGTCACGTAGTCAGAGCTCTCGACGCTGCAGGTGACGACTTGCCCCGCCTGCAGAGTGCTGGGACAGCCTGGCGGCTTTGCCGGCTTGTACGTGAGGACCGTCCCGTCGACGTTGCCGTAGAGGCGAACGACGTGTCCCTTGGGAGCGCCGTAGGGACCGGACGGCACGGTGACGAAGTACTGCCTTCCAAGCGTCTCGGCGGGGAAGACCGATTGCTCGAGATGGTCGCAGGCCGGAGCTTCTTCCGGGTTGAGGTCGCACGGGGCGCCCGCGATGACCTGCACCGGCTTGTCGGCGGAGACGAGAGACCCGCTGAGGTCCACGGTGTCTCCCAGGTCACCGACGAGCTCGACCACGTCGCCGGCGTCCATGCTCAGCATGATGATGCCTCCCGGCATGGTCTCCGGGATGGTGTCGCCCGCGAGGATCTTGGCGGTCGACGAGAGCTGTACGGCGACGGTGGTCCCGTCCGTGGTCGCGGTGATCGCGAAGTAGCTGCCCATGACGGGCATCGGCGGCACTTGCATCGTGGGATCGACCGCCGTCTGCCCCGGGAAGCCGGCGACGCGGTAGTTCCCCGTCATCGCCGTGCTGGGAAGGAGGAGCGACGAGTCGTTGGTGTACGAGAAGCAACCGGACGTCGTGTTGTAGTTGGGGCTCGTCATGTCCGTGCAGGTCTGCAGGCCCGGACAGGTGCTCCAGTCCTTCCCCGGAGGGCCGCCCGAGGCCGCGTACTCGAGGGCGTTGAACTGGTAGACGCTGACGGGCACCGAGCTCACGAGGTGATACGCCCCGCCCTTGGAGACGACGCTGGCCGACAGCGCGATGGACTCGCCACACGCGTCCGTATCGGCGCCCTTGAGCTCGGGGACCCACGGCAGATAGAACTTCGCGAGGGCGTTCGGCGCGACGGTCTGCGTTTGATTCGTTGCCAGGGGACCGGTGATGGTCACCGTGGCGGGGGTTGCCCCCGCATTGGCGACGACGACTGCGAAGTCGAAGATCGACCAGACGACGTTGGCGACGACCGTGGGCCAATAGTCGCACCCCACGTACGACCGCAGGTCTGCGGCCTCGGCGCAGGTCGTGGGGTCGTCGCTGGGGGCGACCGCGGGCGGAATGAAGAGGGTGGTGACGTCGGGGCTGGCGTCCACCTGGCCGGCGTCTACCCCTGGCGACTCCTCGAGGTCGTCGTCGTCACCTAGCGTGGGAGGCCGCGCCGACCCGCACGCGGCGAGCAACGCGCCCAGCACCACGATGCTCGCCGCCGCCCGCCCCGTGACGCTCATCCTCTCATTCTAGGGGATGAGGCTGACGCCTGCACGAGCCGCCCGCTAGTGGCAAAGCCCGGCTTCTTCGAAGACGCTGAGAGCGGCCTGACACTCGGCCTGGATGTTCTGGCTAGCGGCCATATCGCACGCCGTAGTCTCCTGGCCTCCGAGAGACGCGCAGCACGTCGTGAGCGTTGCGCACATCCCGGTGGCCGTCGAGGTGCCTCCGCTGCTGCCGCTCGAGCCGCCACCGCTGCTCGTGGTGGAGGTGGCGCTACACTGGCTGGAGCACGTCGTGGAGGCGGAACACTGGCTGCCGCCGCTGGACGACGACATCGACGAAATCTGGGAAATGCAGGTCGTACACGCCGGCGTCTCCGCTTGCGTGCAGGTCGAGTAGCAGGTGGTGTCACCCAGCGCGCAGGCGCAGAAGCACTTGAAGTAACCCGAACAGGTGGATGTCACACATGTATTCGTGTCCGTCGACGGACACGCGTTCTCCTCACAGCTGATGCATGCGGAGGAGAATTCGGGACCCGCGCACGAAGGACCGCTGTACGGGAACGGATTGCTCTTGCTGCTGCTGCACGCCATCGCACCCAACGCACCGCCGATTGCGGCAACCACGACAACCCAAACGACCTTCCGCATGGCATCCTCCTCCGAGCTTGAGCCCGCCATCATCCACGATCTGGCCGTCAGAACAAACAAATCTCCGGCTCGGCCGGGGAACGAAGAGTGCCGCGGCTGGAGTCCCGGTAGAACGGATCATCCCGCCGACGCAACTGACCGTGATTGACCCGCATTGACCCGCATTGACCCGCGTTGACCGCATTGACCCCCGTTGACCCGTTTCGACACGAGCTGCCCACCTCCACTAGCGGAGACCGCAATGAGCCTCAGAGTGGAACTTTACAACTCAGACGGATCGGACTCGCCCGATGGGGAGCCCACACCGAGCTCGCATCCGGTGAAGTCGCAGCCGCCACCCCTGCCGGAGAGCGCGAGGAGGCTCTCTCCCGCGCGAGCTGCTGCGGATGCGACGTTCGCCGAGTCGATGATCGAGCGGCTCGCCGCCAGTGACTACGCGGGAGTGTTGATCGCCGCCGAGGCGTTGCTCGAGCATCAGCCGAACCACGCGGACGCCCTCGACAGCGCGCAGATCGCGCGTTCGGAGCTCGCCAAGCTTTACCAGGGTCGCCTCGGTTCGCTGGAGCGAGTGCCCCGCGTCGTCATGGGCCCCGAGGGCCTCCTGGCGCTCTCGCTCGACTTCGGCGCGGGCCTCCTCCTGTCGAGGGTGAACGGCACGGCGACCCTCGGCGGCATCGTCGAGGCGTGCGGCCTGCCGAAGCTCGAGGCCTTACGCATCCTGTCCGAGCTCTTCCTCCGTAGGGCGATCGGCTTCGAGGACTAGGGCTGCGGCGCCGGTCGAGCGACGCGGTAGATGTAGAAGTTCTCCTCTTCGATCATCGAGTCGTAGAGCTCGGCGATGCGGGTCACTCGCACGCCGTCGACGAGGTCCGGAACGAGCGGGCGGTTCATGAGGAGCGTCGCGTCTCGCCCGCGCCTCTCTGCCAGTTCACGCGTGTATCGCAGAGTCTCGACGTCGGTCGGATCGCGGCGGCGATCCTTCGTCCACTTCACGAACGAGAAGGTCCTCCCCGTGCGCGGGCTGTACGCGACCGCGTGCGGGCCGAGCTGACCGAGGACGGCCGTCGCGGGGTAGTCGACCTCGGCGACAAGGAGAGAATCGCTCAGGCCGGCCGCACGGAGCGCGTCGGCTGCGCGACGGCCGGACGAGAAGACATAAAGGTACTCGTAGTAGAGCGCGATGGGCGTGGCCGCGACGTGGAGGGCGAGGACGACGGCGAGGGAGGGCGTCATGGCGGCGTCGCGCCACCGCCTCCAGCCAGCGGTTGCCGGGACGGCCGGGGCGGCATCCGTCGCGATCCACGCGCCCATCAGCAAGAGCACGAAGAAGAACCCGTGGTGCCGGACGTCGCCGGGATAGACGAGACCGAACAGAGCGACGAGGAGCAGCGTCCCCACTCCGAACAGCACGGCCGCGACGACGTCGCGCGAGAGGAGCCAGACGGTCCACGCGGCGAGCGCCAGGGCAACGGGGAACGCGACGTGCGCGAACGGCTCGGACGAGAGCAGGGCATTCGAGTTCCAGAAGAAGAAGTCCACGCGCGGTATCGGGACCATCGCCGCGATGAGGCGGGTCGGCGCCGTATCGTCCGGAAGCTCCCTGGGCCACGCCACATGCGCGACCGTCGAGTCGGCGGGAGGCCAGGCGCACATGGCGGCCGCGACGCAGGCGGCCACGCCCGCCGCGATCGGAATCCAGGTGCGGGCGAGGGTGCGATCGCCTTTCCTGGCGAGCATCAGTCCCTCCACCGCGAGCGCCGCCGTGTACGCTGCCGCCACGACGGTGGCGACGGTCGTCGTCAAGGCGAGCGCCGCTAGCAGGAGCGCGATCGCCGCGGGATGACTGCGCCGCCGCGGGTGATGGACGCACAGAAGCAGCGCAAGGAGGAGCGCGAGCCCGTAGCACCGGCTGAGGGCGACGTACTCGTACGCGAGGAAGTAGCCGAACGGAAAGAGTGCGCGCACCGCTCGCGGGAAGGGCGCACGCTCCGCGAAGACCCACACGACTGCCGCCGCGATGGCGACGTGCACGACCCGCATCGTCAGGGGGTCGTGCGTCGCCTTCTCGAGCACCCACAGGAGGAGGTACCAGAGCGGTGGCTGCCCGTCGTACGCGCGGTTGTGGACGACGGCCCAGGGCGTGGCGCTGTCCCTCGCCACGAGCCAGCAGTGAAGCTCGTCGCGCCACATTTCGTGGTGCACGGTGGCGAAGATCGCGACCGGCAGGTACGCGAGGACGGTCGCCGCGGCGAACCTCCGGTCCGTCCATCGCGCCGTCACGAGCGAGACCCTACCTGCAAAAGAGTGGTCGAAGGAGAGTCGGGGTGCGATAGGCTCGCTAGGGAAGAAGGCGCCGCCCATTGCCAAAGAGGCGGGGGGGTGCTTCGTTGGACTGTGGCGGTCCCCGTCCAGAGTGCAATCGTGAGTGAAGGAGGCAATAGAATAACCGTGCGTCCCCCATTGCCAGGTGGTGACCCGGAGAGCGAGGTCAGGCTCGTGACCGCGCGTGCGGCCGCGGCGGCGGCCAAGGCGCCCACCAGTCCCTCGAGGGCGACGAATCGGCTCTCCGACGCGCCCAGCGCGGCGACCCGACTCGACGACCACGAAGCGAAGTTCTTCGAAACGGTGAGGCCCAGCGACCTCTCCGCCGTGTTCCAGCCCATCGTGACGCTCGCTACGGGAAAGATCTTCGCCCAAGAGGCGCTCGTCCGTTGCCGTCTCCCGCAGTTCGCCTCTCCGATCACGCTCTTCGAGCACGCCCACGCCTCGCGCGCGACGGGGAGACTCGGCCGCATGATCCGCGAGATCGCCATCCCTCTCTGCAGTGGCATCCCCGTCTTCGTCAACCTTCATCCGACAGAGCTGGAAGAAGGCTGGCTCGTGCGCCCGGACGACCCCATCTTTTCACACGATCACGACATCTATCTCGAGCTCACCGAGTCGGTGCCGATCACGCAGTTTCAGCTCTGCGTCACCATCCTCCGAGAGGTATGCAGGCGGGCGTCCGCGCACCTCGTCATCGACGATCTCGGAGCGGGATTCTCCAACCTGAAGCTCATCAGCGACCTTCAACCGAAGGTCGTCAAGCTCGATCGGAACCTCGTTCAAGACCTCGACTCGAAGCCGCGCCAGCAGAAGCTCGTGAAGATGGTCGTTCGCCTGTGTGGAGAGCTCGACGCGACGGTCGTCGCGGAAGGGATCGAGACCGCCGGCGAGCTATCGGCCGTCATCGACTCGGGAGCGCAATATGGCCAGGGCTACCTCCTCGCTCGCCCCGCCTTCCCCATCCCCACGGTCGCATGGCCCCCCAGCGCAGAGTTCGTGAAAGGAACCGCCAAGCCCCGAAGTCGCTGAGAAAAGCGGGGCCAATCCAATCTTTCTCTTGGCGCCTTCGCGCCTTGGCGGCTCTCTTCTCCCTCACACGCGCGCACGCAGCTCGTCGACGAGGACGCGGATGTTCTCGGAGTAGTCGACGGCGACGGCGACGAGGTGCACGCCGCCCTGCGAGAATGCGCGCTCGAGGGTCGGGACGAGATCGGCCGCGGCCGCGACGCGCCAGCCGGTGGCACCGTAACTCTCGGCGTAACGGACGAAGTCCGGGTTGCCGAAGGTGAGGCCGAAGTCGGCATAGCCGTCGACGGCCTGCTTCCAGCGAATCATGCCGTACGCGTCGTCCTGGATGACGAGGACGACGAGGTTCAGCCGCAGCCGAACGGCCGTCTCCATCTCCTGGCTGTTCATCATGAACCCGCCGTCGCCGCATACTGCGAGGACGCGGCGCCCCGGGTACAGGACGGCCGCCATCATCGCCGACGGCAGCCCCGCCCCCATCGTGGCGAGCGCGTTGTCGAGCAGCAGCGTGTTCTCCACGTGCGTGCGGAAGTTCCGCGCGAACCAGATCTTGTACATCCCGTTGTCCAGCGCCACGACGCCGTCGTCGGGCATCACCTGCCGCACGTCGTGGACGATGCGCTGAGGCGTCATCGGGAAGCGATCCTCCGTCGCGCGGTCGGCGATCCGGGCGAGGATCTCTTTGCGGAGGGGCAGAAGGGCGCCTGCGTTCCCCATCTTGCCCTCCAGGCGATCCGCGAGGAGGGCGAGGCTCGGGCCGACGTCGCCGACCACCTCCGCGTGCGGCGCGAACACCTGCTCGACCCCCGCCGGCTCGTAACCAACGTGGATGACGCGAGGCCCCGTGGGCGCCATGAGAAAGGGCGGCTTCTCGACGGTGTCGTGGCCGATGCACACGATGAGGTCCGCGCGGTCGATCGCTTCGTGCACGTAGTCGCGCTCCGACAGCGCGGCCGTGCCCATGTAGAGGTCCGACGCGCCGCCCACCGTCCCCTTGCCCATCTGCGTGTTGAAGAACGGGACGCGCGTGCGACAGATGAACTCCGACAGAACGCCGGCGAGTCGCGGCCGGCTCGACGCCGCGCCGAACATCACGAGCGGTCGCTCGGCGTCGAGGATCATGCGGGCCGCTCTGTCGAGGGCCGAGGCCGGTGCCACGGGGAGGTCGACGGGATGCGACGGCACGATCGGAGCGTCCGCGTCTTCTGCGGCGACGTCCTCGGGCAGCTCGAGGTGAACGGGGCCGGGCCGCTCCTGGGTAGCCACGCGAAAGGCGTCGCGCACCACCGTCGGAATGCTGGCCGCGCTGACGATCTGCCGCGAGACCTTGGTGAGCGGCCGCATCGCCGCGATGACGTCGACGACCTGGAAGCGCGCCTGCCGGCTCGTCATGATGGGCTTCTGACCGGTGATGAGGACGGCGGGCATGGCACCGAGGAGTGCGTACGCGGCGCCCGTCGCGAGGTTGAGCGCTCCCGGTCCCAGCGTGCTGATGGCGACGCCGGGCTGGCCCGTGAGCCTCCCGTGCGTCGCGGCCATGAAGGCAGCCGCTTGTTCGTGGCGCGTGACGACGAGGTCGATCGACGAGCGGCGCAGCGATTCGACGACGTCGAGGTTCTCCTCGCCAGGCACGCCGAAGACGCGGACCACGCCCTCGTTCCGGAGCGCCGCGACCAGCAGATCGGACCCCTTCGCCACGACGGAAATATACGTAGGCCCGCCACGGCCAGAAGGCCAGAAGCGCCGCCTCGCGCCCTCCGCTAGTTCGCGTTCGCGCCCTGGTCGATCCAGCGGCGGATCGTGTCGCGGGCGGTGGAGGGTAGGACCGCTTCGAGGTAGGGCATCATGGTCCCGCAGCCCGTCTCGCCGACCGCGGCGGCAGCGGCGTTGGTCGTCGTGCAGCACGGAACGACGCAGAGATCGTCGTCCACCTTGTGCATCAGGTAGCTCTGGGTCGAATTGCCGACCTTCACGAACGGCAGGCAGGTCTCCTCGAGGGGCGTGCTGGCGTCCGGGCCGACGAGGCCTGAGTAGACCTGCGGTCCGGGGTCCCCGGTGACCTTGCAGCTCGCGCTCGCGTCCGGCACGCAGCCGAGGAAGACCCCTCGCAGGCTGATGGCCGTCGCGGGATCGCCGCCGTGGCAAGTGTTGCCGACGCCGCAGGTCTTCTCGAAGATCGGCAAGACGTCCGTCTCGAACGAGACCACCGGTGCCGTTAGGTCCGCGTCGGACTCGTAGGGAGCGCACGCGCCGCCGTCGCCGCCGTCGGCGGACGCCGTGCCCGAGGGGCTGGAGCAGCCCGCGAAGAGGAGAGAAGCGGATGCGACGCCGATCCATGTCGATCGGGCGAAACTGGTCATGACGCTCATGCGTAGCGCTCTCGGGAATTGTATACTGCGCTGCCCGGCACCCATGCGACCTGCTCTCTTACTTTTCCCGCTCGTGCTTGTCGCGGCGGCTGCGTGCTCGAACGCGACCGACGACGTGGTCGGCGGGGAGCCGCTCCCCGTCATCGCCAGCATGGCCCAGTGCTCCGCCACGGGTGCCGCATGTTCCACTTGGACGTACCTGTACAACTGCTACTTCGGCCCCACGGGCGCCGCGGGTTGTTCGGCTCAGGGCGTATGTCATGCCTCGACCGGGGGCCTCGGCTATCTGAGCAGCGGCTTTCTGTGCGGTCCCACAGCGGACACGTGCTGGAAGGGAATGACCGGCGTCACCGTGCCGACAGGCAATCCGATACTCGTGCGCACCAGCAGTGGCGGCGCCACGAACGCGTATCTCCTAGCGACGCTTCACAAATCAACCGTGCCGAACCCGCCGCCCGGGGTGACCGAGGCTGCGGACAACATGCCCCTCATGAACGTCGACACACAGGCCCCGGCCGCTACGTTCATGCCATCCGACCTCGAGTGCATCGCGGGATGGACCAAGGCGGGGGCCCCGGAAGACTGAGGGACGAGACGTACCTTACGACTTGCGACAAGTAGTCGTCCCGGCAGCTGCGTGGCCTTCATCGCCTTTGGAACCGTTGACGGCGCGGTCGCCTGATGCGGTGGAATGGACTTCACACCGCGACAGGACGGACTTCTGGAGCCGACAGCGCTGCCGTCACAGCTTGGAAGAGCAGCCTGCTGGACAGGGAACGACACACTTCATGGTCGTGCAGGTGTCCCTTCACTGCCGTGCATGCTGGGATGCACCCTTCGGAAGGGAACACTTCGCAGCTCGGAAGGGTGACCTGTCGAGCACAGAAGTCCGTGTTGTCGCGTGCAACAATCCATGTTGCACAACGCAGTAATGGTCCCATCGGTGCTTGACAGTGCATCCTTACATGGAGAGCAGTGCGTTCTGCTAAAGAATGAAGCGTGGTCTGTCGTCTTGGGCATATGAGACTGCCCTGCTCGACAACGTCGGCTTCCCAAGGGAGAAAGGTCCCCTGTCGGGTCGTGCATGCCGGGCATCCACGTCGAGCATTGTTCTCGGCGAGAGAGAGCATCCACAAAGGCTGGGCGATCATCGCGAGGTCGCTAGAGTTCGCTATTCGTGCTCTCGGGCCCGACGCGGATCCCGTTGCTCTCACTTCCCGAGCAGCTGATGCATCGCCGTCATCGCCAGGCCGCCGCTCGTGGCGCCGATGCCGCTGATGTCGCCGTCGATGTACTGGAGGATCTTCATCGTCGTCAGATCGATGATGTAGGCCTGCTCGCGCTGACCGAAGAAGGCCAGCGAAGGCGACGGAGTGCCGGCCGCCCCAGGGTCCTCCACCGTCGTCACGTGGAGCGCGTGCGCCCCGCTCGTCGCCGTCGGATCGTTGATCCACGTTTCGAGATCCGTCTGCGTCGCGATGTCGACGAAACCAGCCGTCTCGAGCAGCTCGATGACGACGCCTCCCGCCTGGACCACCGCCGCGCCCGCCGAGACTCCGCCGTCGCCGACCGTCGAGAGCTCCACCGCGCTCTTGTTGCACCCCGGGCACTCGAACTCCGCGAGGTTGAGCATCGCGTAGCGCTTGCCGGACTTCTGCGCGTCCGCGAACGCGGATCCGAGCGAGTACGCGGCGTACGGCTCCGTCGTGGCGAGAGCGTTCGCAGCCTCATCGTCGTAGCCGATCCACGACGTGTTCGGCAGGACGCACCCCACCGGGAGGTGGCCGCCCGATCCCGCTGCGGTGCAGTATGGCCCGCTCGGGTAGGAGGCCGTCGTCGTCGAGCCGTCCGCTCCTGAAGAGCCGGTCCCGCTGGAGCTCGAGCCGCTGCTGGACGAGGAGCCTCCGCTCGACCCGGTGCTGGAGCCACCGCTCGAGCTCGATCCGCCCGGTCCCCCGTCGTCGCTCTCGCCCCCTCCGTTGCTGCTCGAAGCGCCCGAACCCCCGCTGCTCGACGTGCCCCCGCCGCTCGAGCCCAAGTTGTTCGACCCCGCCGGGCTGCTGCTACCCGAGCAGGCGACCGACATGGCCGTCAACGAAACCAAGAAAGCCGCGAGATCTGTGCGCACGTCACTCTGCCTTTCGTACGGCGAGCCACGTCAGCTCGTCGATGCCTTCGCCCGTGTCCGTCTGAATCGTCTGACCGTCCGCCGAGACGTGGCCCGTCGCCTCGACGGCGAGAAGCCCCACGTTCGGTGGTGTCGAGAAGTAGTTGTCACCGAGGACCATGAACTCGACGGCCGCCGACGCCGGCAGCGCCGCGCTGTTCTTCAAGATGACCCCCATCTTGACCGAAGGCGTGGCCCCGGACGGAGCGATCGCATAGACGGCGGCGACGTTCGCGGCGATGGCGTAGGCGGGCGCGCTCGCCAGCGGCACCGAGGCAACCCGCAAGATCCGGCCCGCGGCCGTGCCGAAGTCTTCGATGTCGAGGTCGAACGTGGTCCCGTCCGCAACGAGCAGCGTCAGGTCTCCCACCGTGACGCTCGAGGCGGGTGCGCCGTCGGGGGGCAGGGCGACAGCGCTCGGCGGCAGCGTGGGCAGGTGCATCGTAGCCGTGATGACGGACGGCTCGTCCGCCGTGAGGCGAAGGTAGTCGACGGCGTGATCGGGCCTCCCGTCGGCGTGGATGGCGTAGTTCTGCGTGGGGAGGAACGCGCCAATCGGGGCGATCGTATAGGCGCCGCCGTCGTCGCTTTGCGTTCCGTAGCACTGGCTCCCGCACAAGGTCATGACCAGCTTGGCGAGCGGAGCGCCCGAGAGCTCCTCGACGCTTCCCTTCGCTTCGAGAATGCACGCCGCGCCCTCGGGGAGCGCATCGGGAGGATCGGTGCAGGGGATGATGTCGCCCGCGTCCACGCCTGCGTCTTCCGTGCGCCCGCCAGGTGCGGCCTCGCTTGCGCTGCACGCGCTCGTCGTGAGGGCGATGACGGCCAGCGCTCGGTACATGGCGCCCGAAGCATGGACCGCGCCCGTCTCCATGTCACGAGGCTTTCTGTGGGCTTTTTCCGATCAGGCGCGATGGACTGTCCCTCCGGGCAATGCCCCTCGCGAGCACATATCCGGCGAGGGCCAACGAGAGCGGCCACTCGGCCCATCGGGCAAACGGCGTCATCGGCGCGTCCAACAGGGCCGGTCGTGTCATGAGCACGCCGGGCTGGTCGACCGGGATACGGGCGAGCACGCGGCCCGCGGCGTCGACCCACGTCGTGGGCCCGAGGTTCACCGCGCGCACGAGATCGCGCCGCAATTCGACCGACCGCAGGCGAGCCAGCAAGAGGTGGTACTCGCTCTCGGCGGTCCCCGCGAACCAGGCGTCGTTCGTGATGTTGACGAGCAGGTTCGGCGCCGTGGCGATGGCCTCTCGGCCCGCCGACGGCAAGATGTCTTCCAGGCAATTGAGCACCGCCATCCGCACGCCGCCGGCCACCATCGCCATCTGGTGATCGCCCGCGCGGAGGCCGATACCGCGCGAGAACGCTTCACGCAGCCAGGGTATGTCGTCCTCGAAGGGCACCATCTCGCCGAACCACATCAGGTGCATCTTGTCGTACGGATCGCCAAGCTTGCCGTCGCGCGTCGCGAGGACGGCCGAGTTGTACCGGCCGGTGGCCCCCGACATGATGAGTCCCACGAGGACCGGACCGCGCACCCCCGGCTGCAGGACGGCCTCGCGACCGGCGGGAGACCGACGCGTGACGTGCGGGATGTCGTACGGGTAGGCGTCCTCGGGCCAGATGACGAGCTCGGCCCCGCCCTGCTCGGCGCGCAGCGTGAGGCCGGTCAGACGGACCAGGATCGAGTGAGCCTCGGCGGCCTCCCACCGTTCGGTCGCCTCGACGGCGGGCTCGATGATGGCGATCGAGGCCGTGGGAGCGGCGGCGCGAAGAGCGTCGATCTGGTGGATGCGCACGGCACCGTAGACCAGCGTGCCCGCGACGAGTGCGCCCGCGGTCGCCAGTGGTCGCACCGCGCGCTTGCGCTCCAGGGCGAGCCGAAGGCCCTCGCTGACCAGCGCCGCCTCGATGGCCATCAGGAAAGCGACGCCCCGCTCGCCCACGAGCTCGGCGATCTGCACGGTCGCGGGCCAGGGGCACACGCCGCACGCGACCGTCCACGGGATCATCGTCGCGACGAACGTCCCGGCGTAGACGCCGATGGCGAACGCAAGGACGCGCGGTACGCCGAACCGCGGAAGCCACGTGTTCGCGAGGGCGACGCTGAGCCACCGCGTGGCCTCGAACGCCGCCAGGATGAGGAGCGCGATCGGTCCGACGAACGAAGGCAGCGTCGCGAACCTCGTGACGACCACCGACGCGAACCGAAGGGCCACGAGGTTCGTACCCACGGCAAAGACGAAGACGCGCAGGAGGCCCCGGAGCCCGTCGCGGAGCTTCGGCTTCCCGGGCAGCGGACCGTCGTCGAGCAACCAGTAGAGGGCCACCATCCCCAGCCACGCCATCGGGTAGACGTTCATCGGTGGCGTCGCGCAGGCCATGAGGGCGCCGGACGCAGCGCAGGCCCCGAGCCGCGCGCGCGGAGACAGCGTGAGCTCCACTAGAGCCTCCGATCGGTGACCGCCTTTGCCGTGCGCGCGAGCGACGGGCGGTTCTTGAAGCGGATCGCCTCGGCGTAGGGGAAGACGTCGTCCTGGATCCCGGCGCGGATGCGGTCCTGCGTCGCCACCCAGAAGGCGGGATCGCCGAGATCGGCGTTCAGCTCCTGGAACGCCTCGCCTCCGTGTCCGCGCGGGAAGAGGTAAGTCGCGAGCTCCTCCGGGAAGACGTCTCTCGGGCCCACCGAGAACCAGGGCTCGCTCGAGACCTCCTCGTCGTCCGATCTCGCCGACGGCAGGCGACGGAAGTTGCACTCCGTGATGAGCGCAATCTCGTCGTAGTCGTAGAAGACGACCCGGCCGTAGCGCGTCACGCCGAAGTTCTTGAGGAGCAGATCGCCCGGGAAGATGTCCGCGCTGGCGAGCTCGCGGATCGCCGCGCCGTACTCCTTCACACAATCGCGCAAGTGCTCCTCGTCCGCGTCGCGGATGTAGACGTCGAGGGGGATCATGCGTCGCTCGATGTACACGTGGCGGATGACGATCCGGTCGCCGTCGATCTCGACGGCCGACGCCGCGATGCGGCGCAGCTCTTCGATGAGGGGGGCGTCGAAGCGATTGAGCGGCAGGGCGACATTCGAGTACTCGAGCGTGTCGGCCATGCGCCCGACGCGGTCGTGGTACTTGACCATCAGGTACTTCTCCTTCACGCGGCGGCGGTCGCTGTCCTTCGGAGGCTCGAACCAGTCGCGGATCACCTTGAACACGTACGGGAACGAGGGGAGCGTGAAGACGGCCATCACCGTGCCCTTGGTGCCGGGCGCCATGACGAAGGTGTCGGTCGAGTGCTTCATGTGCTCGATGAGGTCCCGGTAGAAGAGGGTCTTGCCCTGCTTCTGGAGGCCCAGGAGCGTGTAGAGCTCGGCCTTGGGCTTGCTCGGGAGGATCGTCTCGAGAAAATCGACGTACGCCGAGGGGACCTCCATGTCGACCATGAAGTAGGCGCGGGCGAGGCTGAAGACGCGGCCGATGTTCTCCGGCTTGAGCAGCAGCGAGTCCACGTAGATCGAACCGTCGTCCGCCTTGAGCAGCGGGACGACGAACGGCACCTCCCGGTCTCCGTTGATCGCCCGCCCCACGACGTACGCGGCCTTGTTGCGGTAGAAGAGCGACGTCAAAACCTGGATCTGGAAGTTCGCGTGGAGCTCCCACTTGCCGGGGAAGTGCTCGCGGATCGCGCGCACGAGAAAACGCAGGTCGCGGTCGATGTCCTGGAACGGGCTCGCGAGACCGAAGCTCATCAGGCCCCCGAGGAGAGTGGAGCGCAGACCGGCCTTCGCCGGGTAATAGCAGCGGTACGTGGGCTCCTCGCCGTCGAGGTGCTCGGTGGAGATGGCCGGGCGCCAGAACAGATACTCGTTTCTGTAGTAACGGCGGTCGAGCACGCGGCAGGCGACGGAGTTGAAGAACGTCTCGGCGCATTCGGGCTGCCGGTGCTCGTGGAGCAGCCCGATGAAGGCGCGCTTGATGTCCGGCCAGAGGGACTCGTCGCGCACGGCTACCGGGAAGCGCTCGCGAAGCTCTGCCACGGCCTCGGCGACGCGCTGGTCGTACATCTGGATCCGGCCCCGCGATGCGGCGCGCACCTCGGCCCAGTCGCCCCGCTCGAAGCGCAGCTTCGCCTGGGCGCTCGTACGGCGGAACAGGCGGTAGTGCTTGTCGAAGCCGCTGCAGACCGTGCGGGCGATGTCGATGGGGAGAGCGGCTGCTGTCGGGTCCGGCTGGGGATGCTCCATCGGAGGCGGGCCAGGGTATCTCGAACTTTTCCCGTGCGCGTGCCCGTCTGCCGGGCTATCGATTCCTTCGCTCCGGAGCCTGCCATGCGTCAGACAAGCGACCTTCGCGTCCTCGGCGCCGTGCCTCTGCTCAGCCCCGACGAGCTGAAGGCAGAGCTCCCCATCCCCGACGCCGCCTCCGAGACGGTGTACCGCGCACGCGAAGAGGTGCGGGGCGCCCTCCACGGACGCGATGTGCGGCCGCTCGTCATCGTGGGTCCGTGCTCCATCCACGACCCGGAGGCAGCGCTCGAGTACGGCGAGCGGCTCCTCGCCATCCGGCGGCGCTACGAGAGCGACCTCATCGTCGTCATGCGCGCCTACTTCGAGAAGCCGAGGACCACCGTCGGCTGGAAGGGGCTCATCAACGACCCGCACCTCGACGGCAGCCACGACATCGCCACAGGCCTGCGGGTCGGGCGGAAGCTCCTCCTGGATCTCGCCCGGATGGGCGTGCCGACGGCGACGGAGATGCTCGACCCCATCATCCCGCAGTACCTGGCCGATCTGGTCACGTGGGCGGCGATCGGCGCGCGGACGACGGAGAGCCAGACGCACCGCGAGATGGCGAGCGGTCTGTCGATGCCCGTGGGCTACAAGAACGGCACGGACGGCGGCCTCGCCGTCGCCGTCAATGCCGTCATCGCCGCGTCGCGTCCACACAGTTTCCTCGGCATCGACGGCGCTGGACGCGTCTCGATCGTCAGGACGGCGGGCAATCCGGACGGCCACGTCGTCCTGCGCGGTGGGAAGGCGGGGCCGAACTACGCGCCCGAGAAGGTGGCGGCCGCTGCCGCCGTCTTGACGAAGGCAGGCCTGACGACCCCGATGCTCATCGACTGCAGTCACGACAACAGCGGCAAGAGCCACGTGAGGCAGCCCGAGGTCCTCGAGGAAGTGGCCCGCCAGATAGGCCAGGGCTCCGCCTTCATCCTCGGCGCGATGGTCGAGAGCAACATCGTCGCCGGGCGGCAGGACTTCGAGCCGGGCATGTCGCGAGAGGCGCTCGTTCACGGGCAGAGCATCACCGACGCCTGCGTCGACCTGGCGACCACCGAACAGATGCTGTCTCACCTCGCACGTGCCGTAGGTGAAGGTCGCACGGCCCCTCGCGTGGCTGTCTGAAACGAACAGCATGGTTACGATGCGTCGATGCATCGTGCCGCGCTCCTCGCTTCGTTGGCCTTCGCGTCCGTCGCGTCGATCGCGTGCGGTGGCGGTCATGGCGCCTCGGCGTCGCCCGACGGAGGCCCGCCACTCGAGGCGTCGGTGTTCGACGATGCCACGGGACCGGACGGGTCCGCGTTACCCGATGGATCCGCGATAGAGGCCGCTGGCGGATCCGATGGCGGTCCCGAGAGCGGCGGCAGTGGCGGTGGGGACGCGGGCGCGGCTCCTTCCGCTGGGGGTGTCCGCTTGTTCTTCACCGACCTGACGAGCGGCCCGAACACGGGCGGACAGAACGGGAAGGGCGCGTTCGTCACGGCGTACGGCAACGGGTTCGGCGCAACGAAGGGCACGTCGACGGTCACCGTCGGAGGCGGCGCCGCGGACAACTACCCCGTCTGGACCGACACGAAGGTGACCTTCCAGCTCGGCGCGGCGGCCCAGACGGGCGACATCGTCGTCAACGTGGCGTCCAAGGGCGCGACGAACGCTCTGCCCTTCACCGTACGAAGCGGAAACATCTTCTTCGTCTCGTCGATGAACGGTGACGACACCAACGATGGCAGCTTTGCGAGCCCCTGGGCGACGATCCCCAAGGCCAAGAACGCCATCGCGCAGGGCGACATCGCGTACATCGGCACGAGCGCGGGCGACGCCGTCTCGCAGACGACGGTGGACCCCTCGTCGTCCTACAACTGCGCCCTGGGCATGAGCACCAACGACGGCGCGAACTCCGGCACGGCGACCATGCCCAAGGCCCTCGTCGCCTACCCGGGCGCGACGGCGACGATCGGTGTGGTCACCGGCATCGAGCACGGCATCCTCACGCCGGCCATCACGGGGACGTTCGACTACTGGGTGATCGCGGGTTTCACGCTGAGAGGTCTGAACGAGGCCATCGATCTCGAAACCACGCCTGCCGGGTGGCGCATCATCGGCAACGACATCTCGTGCCCAAACGGGTCGGGCGAGAGCGGGTGCGTGACGGGTATGCCGACGGCGCTGAAGTTCTTCGGCAACGTCGTGCACGACGCCGCCGCCAACGTGACGACGATCACGAAATATTACCATGGCGTCTACTGGGGCAGCAGCCACATCGAGATGGGCTGGAACGTCGTGCGCGACGGCAAGACGTGCCGCGGGATTCAATTTCACGACACCGGCGGGGTCAACGAGTTCGACCTGAGCGTGCACGACAACGTCATCCACGACACGGTGTGCGACGGCCTCAACTTCGCGACGGTCGATCCCTCTCAGGGGACGGTGGAGGCCTACAACAACGTCATCTATCACGTGGGGACGGGCCCTGATCCCGCCGACGGCGCATCGGACTACGCGTGCATCTACGTGGCGGGCGAGACGGACATGGGCGCGGCCGGAAGCGGGACCGTCCAGCTCTACGACAACACGCTCTACGACTGCGGTCCTTGGACGCAGTCGAGCGACGCGGCCGCGCTCATCAACGGCGGCGGAAACCCGGACCTCGCCATCCGCTCCGTGGACGATCTCGTCTACGCACTCTCGGGCGAGCGCTACGTCGCAGGTACCGCGTCGCTCGTCACCGGCACCAACGACCTCCTCTTCGGCGGTGGCGCCGTCCCGATGGGCTTCACGTCGAGCGTCACGACCGACCCGATGCTCGTCAACGCGGCCTCGTTCGACTTCCATCTGACGTCGACCAGCCCGGCCATCGGCGCCGGCGTCCCGACCTCGGCGACCACCGACTTCGACGGCAACGCGAGACCCCAGGCCACGTCATGGGACATCGGCGCCTACGAGTACGTTGAGTGATCCAGAGCCGCCAAGCCGCGAAGACGCAAAGAGATATTTGATGGGATCTCCCAAACAACCCTCTCTTCTTTGCGTCTTCGCGACTTAGCGGCTCTCTATCTCTTTCTTCGTCTCCTCAGCCGCGGCGGTGAAGACGCCGCGAGCCATCAGCGATGTCTCGGCGTTCGAGCGCTGGGCGTAGATGCGGGAGCGGATGCGGGCGATGCCGTCGTCGTCCGGCGCGGCGAGCCATGCGGTCTCCGCGAGGTGGCACGCGAGCGGGAGGTTTCCATCGGACGCGAGCTCGGATGCGCGGTCGGCCAGCTTACGGGCGCCGCCGGCGAGATCCGCGATCTCGCGGGCAAGCGCGTCTGCGCGCGCGGGCTTGAGGTGTGACGGATCGCCGTCCCACCATCCGCCGTACAGCCGCCAGATGTTGCGAACGACGAACTCGGGCTCGTCGTAGATGGGGCGCAAATAGGGGCGCTCGAGGAGGTGAGCGGGGGCGCGTACGGTCGCGAGGACGTCGTCGAGGCGCGCTCCTTCGTTCATCAGGGCCAGGGTCTGCTCGACGAGCGACTCGAGGAGTTGGGCAGTCTCGAGCAGGGCGCGCCTTACCCGGTCGGCGCCGAAGATGGGCGGCCCGTGTCCAGGGCACATCGTCTCGGCTGGGAGCTCGGCGATAGTGCGAAGGGCCCGTGCCCACTCGCGTGGATAGCGCTGAACCTTCTGCGGATTGCCCGCGTTCGGCGACGCCCAGATGAACAGATCGCCCACGCAGACGATGGCGCGCGATGGCACCCATACCCACGTCGCGTCGTCCGTCTCGCCGAGCGCGTGGCGCAGCTCGAAGCGCTCTCCGGCGACGTCGACGTCGAGCGCCGTCGCGTAGGTCACGTCGGGGGCGCGGTACTTGTCGGGCCACGTCCGAGCGGCGCGAAACTGACGGGCGTTGATGCACGCGTTGTAACCCTTCGTGAGGAGGTACCTCTCGAAGCGAGCGGGCACCCGATCGTGCGCGAGGACGCGGGCGCGGGAGCCCTGCTCTTTCTCGTACAGATCGACGCCGAAGCAGTGATCGACGTGCCCGTGCGTGAAGACGGCCGTGTGCAGCGGGCGCTTCGTCACGGCCCTCACGCACGCGTGCACTTGAGACGCGAGGACGAAGCTGCCCGTGTCGACGAGCACCAGGCCCTCGTCCGTGTCGAACGCTGTCGCGTTGGCGAAGCTCGAGACGAACGTGGAGCGCTCGCCGAGAGATTCGACGTCGAGCAGCGGCGCGAAGGGGTGATTCTTCGCCGGGTCGAGCGCGCCCGATAGCAGCCCCTCGGAGAGATCGCGAATTCGGCCCATCGGCGCGGCGATTGTCGCACGCGGTGGGTCAGGCGGTCGAGCCCGTCTCGGTCACCGCCGCGGTTGCTGCGGTTGCTGCGGTGGTCACGGTGGTCGCCGGCGCCTTGTACTTGAAGAATGGCATCCAGCGCCCAAGAAACCGCAGCGCCCCGTGATCGTTCATCCAGAGCGCGTAGGCCACGTACGTCGGGTCGCGAGAGAGGTGACGCTCTTCGGTCCGCGCCCGAAGGAAGTAGATCGTATTGACGCAGCCGAGCAAGAGCGAGTGCCGGAGGGCGTCCTGCCAGCCCGTGTGCGGGACGAACGGAATCGACGCCATCCACCACGACAGGTTCTTCGAGACGTAGGCCGGGTGCTTCGTGAACCGGTACGGGCCGTTGGTCAGGATGCCGCGGTGCGTGAGGTTCGAGAAGCGCACGCCGAAGGCGATCGTGGCGAGCACGTAGATCGCGATCAGAAAGATGATGCCTCCCGCCCAGATCCAGCGCAAAAGCGGCCAGGGCGCGAGCCACCCGTCGAAGGAGAGGCCCCCGTCGTAGTGCACGTACTGCCGCTCCATCAGGCTGTAGAACGGCTGGTAACAGAAGAGCGCCACGACCCAGCCGAACATCGTCGGCTCGGCCGTCCGGATGTGCGCGTCGATGAGCCTGAGCGACAGGCAGTAGCCGACCGTCGCGAAGAGCAGATCCACGCCGAAGATGAGCGAGTAGAGAAAGTGATAGAGGTGCAGGTTCTGCCATGGCGTCGTCAGGTCGAAGTGGATGAGGTTCCGCGTCTCGTTGTGCATCCAGACGAGCATCAGCGGGAGGAAGAACGCCTTGACCAGCCAGCCGCGATAGAGATTCGCGATGTCCGACCCGCGCGCGTCGGAACGGTGGCCTAGGGCGACGCGACCGAGCTGCCAGTAGGCGTCGCGAGGGTCGACCATGAGCCCGTCGAGGGCCCACGTGTACGCGGCGGCCGCGATGACGAGCGATGCCCAGAACCTGCGAAGCAGCCCGTAGAACGGGTCGTAGAAGGTCCCGTGGTACTCGGAGAACGCCCAGTAGGCGATCGCGATGGGGGCGAGAGTCAACGCGAGGCCGAGGAGCTTCGTCGCGATGCGCTCCGGATCGAGCGAGAAATCCTTCTGCCAATCGAGACCTGTCGACGACCGGCGGTGGACCCGGAGGACGAGCACGTCCAGCACGATGACGGGCACCGCCGCGGCGGCCATGAGGACGAGCATGTCGTTCTCGAGCCCGAAATCGTGCAAGCGGAGGGCGAAGAGCGACCCGAGGGCCACGCACGTGGCGATCGAGTTCAGTCCGAAGTGCGTGACGGACGCGGGAAGGGCAGGCCTGGATTCGGGGGTCTCACCGTCGGGCATCGGGCGCGCAGCATACTCGACCGCAGCCCGTTTCGGGGCAGCACGTCACTGGACGACGGCGGTGCAGACTCCCCCCGCGCACGTGACTGCGCTCGCGTTGCAACAATCCGCGCCGGACGTGCATCCGCTCCCCAGGCCGCCGCAAGCCACCTTGCCGATGGTGACGCATACGCCGTTCTCGCAGAAGCCGGAGCAGCAATCAAAACCGTTGGTGCAGGCGCCCACCGCGTCGGCCCCCCCACCGTCGTCCGGGGCTGCAGCCGGCGGTGTCGCGATGCAGGCCGCGAGGGTCCAGAAGCCGCGCATGTTGGGCGTGTCGTCTTGCCCCTCGAGATAGAACGCCGGATGGCTCGGGTCGGGTGCTCCGAGGGTCCCGTCGACGGCGGTGACCCAGAGACGGCGCTTACCGTTCACGTGAGCGGTCGACGTGACGTCGGCCGGCCACGGCATGTTGCCCCAGGCACGCATGCTGGTGAAGACGGCCCACGAGTAGCCTCCACGCTGCACGGGATTGAACGTCGGCTCGACCGACGCGTTTGCGTCGTCCGGGTTCGGCGGGTCGTCGGCGGCCACGAGACGGATGGGCGTGGCGCCCGCCACGGTCGCGATGAAGAGGTTCCCGTCGTCGACCACCGTGTCGTCGCAGGCGCTTCCGGAGGTGCATCCGGTCGGCGTCGTCCCCGCGTGAAACGCGATGGCCGTCGAGTCCGGAGTGAACGAGGGGTACCCCAGGCCGCTGCCCGTCGTGGCGAACGCCGGCGACGCTCCGTCGACGATGGTGTGCAGCATGGGGTCGAACGTGGGCCCAGCCTCGTTGAAGTTCAAATACGCGATCACCTCGGGCATGGCGGGGATAACGTTGTCGGGGTCTCCTCCGTTGTCGGACTCGACCAGCGCGAGCATCGTTCCGTCGGGCGAGAACGCTGGCATCTCCAGGTTGGTCTCGTTCGTCGCGAAGCCGGTGACCTGATCCAGCCCGCTCGTGGCGATGACGTTGCCCGTGAGCGGGTCGCCCAGCGAGATGAACTTGGACCCAGCCATTGTCGTCGGACCGCCGAAGACGACGTACGTGCCGTCCGGCGTGAGCGCGACGTCGGCGCCGAACTTCGTCGACTGATAGGTGAGCGGCTGGCTGGCCTGCGTGATGTCGAACGAGGCCCACGCGCGCGTCCCGCTCCAGTTGCCGTAGGGCGCGATGGACGGCACCGTGTGCGTCGCGCCCGCGGTCCCGTCGTCGACCTGGTCGTCGACGTCGGCGACGAGGATGGTTCCCTTGGCGTTGACGGCATGGCACCCCATGCACGTCCCGTTGTTCAACTGCACCGGCGCTGCACCTGTTCCGGGCGTGAAGCGGCTGATATGGCCGATGCGCAGGCCCTGCGCGTTTTGCGAAGCGGTCCAGTAGTAGATGGCCCCTTGCAGGCTCTCCGGGGCGATGGTCCAGGTCTCCGTCGCGGTGAGATAGGCGGTCGCGGGAACGTTGTCGTAGCGGTAGAGCGAGAACGAGATGGGGTCCGGGCCATTGGTTGCGTCGTTCGAGGCCGTCAGTCGATCCCAGACCGTCTGGTCGAGGCGCATCTGCGCCGGGAGCGAGGCCAGCGTGTAGTAGCCGTCGAACGTGTAATTGTTCTCCGAGTAGCTCAGACGGTAGATGTCCCCCGCTTCGGGCGCGTTCCACATGAGAAGAGGTGACGTCAGCCCGAGCGGCCAGACCGTCTTGTCGTACGGATAGAGGATGGGCGTGATGCCCGGCGCAGGGTCGGTCGCGAAGTTCGAGCCATTCAATGCGACGACGCCGGGGTTCTGCGCGTCGAGCCCCGGCCCGTAGTCGGTGAGGTGCACCTGGACGATGAGCTGCGCGGTGGCTTCGACGCCGTGGTAGATCGCGTGGATCGTGCCGGTGCCCGCGTAGAACGACGTCGACGAAGGCGGAGGGGCGGTCGCGACGACGGGTTCTGCCGCGCTCACCGTCCCGAGGTCGGGCCGGTCGAAGGCGACGGAGTCGGCCGTCACCATCGACATCGTACCGGTCGAATCCGTGGCGTAGAGCGTGTAGGAGGCCATCTGCGGCCCCGAGCCGTCGATGACGAGCGTCGCCGTGGACGGCATGAAGTACAGCGACGCGGGAGCGGCTCCGGTTGCGCCGTCACCGCCGCCCGGCCCGACCGAAGCGTCGAAGACGTTACCGTACGTCCCCGCATCGGTCGTATCGGTGAACCGGGAGGCGGGTGTCTCTCCGCTGCCGCACGAAGCCGCCGTCGAGGCGACGAGCGCGAATGTCAGAGTGAGCGCCCACGTCTTCATGGGAACAAGCATTCTCCCGCAGGTCCCGCGTTGCAAGCTTTCGTCGGCGTTGGCCCTGGGGGGCCCAACGTGGGCGCGAATACGACCGTAACGGCGGGCGACCGATCGCGTAGTTCCATTTGGACTCTCTCTCTTCGGAGGCCCGCTCAGCCCCTTGTTTTGCCCTAGCCCGACCGCCGAGTTGACGATGTGGGTCCCCATCGGTGAAAGTTTCCCCTACCTCGCGGCGACTTTTCCCATGGCGGAACCCATCCGGAAGGCACCGCTCCGTGCGGCCGTTGGAGACCCTCCCGCGCGTTCGATCGGGGGACCTTCCGGTCCCCTCGACGCGGCGATGGACCGCTACGCGCGCGGCGACGACGCGGCGTTCGATGAGCTCTACCGGACAGGGGCACCGCGTCTGCGCGGCTTTCTACTCCGTCTCTGTGGCGATCCCGCCCTCGCCGACGACCTCACCCAGGACGCATTCCTTCGAGTCCACCGCGCGCGCGGCAGCTTCGAGAGCGGAGCCGCGGCGCTGCCATGGTTCTTCGCCATCGCACGCAACGCGTTCCTCGATCACAAGCGACGCGAAGCGACGAGGCGTTCGCTGGCAGGGGACGAACGCTCTGCGGGCCCGGGATCGCAGGCGGAGGCGGCGCCGGACACGAGGGGCGATCTCGCCCTGGCGGCAAGCGAGACACTCGACGTCGTGCGCGCCACGTTGCAAGAGATGACTGTATTGCAGCGTGAAGCCTTCGTGCTCATCCGGTTCGAGGGCCTCAGCGTGAGCGACGCCGCGCAGGTCCTCGGTGCCACGGAGGCGGCCGTCAAGATTCGAGCGTTTCGTGCATACGAGGCGCTGCGGGCGGCGCTCCAGCGGCAGAACAAGGGGGAGAGGTAGCCCATGGAGGACCTCGATCTCGGGCGCCTCGCCGACATCCCCGATCCGTTCGCGGAAGGATCGGAGAAGGCGCCGCGGTCGCTCGCGAAGAGGCCAGCGGCCCCTTCGGCCTCCCGGGCCCATGTTCGCGGCATTCGCGTGATGGCGATCGCGATCGCCGTGCTCTCGGAGGCGGCGTGGCTCGTCCTCGTAGAGCACCGGAACGATCTGGGAGCCCTTTCGCCCTCCGGCGTCCTTCTCGGAGTCGGCGTCCCCTTCGCCGCGGCGGCGGTGGCGCTGGCTGCGGCCGCGAGGCGGGGGCCCCTCGGCCTGGGCGAACCCGCGTCACGACTTGCGGCGCTGCTGGGACTCTCCGTCACGGTCTTCGTGGTGGGCTCGCTGTTCGCTACACCTCAGGAGTACGACGCAGGTCCGTTTTGGCCGCACACGCTGCGCTGCATGGCGGTGACCGCTGCGCTCGCGGCGGCCCCTCTGGCGCTGGGCGTGTGGTCATTCAGGCATGCGTTCGTTACGGCCACGACGTGGCGAAGCACAGGGCTGGGGGTCGCCGCGGGGGCGCTCGCGGCGGCGACGATGAGCCTCGCTTGCTCGACCGACAGCGTCCTTCACGTGATCGTGGGCCACGGCGCGATGATGCTCGTCGGAGGCGCGGTCGGTGCTGCTCTCGGCAGGGCGACTCGCGCTTGAACCCACGCCGTCAGATCTTCGAGCGCCCGCGCGCCCATCGCTTCGTAGCGCTCCCGCTTCTTCAGCCGCCGATCGAGGGGCGGTAGCCACGCCCATGTGACGTTCGACGGCTGGTAGTCGTCCTTCTCTCTTCCGAGATGCGTGAGTACTCCTCCGAGGGCCGTCGTGACCGGCGGCGGCGCGATTGCCTGTCCGCGTAGCGCCTGCGCCAGCATGACCCCGCAAACGAACCCGCACGCGCAGCTCTCGACGTAGCCCTCGACGCCCGTGATCTGCCCCGCCAGAAACACCCCAGCACGCCCGCGCACCTGCATCCGCGCGTCGAGAACCCGGGGCGCGTCGACGAACGTATTGCGGTGCACGCTGCCGAACCGGAGAAACTCGGCCGCCTCGAGCCCCGGGATCGCCCGCAGGACGCGCCCCTGCTCGGGCCATGTCATGCGGGTCTGGAAGCCCACCATGTTGTAGGCCGTCGCCGCCCCGTCCTCAGGACGAAGCTGGACGACGGCGTAAGGGCGCTGCCCTGTGCGGGGGTCGACCAGTCCCACGGGCTTCATCGGGCCGAAGGCGAGCGTCTTCTCGCCGCGTGATGCCATCACCTCGACCGGCAGGCATCCCTCGAAGTAGCGCACCTCCTCGAAGCTGCGGGGGGCCACCTTCGTCGCAGCGAGTAGCTCGGCCACGAACGCGCCGTATTGCAACTCGTCGAGGGGGCAGTTGACGTAGGCCTCGTCCGCGCCGTCCGCTGCCCCTTTGCCGTAGCGCGACTGCTTGAAGACCTTCGTCCAGTCGATCGAGTCGGCGCTCACGATGGGCGCAATCGCGTCGTAGTACGCCAGATGGGCAGTGCCGATGACTCGCGCCAGGTCAGCCGCGAGGGCTTCACCCGTGAGAGGGCCGGTCGCCAGCACGACCGGCGCCTCGATGGACGCGTCGGGGATGGCCTCCACGACGCGTGTCTCGAACGATATGTGCGGATGCGTCCGGATGCGCTGTGTGATGAGGGCCGAGAACGCGTCGCGATCGACAGCCAGGGCACCGCCGGCGGGCACGCGCGTGCGGTCCGCGCACGCGAGGATGAGCGAGCCCGCGCGGCGCAGCTCCTCCTTGAGCAGGCCGACTGCGTTGGAGAGAGAGGCCCCACGCATCGAGTTGGAGCAGACGAGCTCGCAGAGAGCGTCGCTGTTCTGGGCCGGGGTTCGCGCGCGGGGCTTCTGCTCGAGGAGCCGAACGTCGATGCCCTGCTCGGCGAGCTGCCATGCGACCTCGCAGCCGGCCAGGCCGGCGCCGACGACCGTGACGGCAGGCATGATGCGCTCATAGCATGGTGTCGATGCCCATCGCGCTCCTCGACCGGTCGCACGTGCTCATCGATCTGCGGACCACGGGCCTGCTCCGCGGCATTGCGCACGACCCGGTCCTGACCGCGCGCCCCGAGCGGATCTCCGTCGACGTCGGGGCAGGGGACGATGGCTGGACGACGAGCGCCGTCTTCCGCGTGGACGCCATCGAGCCTCCCGGCGACATGTCGCGGGCCGATCGCGACAGGATGCTCGAGAACCTGCGGGGCGCCGACGTCCTCGATGCCGCGCGTTTCCCGACGATTGCTCTGACGGGGCGCTACCGGGGGACACTCGAGGGCGGCGCGCTCACGGGGGACGTCGTCCTGCGAGGAGTCCCGAGGCCCATCTCGATGGCGGTGCGCGTGATCCGCGAAGGCGAAGCTCTCGTCGCGTCGGGGGCGTGGGAGGGGAGTCTCACGGCGCTCGGCATCAAGCCGTTCAAGGCCCTTCTCGGAGCCCTCAAGCTGGAAGACTGGACTCGGCTGCGACTCGACGCGAGGTTCGCGCCATGAACCTTGCGCCCAATCCTGGCCTCGTCGCCTGGGGCCAGCGCTCGGGGACGATCGCGCGCGGAGGGGGACGTGCGCTCGTCGTGGAGTGCGGTCCGGGGGACGATGCGGAGGAGCTCGCGCGCTGGGGAATGAAGGTGGTGGCGTTCGACGCCTCGGCCGCGGCGATCGACTCGGCAAGACGGCGCTTCCCCCGGTCCGGCGTGCACTACGAAGTGGCGAGCCTTCTGGGGGCGCCGTCCGCCTGGGCGCGCGCCTTCGACTTCGTCTTCGAAGCGCGCGCGTTGCAATGGACGCCGAGGGCCGTCCGTCCTAGCGCGGTCGATCGTCTGGCGGGCTTCGTCGCTCCGGGAGGGACGTTGCTGGTCATCGCGCGCGGCCGCGACGAGCACGAGGAGTTCGAGGGTCCCTCCTGGCCGCTCGCGGCGAGCGACCTGGAACGCCTCGAGCGGGTGGGGCTGGAGGTCGTGCGTTTCGAGGATTACATGGACGAAGAGACGCCGCCCCAGCGGAGACTGCGTGTGCAGTACGAGCGCCCGCGATCAGGCGCCTCGTAGCGCGGCATCGGCTCGAAGCTTGAGCAGCGACGCGTGCGGCGCGAAGCCGCTTGGCAGGGAGGCGATGGCCGCGTCGGCCTCCGCCACGCGGCCCTCTAGCAGCAGGCCGAACGCCACGAGTTGCAGCGCCTCGGCGCGAATCGGTGCCGTGCGCGACCCGGCGGCGATGGGTTGGGCAAGAGAGAGAATCCGCCCGGCATCCTTCGCATCCAGCGCCGAATACGCCTGCTCGAGAGTCGCGCGCATCGGCGCGTCGTGCTCCCGGTCCGAGAGGCTTCGCAGGCCGCGCCAGTTGCTTGCCATGAACGACACGGCGAGGAGAACCGGCCAGAACGAGAGATAGCGAAGCGACAGGAGCGCAGCGAGGCCGGCGACCACGATCGAAATGATCATCGCGGGCCGCTCGCCGCGTCCCATCGTCAACGCGTTCAGAACCTGCGTCATCACGTTGCCGCCGTCGAGCGGCAGCATCGGAAGAAGGTTGAGCACGCCCCAGTAGACGTTGACTTCGACCAGCGATTTGCACACGAAGGCCCCTGTCCCGCCGGGGGCGATCGCCGATGGCGCCAGCAGTACGCGGCTCACGAGAAGGATCGCCGCCCCTGCGAGGAATCCGGCCCCCGGGCCCGCCAGGCTTATCGCGATCCGGCGCGCGGTGGAAAGCTCGCGCCCGGTCGACCACGACGTCGTCCCACCCATGCCGTGGAGGTCGATGCTCGGCTGGAGCCCGAAGGCGAGGCAGGTCGCGGCGTGCCCGAGCTCGTGAACCACGACCGAGGCGAGGACGATGATCATCCACACGGCGAGCTTCTGCGGCTCGAGGAACGGCAGGTTCAGCAGCACCGTCATCAGAAAGAACGACGGCAGGATGCGGACGGGGATTTTTCCTATGTGGAAACGCAGGACCATCGATGGCGTGTGCCGGGCGCGTCAGGCGCGCGAGAACGCGGCATAGGGAAGATACGTTGCCCCGCCGCACTCCGCACGCCCGTGGCTCGCAAAGCGTGTTACGAGTGCCGTGTCCGTGGCTCAGTCCGAATCCGACCGCTTCCTCGCCCTCGTCTGCCGCGAACTCGGCGCCGCAGAAGCACACATTGTCGAGAGCGGCGACGTCGACGAAGCGGGCGACGACCGTGAGCTTCGCTCTTCCCTGGCGTCGGGAGGCACAGTCGTCGTGACCTTCGCCGAGGTCCCGGAAGACCGCGAGGCGACGCAGCGGCGCCTCGAGATGCTAGGCAGCACGTTCGATGCGGGCGGCAGCGATTCGCCAGCGGCCCACCGGTCGCGCCCGCCTGTCGCTCGCTCGCTGCGCGACGAGCTGGAGGCGCTGGCGACTCGCGCCGCGGCAGTCAATGCGCTCGTCATCGACGCGAATTCCCCGGTCGTCTGGGGTGCGGCGGTCCCCGAGGGTCTCGCGGCAGAGCCTCCTGCCGCCTCGAGCCCGCGACTGACGGAGGACGCGGCCGCGGCGACGGGCGGGGGGGCGCAGGCCGTGTCGCGCCGCGCTCTTCGCGCCGTGAGGGCGCTCCCCGAGATCGCCGCGCTACGGAAGGGCAAGCACGTGCGGTGCGTACACGGGGGCGGTGCCGCTCCTCTCGTGGCCCACTCGTTTGCGGGCATCTATCTCCTGGTGCTCGTATTCGAGGCTCCCTTCGACGAGCTCCGCGCCGAGCGCGCGATACTGGACGCCCTCGCTCGCGTCGAGCGCCTGGTCCTCGCCCTTCCTCCGCACGACCCCGATCCGACGCAAGGTGCCGGCGCGATGGCCATGCGCCGTAGAAGGTAGTGGCGCCTCACTTCTCGAACGCTCTCGCTCGAATTCTCGGTCGCAGTGCTCCCGACAAGACCAGTGGTGCCGCCCCGACGGTGGCCGTGCGGCCCATACTCGGCACTGTGAAGCGCTCGAGCCCGTGCCATCTCCATACGAGAAAGACCAGAGACGGGTCGTCCAGGTTCTCCGCGAACGAAAAGCGCACGACGTTGGGTCGTCCGTCCGACGTGACGCCACGCACGTCGGCGGTCATTCGCGCGAGGCTCACGGTGTCTCCCGCGCGAAACGGAGCGCGACGAAAAGTTCGGTCGGTCACGTCGGCCAGCCAGCCACGCGTCGACGTAACCTCGATGGCCTTCTCGCCCGTGCGCGCGATCGAGACGGACTCCGCTCCCGAGTACAGCGTGTAAAAGTGCTCCGGAACCGGGCCGCCCTTGACCATCCGGATGATCGGCAGGAACGCCGAGATGAGATCGAACGGTGAATTGACGAGAACGATCGTCTGTCGCGACGCTCCCGGGCCGTCGGGAAGCGTTGCGGCCGCGTGCTCGTATTCGTCGTGCAAGAGGCCTGGACCGGCGGCGCGCAACGGGAATGCCATCGGAGAAATCAGACCGCGAAAGAAGATGCACGCGGCACAGACGAGGCGTCCCCCGCCGTCGATCGGTGCGAAGCCGGGGCTTCTGACCAGCGAGCCGACCAGCTGCGCGATGAGCCCCATGATTCCGAGGCCGACCCAGAACAAATACCGGTCGCTCGGGAAGGTGGCGCCAAGGGGCGCCGCGCTCATGAGGGCCCCGGCCGCGAAGAAGCGGGTCGTGGAGTCTCGCTGGAGAAGGGGAGAAAGCGCGCAGGCAAGAATGCCGAGGAGAACGGTCGCGGCCAGTGCCGCAACGCCCATCAATTGCGACTTCGCGATGAGCAGATCGGCCGGGATGCCGACGACGTCACTCGCGATCAGGAGAGGAGTGGAGGAGACCGCCGCGCGAAGGAACGCTCCCGTGTCGGTCACGGGATCGAAGGCGATGCCCGACCCCGCGATTCCGTATCCGAGTTTGACGTAGACGAGGCGCCAGACGAGGGTCACGGCCACGTACGGCGCGAGGGACGCTGCCCGCCTCGCGAGCGACCCCTCGTCGATGAAGAACGCGTACGCGAACACATAGCCGACGATCGCAACCCCGGCCTCCGCGGACGACAGCGCGAGCAGGAGAGCGAGAGGCCCGAGCATCGCGAAGGCGCGGCGCCGATCGCGACGCCAGCGGTCGTGCGCGAGGAGCGACAGGACGCCGAAGAGGACCGACATCAGCGCGTTGCGATTGGCGATCCACGTCACCGGACCCGCATGGGAATGGTCGAACGCGTAAAGCACGGCGGCGAGACCCGCGATCCACCCTCTCCGGATGAAGCGACGGTAAAAGGCGGCCGATGCGACGACGACGGCCGCGTACCACGCGAGGTTCTCGAGGTGCATCAGCCACGCAGCGTGGGGCCACCACGTGTAGTCGACGACGTGCGTCAGCGCTGCGAGCGGGCGAAAGTACCTTACCGTGGTGTCGGGGCCGATCCACCAATCGTAGAGGCCTAGCTCCAAGAAGCGCGCCCGAACCTCCGGCCGAAGCGAAATGAGATTGAAGATATCGAACTGCCCGATAGGGACTCCCACTGTCTCCGTCGCAATGAGTCGATGAAGGACGTCGTCGACGATGAGTCCACTCCCGAGCGTCGGAAGGAGGACAAGGAAGGTTATCCCGGCAATGTGGTACGGAAACGAGGAGGATTCGAGCCAGAATCTCAGGGAGAGGAAACGCCCCCGAAACCTCTCGATGAGGGCCGCTCCGTCGAGCGATGGTCGTCTCGGGAACGGAGCAATGCGCATCGCTCTTCAACGGAGAGCAACTCGCGTTCCTGAAATACGAGCACATAGAGGTTGTCACGATTGGACTGAAACTATTCACGCTCGCGAGACGTTTGACCCGATTGGAGCGAGCACTGGCCCGAAAAGGTGATCCCGTGAGCGAATGTGCGAAGTAGCGCCGCTGCAGCGGTTGGACGCCAATGCCGATTTGAGCGAGAGGCTGCACGACTCGTGTGCACGCTGTTGCGCGACTTAGAGACCGTTGCTCTGCGTCGGATCGACCTTCACCGAAGCATCGCGCCGCTAGAGGTTGCCCTCGAGCAATCCGCGCGCGACAACCATCCGCTGGATCTCGCTCGTCCCTTCGTAGATCGTCGTCACGCGGGCGTCGCGCAGGTGGCGTTCGGCGGGGAACTCGCGCGTGTAGCCGTAGCCGCCGTGGATCTGCACGGCTTCGTTGCACGTGTGGACCGCGGTCTCGCTCGCGAAGACCTTTGCCATCGAGGCCTCTCGCGTGAAGGGCTTGCCCTTCTCCTTGCACCAGGCGGCGCGCATCGTCAGAAGGTAAGCGGCGTCGATCTGCGTCCTCATGTCGGCGAGCTTCCACTGGATTGCCTGGTGCTCCGCGATGGGCACGCCGAACGTGCGCCGATCCTTCGCATAGCGGACGCTCTCCTCGAGCGCGGCTCGCGAGATGCCGAGGGCCTGCGACGCGATGCCGATGCGCCCGCCGTCGAGCGCCATCATCGCCACCTTGAAGCCGGCGTTCTCGTCTCCGAGGAGCGAATCGGCGGGGAGACGGCAGCCGTCGAACTCCAGGGGAACGGTGTCCGATGCCCGGATACCCATCTTGTCCTCCGGCGGCCCCACCTTCAGCCCCCGCGTTCCACCTTCGACCAGGAAAGACGAGATGCCGCGCGATCCGGTGGCCGGCGGCGCCGTTCGCGCCCACACGACGAAGACGCCCGCGTGCGTACCGCCGGTGATCCATTGCTTCGATCCGTCGAGGACCCAATCGCCTCCGTCGCGTCGCGCCGTCGTCCGGAGGGCTCCAGCGTCGCTCCCCACGTCCGGTTCGCTCAGGGCGAAGCTGCCGACGACGGCCTTGCCAGTCGCCAGGGCCGGACAGAAGCGATGCTTCTGCGCCTCGGTCCCGAAGCGCGCGATCGTCTCGCCGACCATGTTCGTGACGCTCATCATCACCGCGGTCGAGGCGCACGCATGCGCAATCTCCTGGATCGCCAGCGCGTACGCGATAGGGCCGGCCGACGAACCGCCGAGCTCCGAGGGGACGTTGATGGCGAGCAGGCCGAGATCCGCCAGGCCCAGGAGCGTCTCGGAAGGAAACTCCGACGTCGCGTCGATCGCGGCCGCCCGAGGGGCCACGACTCGCGTCGCAAACTCGCGCGCCGTCCGCTGCACCAGCGCTTGCGTCTCGGTGAGCTCGACGTCCACGGAGGCTCTACAGACCGAAGCTGACCTTCGCGGGCCAGCTCCCGGGCGAGGGCAGGCCCTTCATCTTCATCAGCACGTCGGCCAGGCAGTCCACCTTGGCCGCACCGTCCCGGCTCGACGCAGTCACGCCCGCGGCGATCACCTTGCCTCCGGGCCCCACGTACATCGTTCCCCGAAAGGTGGCCGACACGCCGGCCTTGCACTGATCGATGGCGTTTCCGTGTTTGCCGAGCGCGTTCGCCACCTTGTCCGAGCTCCAGTCGTTCGGCGGGCGGGTGGCCTGCAGAGGAAGCTCCATCCCGTACCGTGCCTCCGCCTCGCCCCCGTCCGGCTTGGGCCAACGCGCGCCAGCCACCACCTCTTGCAGGCACCTCTCGGTGTCGCGGTCGCCGAGCTCGCTGTCTTCGAAATAGGAGTACTTCGCGCTCCCGTCCTCTCCGATGCGGAGGAAGAACTTCACCGATCCGGAGAGGACTTCGACCCGATCGAGGGCGCGCTTCTGGCACTCCATGAACGCGCTGTCGAGCGCCGAGAAGGCGCGCTTCACCGCGTCCGGGTCGACGGTCCCGAGCTCGCTCCTCGTCTTGAGGCTCATCTTGACCGCCCGCGGCGCGTCATCGGTGTGCGTCGCCTCGGGCGCCTTGGGAGGGGGGGCGCTGCCGCAGGACGCGACGAGGGGCAAGCAGACGATGAGGAGAGCCCTTCGCATGGAAGCTAGCGGAGCAAGTTGGCGGCGATGACGATGCGCTGGATCTCGCTCGTCCCTTCGTAAATCTCCGTGATCCGCGCGTCGCGGTAGTGCCGCTCGACGGGGAACTCGGTGGAGTAGCCGTAGCCGCCGTGGACCTGGATGGCCTTGTGGGTCACCCGGGTCGCCATCTCGCTGGCGTAGAGCTTCGCGATCGAGCTCTCCATCGTGTGGCGCAGGCCCTTGTCCTTCATCTTCGCCGCGCGCCACGCGAGGAGCCTCGCCGCGTCGATCTGCGTCGCCATGTCCGCGAGCATGAACTGGATGGCCTGGTGCTGCGCGATGGGGACCCCGAAGCTCTTTCGCTCTTTCGCGTACGCGACGCTCTTCTCGAAGGCGGCGCGCGCGATGCCGATGGCCTGACACGCGATCCCGATGCGGCCGCCGTCCAGGGTTGCCATCGCGACCTTGAACCCGTCGCCCGCGCCGCCGACCACGTTCTCGTCCGGCACCCTGCAGCCCTCGAAGAAGACCGTGCACGAGTGCGCCGCGTGGATACCGAGCTTGTGGTCCGGTGCGTTCTGCGTGTAGCCGGGCGTTCCGCGCTCGACGAGGAAGGCGGTGTGCTTCACCTTGGGGCCGCTCCGGTCGGTCACGGCGAAGACGAGGATCCAGTCGGCGTGCGGGCCGTTGGTGATCCAGTTCTTCGCGCCGTTGAGCACCCAGCCACCGCTGGTCTTCTCCGCGCCGGTGACCATCGTCTGCGCGTCCGATCCGCTCATCGGCTCGGTCAGGCCGAAGCAGCCCAGCTTCTTCCCGCTCGCGACCGGCGCGAGGACGCGCTTCTTCTGGTCGTCCGTGCCGAACTTGTAGACGGGGTCGCAGAAGAGCGAATTGTTGACGCTCATGATGACGCCGCAGCTCGCGCAGCCGGCGCTTACCTCTTCCATCGCGAGCGCATAGCTCAGTGCGTCCATCCCGGCGCCGCCGTGCTCCTCCGGGATCGCGACGCCGAGGAGGCCGAGCTCGCCCATCTTGGCGACGACCTCGCTCGGCCAGCGCCCGGTCTTGTCGAACTCCGCGGCCTTGGGGGCGACCTCGCGCGCGGCGAATTCGCGTGCCGTGCCCTGGATGAGGCGCTGCTCTTCGGTTAGCTCGAAATCCATGGAGCGCGGAATCTAGCAGGAATCGCGCGATAGCTCGACGAGACCGGACACGTCGGGGGCGCGCTCGCGGAGCCTTGGCTTGGGGCGAACGGCGACGGGCACGCGGGCGCTCGCCAGCAGGGCGATGTCGAAGGCGTTGTCGCCGAAGGCCGCGAGGACGGGGCGATCGTTTCCGATCCGCTCGCGAAGGCGCGTCACCTTGCCCACGGCGTAGGGGATGGGGCGCTCGACGTCGGCGAGCATGATGTCTCCTTCGTAGCGGGGGCGAGCGGCCACGACATGCGCCTCGTCGAACCCGACGCGCGATCCGGCCTCGAGCACGACCGCGAGGGGCGATGCGCTGACGAGGACGGCGTCGATGCCCGCGCGGCGGACCTGCTCGAGGACGCCGTGGAGCTCGCCGTGCAGCCGCGCCTCGAGGCCGCAGCGATCGACCAGGTCGCGAGTGAACGAACCGACCTCGTGCTCTGCCCAGCCGGCAAAGCACCAGACCATCGCCTCGCACATCCTCTCCTCGGGAAAGCGCCCTTCGCCGTAGGCGGCATAAAGGCGGCGCGCGACGTCGGGGCCGGTTCCGGCATCGGACAGGGCGTGGTCGCGTGCATTGCGCCGGAGCGCTTCCAGGGCGGCCGGCTCTACCCGTCCATGTTCGAGGAACGCCTCGAAGAGGTCTTCGCCCACGTCGCCGCTCCACAGAGTCCCGTCCGCGTCCGTCGCCACCACGCCCGTCGGCTCGGCCCGGGCCGCCGCCTCGATGCGCGCCCACACCTCGTCGGCGGTCTGCGGCTGCACGTCAGGAGCATATCGGATCGCTTGCGGCCCGGCTTGGACTAGGCTCACGCGCCAGCACGCGAAAGGACGGAGATCGATGCGGACAGTGGTCGCCTGGGGAGGCGTTATGGTTCTCGTGGGAATGTCGGGGTCGTTCGCGACGCCAGCGAGCGCGCAGGAGTCCCGGCTTCCCGTCCCGCCCGCTCCACCGCCCGCGGCGCCCGCAACCCAGGACACGGCGACCACGCCACTGCCGGTCCCCACGGAGCTGACGCAGGTACGTCCAGGCGGTCTGACGGCCGGTCAGGTGGGCGCAAGGGCTGCCGCGACGAGCTGGAACGCCAAGGCAAGCGAGGCAAGCCTGCGCGGAGCGGCCGCGCGCGTGGACGAAGCGTGGGCGGCGTTTCTTCCGAGGCTTTCGGGCGTCGGGAAGTACACGCGACTGAGTAACTTTGCTCTGCCGCCTCTCACGTTTTTCCCCGCGAATTCACCTCTCTGCGTCATGGCGCCTGAGGCATGCGGCCCGGTCACCTTCCCCTTTTTCAAGCTCGACAACTGGCTCCTCCAGGCGAGCCTCGTCATCCCCATCAGCGACTATTTCCTGCGCATCGATCAGAACTACACGGCGGCGACGCACTCGCAGGACGCCGCGCGCTGGGACGTGATCGGCGCGCGGGCGAGCAGCTGGGCGAACGGGGCGGCCGCTTATTACACGTGGCTGCGCGCGCGGGGGGCCGTGATTGTCGCCGTCCAGGCGCTCAACGACCAGAAGACCCACTTGCGAGACGCACGCAACCAGTTCTCGGCAGGGAACGCGTCGAAGGCCGACGTCCTCCGAGCCGATACTGCCGTGTCCTCGGCGGAGCTCACGCTCGAGCGCGCGAAGAACCTCGCCGACCTGTCGGAGAAGCAGCTCCGCGTCGCAATCCACGCGCATGACGAAGAGTCCATCGTGCCGGGCGAGGACCTCGAGGTGACGCCGGAGCCCATCCAGGGCAACGTGAAGCAGATGACCCTCGAGGCGCTGTCGAGCCGTCCCGAGGTGAAGAGCGCCGACGCCAACGCCGCCGCGGCGCGTGAGCAAGCGTCCGCCGCGAAGGCCGGGCGATACCCGGTCTTGAGCGCCTTTGGCGACGGGATCGAGGGCAACCCGAACCCCCGCCAGATCCCGCCCGCCAACACCTGGCTCGGCACCTGGGACGTCGGCGCTCAGGTCACCTGGTCGCCCAACGACATTCTCGTCGCCAACGGTTCGGCGGCCGATGCGGAGTCGCGCGCGGCCGCCATCGAGGCGAACAAGAACAACGTTCGCGACAGCATCGAGGTCGAGGTGACGCAGACGATGCAGGCGGTGCATGAGGCCGACTTCTCGCTCGACGCGAGCCGGCGTGAGCTCGCGAGCGCCGAGGAGGCCTACCGCGTTGCGCGCGAGCTCTTCAACAACGGCCGCGGGACGTCGACGACGCTGACCGACGCCGAGACCGACCTGACGCGCGCGCGCCTCGACCTCCTCAACGCGAAGGCCGACGCGCGCATTGCCCGCATCCGTCTCGAGCACGCACTCGGGCGGGACGCGAGGGCGACTGCGCCGTAAACGGCCGCTACTGCGTGCCGTTGCTGATGAATAGTTGGTTATTGCCGGTGAAACCGAAGACCTTCGTGAAGCTCCCGGTGCCGAAGTAGTCGCCGTCGGCCTCGATTACGTACCAGGGCTGGTTCTGCATCGCCGACAGGCTCATCGTGGTCCCGTTCACGACGATGGACGGCGGAAGAGCGGCGCCGGTGGGATCGCTCACCAGGTTGGTCTGCACGGAGTAGCCGAAGAGGACGGGGCCGTTTGGCTGGACGGCGAGCTGTTGCCAGGCGTTCGTGACGTAACACTGCGTCGACGCGCACGGGCCGCCCCAGCCGGTCTTGAAGGCTCCGGGAGTCGGCGCGGGATAGTCGTACCCGGGCCCGATGCTGATCGAGACCGGCAGATAGGTGACGCCATTCTCCGCGCGGAAGGCCTCCTCCGCGGAGCGAATGTGCGACACCATATCGGTCGCTTCGGACAGGTGCGAGGTCTGCACCCACTTCCGGTACCCGACGACCGCCAGCGTCGCGGTGATCCCGATGATGATGACGACGATCATCGCCTCGATCAGTGTGAACCCGACCTGTCGGCGAGAGACGACCATCTTACCCACAGGTTAGCTCAGTCGCCCCCCGCATACCAACCATGCATGGCGACGGCAATGTCGCCCCTTGCTCGGGCGCCCCCGGCCTGCGACGACTAGGGCCCCGTGACGCTCGATCCCCACCGGCTCCCCGAGACGTGCAAATACCTCGCGTCCCTGCCGCAGGGTCTCGAGAGCTTTCCCCGATGCACCGTCCGCGACGTGGCGTTGGACGCCTACGTTCGAGACTTCTCCGGCCTCGCGGGAGAACCCGGCCTGCCCGGGCCTGTCGCCGACCTGCTCCGAGGGAGCCTCCAAGGGACGTGGGTGTCGGAGACGGTCTTTCAGGTAGCGAACCTCGTGGTTCGGGATCTCGCGTTCGCCACCGATGCCGCGTTCTCCGAGTGGATCTTCGACGCGAACACCGAGCTCTTCGACAAGCCCCTTCTCCGCAGTCTGATGCGCCTCCTTTCGCCCATGCTCATCGTGATCGGCGCAAGCAGGCGGTGGGGTACATTTCACCAGGGGTCGGACCTCGTGGCGGGCCGGGTAGCGCGCTCGGGCGAGCGCGAGGAGGCCTCCGCACGCCTTCGCTATCCGGCCGGGCTCTTCGCCCCCCTGTTTCTGTCCAGCCTCGAGCAGGTATTTCTGGCTGCGCTCGACGCTTCGCGTGCGAAGGACCCGCGTGTGGAGCTTGGCGCGGTCGCGCCGACCGAAGCCGAATACAAGGTGAGCTGGCGGGCCTAGCCTCAGCCCCCCGATCGCCGGGTGAGGTTTCCGCTATAAACGCGGACGCATGGGGCGACCCGTCGTCGGAGTCATCGGGGGAGGAGCGTGGGGCGTCGCTCTCGCCGTGGCAGCGGCACGGGCAGGGTCGACGACCCTTCTCTTGTCCCGGCGCGCACCGCTCTCGCTTCCCGAAGGCATCCGTCTGGTTCAGAGCGACGCCGAGATCGGCGAGCAGGCGCGACTGATTGTGCTCGCCGTGCCTTCCGCGGTGGCACGTGGCGTCGCACGTTCGCTCGGCGGGCACATCGACGGGCGTCACTTCGTCGTGCACGGCGTGCGGGGCCTCGTGCCGAGGGAGGCCGGCGGACGAGACGGCGTCGGCAGCGATCTCGAGACCATCTCCGACATCGTCCGCGACGAGACGCCCGCAAGGCGCGTCGGTGCGCTCGGCGGCCCAGCCGTCGCCTCGGACCTCGTGGCCGGTCGGCCGAGCGTCATGGTCTGCGGGTCTCGGTATCCCGAGGTAACCCATGCATTCCACGAGGCCTTCTCGGCGCCGTCGCTTCGCCTCTACAGCACCCATGACCTCCTCGGCCTGGAATGGGCGAGCGCGCTGGTCGGCTGTCTCGCCATCTGCGTCGGCTATGCCCGGGGCGTCGGTCTCGGGCCAGGGCTCCTCGCGGCGGTCATCACGCGCGCCGTCGAGGAGGGCGCTCGACTCGCATCCGCAGCCGGAGGTGAAGAGCACACGCTGCTCGGACTGGCTGGCTACGGAGACCTTCTGGCTTCCATCTCGCAGATCGAGCGTCCCGAAGTGCGAGTCGGAGAAGCCCTTGCCAAGGGCATGACGCTCGGTCGGGCCGTCTCGGATGCGGGTCAACGCGTCGAGGCGGTGGAGCTCACGGCCCGCGTCGTGGACTGGGCGGCTGTTCGCGGCGTGAGGGCCCCCATCTTCGCGGCTCTCGCCGGGGGGATCCTGTCCGGGCAAGGGGACGCCCTCGTCCGCGAGCTCATGACCGGGTAACGAGCCGCCTGACGCGCTACAGTAGGACGGGCGATGGATCTACCCGGCGACGACGTCCTCTGCGGCATCGTGAGAGCCTATGCGCGCATGAGGGCCGACCACGGTGAAGCCATCGGGGCACCGCTCCTCGTCGAGCCGACGGGCGAGTTCTTTCCCGACAGGTTCGATGGCGATGCCGCGAGCGTCGCGCGCCTACTGCGTCGCATGATCGCCCTCGCCCCGATCGCCGACGACGTGGAAGTCTCGATAGCCTTCGTGGCGCCCGACGAAGCGCGTGGCGCTGGAGGGTGCGGATCGCTGGCTTGCGGATCCGCGCCGGCCGGATCGGCCTTCGCCCGCCACGTCGAAGAGCTGGGTGACGGTTACCGTATCTTCGTCTCCGCGGCGGACGTCGGCCAGCCGGTGCTTCTCACGACTTCCCTCGCGAGGAGCGTCGGCGCCATCGTCCTGCGCGAGGCGGGCGAGGACCCCGACGAAGCCGACGAAGCCGCGAGCGAGATCGCCGCGACCGTGTGCGGCTTTGGCGTCCTCGTTCTCAATGGGGCCGCGCTCTGGGGCAAGTCGTGCGGTGGTCTGCGGATGGCGCAGGCGACTGCGCTCACCGTCGAGGAGGCGGCTGTGACGGTCGCCCTCTTCCTCGGCGTGCACGGACTGAAGGCGGCGCAGGTGCGACGCCACCTCGATACGAGCCAGCAAGAGGCGCTGGATCTCGCGGTCGCGTGGGCAGAGTCGAACCCGCTTCTCGTCGAGACGCTGCGCGATCATCCGTCGCTCCTGAAAAAAGGGACGCTCGAGATAGAGCCCCTCCGGGGAATCGTCGGCCGGTGGCTCAACAAGCGAAGGATCGAGCGGGCGATGCGGCTGCCCGCTACTTCGACTTCGAGAGCAAAGTCGCCCTCGTGACGGCGTGTTCGTCGCCGAACCTGTCCGCGATCCGCGCCGTCACCTCTTCCAGCCTTCGCCGCTTCGCCGATGTCTCGTCGGGGAAGAGCATCGGCTCGCCCGCTCCTTCGACCAGCCCGCTGACGCTCACTCCCGTCAGACGTATGCGACGGCCCTCGATGGGCACGCGGGCGAGGAGCGCGAGCGCCGCCGTGTGAATGGCGTCCGTGTCCTGCGCGGGCGCCGGAAGGGTCACGCGACGCGTGCGGATCGTGAAGTCGGCGTACTTGACCTTGATCGCCACGGTGCGCGCGCTGACGCCCTCGCGTACCAGACGGCGCGCCACGCGAGTCGCATGCTCGAGCAGCGTCCGTCCGACCGCCTCCACGCCGCGGAGGTCTTCCTCGTAGGTCTCTTCGGCGCCGATGGATCGGGCCTGACCGTTCGGATCGACGCCGCGATCGTCCTCGCCCCGCGCGAGGCAAGCGACGTGCAGACCCCATTGTCCGAGGGTGCGCTCCAGCGCCTTTTCGCCGGCATTGGCCAGGTCGCCGAGCGTCGCGTAGCCCAGAGCGCGCATGCTCGGGGCGGTCTTCGGGCCGATGCCCCACATCCGCTCGACGGGCAACGGCGCGAGGAACTCGGCGACCGCACCGGGTAGCACCACGACGAGGCCGTCCGGTTTGTCGAGGTCGCTCGCCACCTTCGCCGCGAACTTGCATGGCGCGACCCCGGCGGACGCGGTGAGCCTCTGCTCCGTGCGAATGTCGCGCTTGATCATCCGCGCGATGGCTTCGCCGTCGCCGAAGAGGGCGTGGCTGGCCGTCACGTCGAGGAACGCCTCGTCGAGCGAGAGGGGCTCGACGAGAGGTGTGTACCTCCGGAAGATGGCGAAGACTTCGGTGCTCGCGAGCTCGTAGGCGCCGCGTCGGGGCGGAACGACGATCGCGTGGGGGGCGCGTCGTAGGGCCTCGGCCATGGGCATCGCCGATCGAACGCCGAACGGTCGCACCTCGTAGGATGCCGCGAGCACGACGCCTCTCCGTGAGCGGCCGCCTACGATGACCGGTTTTCCGCGCAGCTTCGGATCGTCGCGCTGTTCGACGGAGGCGTAGAATGCGTCCATGTCGACGTGCAGGATGGTTCTCAAGGACAGCCCTGCCGACTCTGCGCTCGCCACCCTCGGAAGTCGAACGCGAAAGGTCGCGGGATCCGGGGGTCTGGCGTTACTCTTCCGGAGTGGCTGAGCCGTCGGGCTGGTCGAGGGAGGGCATGCACATGCGTCGAATCGCAAGGCTTGCGCTGGCTATCGCGCTTTTCGGCCTCGGTTGCGGAAACAAGAACAGTGCGTCGTCGTCCTCCGACGGAGGACATGGCCAGGACTCCTCGATCGACGAGGTGATCGACGGCGCGGCGATCGAAGACGGAGCGTCGTCCGACTCCGCCGGGGGCAACCCCGTGGATTCGGGAGGACTGCCGACGATCGTCGACTCCGGCGGCTCGATGACCGGTGCGGACTCGGGCGGCTCGATGACCGGTGCGGACTCGGGGGGGTCGATGACGGGTGCAGACTCGGGGGGGTCGATGACGAGCAAGGACTCCGGAGGGTCCACGACCGGGAAGGACTCGGGCGGAACGATGACGGAGATGGATTCCGGGGGATCGACGACGGGTACGGACTCCGGGTCGATGACGGGTGACGGCGGAAGTGCCGGCGGCGTTCCTGGGGGACAGGTCGGCCCGGGCACCACGGTCGCCGGGTGTCAGATCTTTCCGGACGACAATCCGTGGAATGTCGCGATCGATGGGCCCGCCGTCGAGGTCATCCACACGTACGACTCCGAGCTCCCGCAGGGCACGTCGCTCCATCCCGACTTCGGCGACTACTCCACGAACCACTACGGGATTCCGTACAACGTGGTCGACGCGGGGCAGCCGGACGATCCGACGACCTTCAGCCTGTACGCCGACCAGAGCGACCCGGGTCCCGGCGGCTGGGTGGGCACGAACCCGGTGACATCGGACTCGGCGATGGGTACCACCGCGTACCCGTTCTACCTCGGGATGCACATCGAGGGAGACCCCGGCACGGGCGGGACGCCGGGACATCTGCCGGGCGACCAGCACGGCATCGTGCTCCAGCAGGGGGCGAGCGGCTGCAAGTCGTACGAGGCATGGAACTGCGTGGGGCCGTCGACCGCGTCGTTCCTGTGCGCCAACGGCGCCGTCTTCAACCTCACGTCGAACGCACTCCGCCCTGCGGGTTGGACGTCGGGGGATCTCGCGGGCCTATCGATCCTCGCCGGGATCGTGAAGCTCGCCGAGGTCCAGTCGGGCACGGTGACGCACGCCATTCGCGTGACGTTCAACAACACCCAGAGCGGTTACATCCCACCGGCCACCCATGCGGTCGCGCCGGGCTCCGGCGCGGGCCCGCTCGGGAGCGCTTATCCGCCGATGGGCCTCCGCATTCGACTCAAGGCGAGCACCGCGACGTCGAGCTACACGACCGCATCGCAGGTCATCATGGCCGCGATGAAGAAGTATGGCCTGATGGTGGCGGACATCGGCTCTGACTGGTACTTCCAAGGGGACAGCGACGACGGGTGGGCGGCAACGGCGCCGGACGGACAGGACACGCTGATCGACGAGGTCGCGGGTGACTTCAGCAACCTGACAGGGGCGGACTTCGAGGTCGTGTACACAGGCGATCCCGTGTCGACGGGGCTCTGACGGCTCTCACCACTCGACGACGCGCGGGCACTCGCCTTGGGTCGTGCCGCCCGAGCGCTCTCCGAGGCGGACGCGTTCGGGCTCGCCCCATGCGGCGATGAGGGCGAAGTGCTCGAACGCGCACGGCGTCACGTCTGCCCCCTGCACGCCGCGATCGCGGAGGTCGAGCCCGCGCGCCATCTGAGCGTCCCTTCGTTCTCCGGCGCCGAGACCGGGCGCGTCGGCCCACCGAGGGGGCATCGACGCGCACCAGGATGCCCCCACCGTGAAGGCTGCGCATGCTGCCGCGACGCGTGCCTTGCGGCCCCACTCCCGGCTCACGATCGCCGCGCCGACGGCGTCTACGCCCATCCCCGCGAGCACCCACCAGAGGGGCGAGAGAGCGCGCGCGGGGTGATGGGTCGGCGCGCCGTCACGGACGTCGCCCACGATGAGGAACGCCAAGATCGCGGCGCATGCGATCGCCGCCCATCGCCAGCGGGCCCGGAGTCTTGCACTGAGGGCGACGCCCAGGACGCCGGCAATCCCCAGGGCCAGGACCTCGGGTGTCTCCGCCGCGAGGAGGCGCGGATAACCGAGGAGTTTGTCCCGGAGGGGGAGGTCTGCCGCGCCGATGGCGTGCCGGAACGCGGTCACCCGGGAGACAAAGTGAAGGGGGCTGCCGTGTGCGTGCGCGTTCCACGCCATCCAGGCGAGAGGCCCCGCGGCGGCGAGGAGCGTGGTGGGGAGCTCGCGCCGCAGGGTGGTCCCGCCTTGCGCGAGGCGCGCGACGCTCAGCGCGACCAGCACGGCTGCCGCGGGCCACGCCTCGTAGCGTGAGAGCGAGGCCACCAGGATCCCAGCGGCCGCCCAGGGGCGCGCGCGGTCGCTGGCCATCGCGATGACGCTTGCGCCCACGACGGCCCCGGTCCAGCCTTCCGGAACGGTCGCCACGCCGAGCCAGGCGTTCCACGGCAGGGACATGGCGGTCGCCGTCCCGATGAAGGCCACGGCGCGCGGTGCCCGCACGGCTCTCATCGCGAGGTAGGGAGCCGAGACCGCGGCGGCGGAGAGAGTGACGGCCGTCGCGCGAGCCACGGCGAGCGTGCGACCGGCCGCCATCATGATCGTACCTTCGACCCAGAAGGGCAGCGGGAGCCAGCTCGTGCCGCTGGGGTCCAGCCGCGTGACGTGCGCGAACCGCTGGGAGATCACCGTGCGGGCAAAGTCGTCGTCCGAGACGTGCGAGAAACCCAGCCTGAGCACCCAGGCGCCGACTGCTAGCTTGAGCGCGACGAGCGCCGCGATGTCGATGGCCCGGGAAGATCTATCCCCGGACGTCACTTCCCGCCGGCACCGGGCGCCGTGTCCGCGGGGGCGGGCGTGGGCTTGGCCTTCGAAGCCTTGATGCGCGTCCCCTCGTTGCCCTTGCCCTTGCGCTGATCTTCCACGATCCGCGCCTTGAGGTCACGGTCGCCGGAGGACGAGACGTAGGCGAGCGACACGCTCGTGAGCATGAAGATCCCCGCGCAGACGGCCGTGGCTCGCGTGAGAATGTTGCCCGCGCCCCGCCCGCCGAAGACTTGCTGCGTAGCTCCGCCTCCGAACGCCGCACCCATGCCGCCCCCTTTGCCCTGCTGCAGGAGCACCACCAGCATGAGGAAGGCGCAGACGAAGATGTGGACGATGTCGAGCAGCGTGGTGATCATCGGGGGGACCTTGAGAGCCGGAGCGGGCGGGGGAGACTAGCGCGCCCCGAGACTCTCGGCTGCACGCGCGATGGCGCCGAAGGATGCCGCATCCAGGCTCGCTCCGCCAATCAGGGCTCCGTCGACGTCCGGCGCCGCCAGCAGATCGCGGGCGTTGTCGGGTTTGACGGAGCCTCCATAGAGAATGCGCGTGCTCGACGCCAGCTCTGTTTTCGCTTCGGCCAGCCATCCTCGCAGGGCCCCATGGACCTCCTGGGCCTCGGCGGGGCCGGCGTTCTTGCCCGTCCCGATGGCCCAGACGGGCTCGTAGGCGATCGCCACGGGCCGCGTGGTCCGCGCGATTGTCTCGAGAAAGGCACGCAGCTGGCGCGCGACCACCTCGAGGGTCCGGCCCTCGTCGCGCTCGGCGAGCGTCTCGCCGACGCAAATGATGGGGAGCACGCCGCCCTTCAGCGCCGCGTCCACCTTCTGGGCGACGAACGCGTCGCTCTCACCGAAGTGCTGCCGCCGTTCGCTGTGCCCGACGATGACCCAGGTGCAGCCGGCCTCGAGGAGCATCGGCACGCTGACCTCGCCCGTGAAGGCGCCGGAGTCTTTGGGATAGACATTCTGCGCCGCGATCTCGACGCGGCTGCCATCGCACTCGTGTGCGCACGCCGCGAGAGCCGTGAACGGAGGTGCGACGACGAGATCCACGTGCGGAAGGTCTCGCGCGAGTTCCACGATGGCCCCAACGAGCTCCACGCCCGAGGCTCCCCCGTGATGCATCTTCCAGTTTCCCGCGACGAGCGGCCGCCGGGCGGGGTTCATTGCCCTTCCGCGGTCCGCAGGACCTCGATCCCCGGCAGCTTCTTCCCCTCGATGAGCTCGAGCGACGCGCCGCCACCGGTCGAGATGTGCCCCATCTTCTCGGCGATGCCGTTGCCCGCGACCCTCACGGCGGCGGCGCTGTCTCCTCCGCCGACGACGGTGAATGCTCTCGAGTCCGCCATCGCGCGTGCGACGCCGAAGGTGCCCGCTGCGAAGGGGGCCTTTTCGAACAGACCCATCGGGCCGTTCCAGAAGATCGTCTTCGCTTCCTTGAAGCAGCGCGTGAACGACGCGACGCTCTTCGGCCCGATGTCCAGGGCCATCCGACCGGGGGGGATCGCGTCTACGTCCACGGCCTCGCCCGCCGCGGCCTCGGTGCTCGCCGCGACGACGACGTCGACGGGAAGGAGTAGCTCGACGCCCTTGTCGCGCGCCTTGTCGAGGATCGTCCGCGCCAGCGCGAGCTTGTCGGCCTCGACCAGCGATGCGGCCATGTCCTTGCCCCGGGCGGCGAGGAAGGTGTTGGCCATCGCTCCGCCGATGACGAGAACGTCGACGCGCTCGAGGAGGGACTCGACGACGGCCATCTTGTCGCTCACCTTCGCGCCGCCGAGAACCGCGACGTACGGCTTGTCGGGCGACTCTACTATCTTGCCGAGGGCGGCGACCTCCTTCTCGAGCAGGAAGCCACATCCGCGGTCGCGGTAAAGCTTCGCGAGGCCATGCACGCTCGCGTGGGCACGGTGCACGGCGCCGAACGCGTCGTCGACGTACACGTCGGCGTGCTTGGCAAGCTCGTGGCAGAAGGCGTCATCGTCTTTCTCCTCCTCCGGATGGAAGCGGAGGTTCTCGAGGACGCACGCCTGACCCGCGCGCAGATCGTAGACCACCTTCTTCGCCGAATCGCCCACGCAGTCCTCCGGTAGCGAGACGTCTTGCCCGAGGAGTTCGGCGAGGCGCGCCGCGCACGGCTCGAGGCTCAGCTTGGGGTCCGGGCCCTTCTTGGGCCGCCCGAGGTGGCTCGCACAGACGAGGCGGGCGCCGCGTTCGAGCGCGTGTTTGATCGTCGGCAGCGCCTCGCGGATGCGCGCGTCGTCGGTGATCGCACCCCCCTCGAGCGGGACGTTGAAGTCGACCCGGAGGAAGACGCGCTTGTTCTCCAGAGGGAGATCCCGGATCGACCGGATGTGCGCGAGTGGGCCGGACAGGGAGTTCGAGGTCATGGGCCGCCGCCTAGAGCTTCGAGGCGACGAGCTGCGCGAGCTCGACCATCCGGTTCGAGAAGCCCCACTCGTTGTCGTACCAGGCGAAGACCTTGGCGAACTTGTCGCCCAGCACCTGCGTGATCGTCGCGTCGAAGGTCGACGAGTGGGGGTCGCCGATGAAGTCGCTCGAGACGAGCTGCTCTTCGGTGTACGCGAGGATTCCCTTCAACGGCCCGGCCGCCGCCGCCTTCATCGCCGCATGGATCGTGTCTTTCGTGACCGGCTTCTCGGTCTGGAGGGTGAGGTCGACGATGCTCACGTCCATCGTGGGGACGCGGATGGACTGTCCGTCGAATTTCCCCTTCAGCTGGGGGATGACCTCCGAGAGAGCCTTCGCCGCGCCCGTCGAGGAGGGGATCATGTTCACCGCGGCCGCGCGCGCGCGCCGGAGGTCGCCCTTGCGGTGCGGGATGTCGAGGACCGCCTGATCGTTCGTGTACGAGTGGATCGTCGTCATCAGGCCGCGCTCGATCCCGAAGTTGTCGAACAGGATCTTGGCGACGGGAGCCAGGCAGTTGGTGGTGCACGAGCCGCACGAGATGACCGAGTGCTTCGCGGCGTCGTAGGCCTCGGTGTTGACGCCGAGGACGATCGTCGCGTCGTGGCCCTTCGCGGGTGCGCTGATGACGACCTTCTTCGCGCCAGCGGAAAGGTGCGCGCCGGCCTTCTCCTTGTCCGTAAAGAGGCCCGTGCACTCGAGCACGATGTCGACGCCCAGCTTCTTCCACGGAAGCGCCCCGGGATCTTTCTCGGCGACGACCTTTGCCTGGAACGCCCCGAAATCGATCGCCCCTTCGAGCGCTGTCGACTGACGCGGTGCGCGGCGGTGCACGCTGTCGTAGTTGTAGAGGTGCGCGAGGGTCTTCGCGTCCGTGAGATCGTTGATGGCGACGACCTCGATGTCTTTGACGTTGCGCGCTACCAGCGCACGGACGATGCACCGGCCTATGCGGCCGAAGCCATTGATGGCGATCTTCGTGGACATTCTCGAACTCCCGGGGGTCAGCGAGGATTAGTATCCTCGCCCCTCGCCCGCAAGCTCAGGAAACTCGGAGAGCCGAGTAATTCGGGAAGGTTTCAGCCCCCGCTCGTCGCGGGCTTGGGTGGGCCGCCGAAGATGCTGGCCACCCGGCGCTTCTCTTTGCTGGCCTTGTCTTTTTCGGCGTACGTCGGGATGACGACCCTCTCGCGCTTGGGCAGGTCGCGCCCGTCGAGAACGGCGTGGATCTCCTCGGAGTCGAGCGTTTCGCGCTCGATGAGGCAATCGGCCAGCCGCTGGAGCTTGTTGCGATCGGTCGAGAGAAAGTCCTTCACCCGCACGTACTGGCGCTGGACGATCGCCCGCACTTCCTGGTCGATTTCCTGGGCCGTCTGCTCGGAATAGTCCTGCGTGCGCTGAGCATAGTCACGCCCGAGGAAGATGGACTCTTCCTTCTTGCCGTACGATAGAGGCCCGAGCTTCTCGCTCATGCCCCACTCGCACACCATCTTGCGCGAGATCTCCGTGGCCCGCTCGATGTCGTTGCCCGCGCCGGTCGTCATCTGACCGAAGATGATCTCCTCGGCGATGCGCCCGCCGAGCGCGACCGCGATGCTGCTCTCGGCCTGGTCCTTGGAGAGGTTGTGGCGGTCGTCCTTGGGCAGGTACCAGGTGACGCCGAGGGCCGGCCCGCGAGGGATGATCGTCACCTTATGCACCGGATCGTGATGGTTGATAAGGACGCTGATGAGCGTGTGGCCTGCCTCGTGGACGGCCGTCGTGCGCTTCTCGTCGTCGCTGATGACCATCGAGCGCCGCTCGGTCCCCATGTAGACCTTGTCCTTCGCGAGCTCGAAGTCCGCCATGTTCAGGGCGTCCTTGTCCTGGCGAGCTGCGAGCAAGGCGGCCTCGTTGACGAGGTTCTCGAGGTCTGCGCCGGAGAAGCCGGGGGTGCCGCGCGCGATGACGTCGAGATCGACGTCGGGCGACAGCGGCGTGCGCTTCGTGTGCACGCGCAGGATCTCTTCGCGCCCGCGCACGTCCGGACGGGGAACGGTGATGCGCCGGTCGAAACGACCGGGGCGCAAGATCGCCGGGTCGAGGACGTCGGGGCGGTTCGTCGCCGCGATGATGATGACGCCTTCGTTCGACTCGAAGCCGTCCATCTCGACCAGGAGCTGGTTGAGCGTCTGTTCGCGCTCGTCGTGCCCTCCGCCCAGGCCGGCGCCGCGGTGCCTGCCGACGGCGTCGATCTCGTCGATGAAGATGATACACGGCGCGTGCTTCTTGCCCTGCTCGAAGAGGTCACGGACGCGGCTCGCGCCGACGCCGACGAACATCTCGACGAAGTCCGACCCGGAGATGCTGAAGAACGGCACGCCTGCCTCGCCTGCGATCGCCCTGGCGAGCAGCGTCTTGCCCGTTCCCGGCGGCCCGATGAGGAGAACGCCCTTCGGGATGCGTCCGCCGAGGCGCTGGAATTTCTTGGGATCCTTGAGGAAGGCGATGATCTCCTCGACCTCGTCCTTCGCCTCGTCGATGCCCGCGACGTCCGCGAACGTCACCTTGTTCTGCGAGTCGCTCAGCATCCGGGCCTTGGCCTTGCCGAATGACATCGCCTTGCCGCCGCCCGCCTGGAGCTGGCGCATGAAGAGGAAGAACATGATGCCGATGAAGAGCATCGGCAGGAGCGTGACGAGCGTCGACGACCAGAACGGGGTCGCGTCTTCCTTCTCGAAGTAGATCTTGAACTTGCCGTCCTTCGCGAGCGGGTTGTTCTGCAGATCCTGCACGAGGGACTCGTCGGCCACGGGGCCGAGGGTCTCCATCTGCTGGTTCTTCCCGTCGATGACGTGCGTGAAGGTGTACTCGTGGTCCTTGATGCGGACGTCGGGCACCTGTCCCTGATGGACCCAGCCCACGAATTCGCTGAAGCTGACCTGCTGCTTCCGCTCGCCAGGCTGCAAGACCTGCCAGATCGCCAGAAACATCACGATCAGGAGGACCCAGAGCAAAAGCGTTTTGTGAGATTGCTTCACGTCGACCTCGTTGATTGCCCAGAGAGTGCCCGGGGCAGCTGCCCCAGCGTCAAGCGTACCTTACACCTACGATGCGTACCATCGGGGGCCGGTAGCAGCCAGTACAGGCCCACCCTAGCGGGGCTGGCAGAGCTCGTTCGCCAGGGCGCAGATGTGCTCCACGACCCGGGGGCTCAACCGTTCCAGGGCCGGCATGAGCTCCTGGCGGACGCGCACCCGCAGAAAGCGGGGATCCCGGTTGGACGGGTCGATGCAGTGGGGGACGCGGTGGCGGGCAACGTGCGCATCCACGTCGCGCCGGCGGGCGTTCAGCATTGGGCGGATCCGGTCGCCGTCTTGGATGGGCATGACCGCGAGGCCGCGCGCGCCCGTTCCCCGGACGATACGCATGAGCATGGTCTCGGCGCGGTCGTCCGCGTGATGGCCGGTGGCGATTCGATCGGCGCCGGCCCGCGCACCGGCCGCACGGAGGGCCTCCCATCGAATCGCTCGGGCGCGCGCCTGCAGGTTGCCGCCGGGGGCGACCGTCACGCGGGTGCGCGCGAACGGAACGTCGAGCGATCGAGCGAAGCCCTCGGCGACGTCCAGCTCGGCCGCCGCCTCCGCACGCAGCCCGTGGTCCACCCCGTGGGCGAAGAGCCCGAACGCATCGCGTTGGCGAAGCCCCGCCAGGACGTGGAGGAGCGCCATCGAATCCGCCCCACCGCTGACGGCCACGAGCACCGTGGCGCCGCGGGGTGCGAGCCCGTGCACCCGTAGAGCGGCACGCACGAGGGTGATCAGGGTCGGTGGGTGCGAGCGAGGCATGGCGCTTACCCGAGCTCGAACGCTTTGCACAGGTCGAGATGCGCGTGGCTCAGATCGTCTCGCCGAGGTGCCGCAGGGTAGGCGAGGGAGCAGCGCTCGGTCGCGGAATCGAAATGCGCGCAGTCCTCGCATGCGAAGCGGAACGCGAAGCGTCGTACCTCGTCCGTGAATCGATCGTCGACGAGGGTCCTCACGGCCGTCGCCGCTCCAGAGCCACCACCGTCTCGACGTGGCTGGTCTGCGGGAACATCTCGAACGTGGCGATCGAGGTCGGGGCGTACGACGCCTCGAGGGTGGCCAGGTCGCGTCCGAGCGTCTGCGCGTCACACGAGACGTAGATCGCATGCGCGACCCTCGATGCGGCCAGGCGGGCGGCGACCTCTCGCGCGCCGCTGCGAGGGGGGTCCAGCACGACGAGATCGGTCGCCGGTCGCCATGCGTAGGCGGCGGCGTCCGCCTCGACCACACGCGCCTTCTGTCCGCGCGCCGTTAGGTTCGCCCGGGCGGCGTCGCAAGTCGCTCGGTCGGACTCGACGCATACGAGGTCCTCCACTTCACGGGTAAGGAGGATGCTCAGGTTGCCTGCGCCGGAATAGAGCTCCACGGCGTTCGTTGCGCGCCAGGGCCGTGCGACGTCCGCGACGTGCGAGACGAGGGCTCGGTTGACGCGCTCGTTCGCCTGCGCGAACCCCCCCGGCGAAAGACGGAGCAGCGCGCCGTCGGCACCCGTCATCCACGGGGTGGGGTCGCCGATCTTCGCGGGTCGCTTCGCCTCCGGAAGGGTCACCAGGGCGCCGGCGATCGTCCGTGCGACGACGGCCTTCTCCAGACGAGCGAAGCATTCGCTGGCCAGGTCGCCCCGCCAGCGGATGTCGTAGACGGGGAGGCGACCCCCGCCGAACGCGACCTGAACGTCTCCCCGCCCTCGCGACCCCTGAAAGACCGTCTCGAGAGACCGCCTCGCCCCTTCGAGCGCCGGATCGAGAACCGCGCAAGAGTCGACAGGGACGGGCTCGTGCGTGCTCGCCTCGTGCATGCCGACGACCGCGCCTCCCCTCGTGTCGCAGCGCACGTGGACCCGGGCGCGGGCACGGTACCCGAGCGCATCGGGGGACGGGTGTACCGCGATCGGCGTCGCTCGCCACGTCGCCGGGAGCGCCGCGCGAACGTGGTCGACGTGTGTGCGTGACTGCGCGGCGAGGGTGATGTGCATCCAGTCGCATCCGCCGCAGCGCGTGGACCACGCGCAGGCGGACGCCATCCGATCGGGGCCGGGCGAGGTCAGCTCGCGGATGCGCCCGCGCGCAGGACGCCGGGACATGTCGATCGAGAGACGAGCACGATCTCCGGGAGCGCTATGGGGGACGAACACGGCTCTCCGCTCTCCGCCCAGCTCGATGATCGCGACCCCGTCGCCTCCGGGCGCCAGCGACGAAATCGTCGCGGCGATCTCAAGGCGATGCGTAGAGACCGTCACGGTTCACGGCGAACAGGGTAGCGCGCCCGTCTCGGCATGGTTAATCGCCGCGGTGATGCGCCCTCCGCCCAGGACACGGTCGCCGTCGGGTTCGTAGAGGACCGCGATCTGACCGCGCGTGACCGCTCGCACGGGTGAGTCGAAGAGCACGCGGGCACTGCCGCCGTGCGATGGGACGACGGTCGCCGCCTCGCCGTCGTGCCTGTAGCGCACCCGCACTCTCGCGCGCATCGGGAGGACGACCCCGTCCGCGAGCGATACGTCCGCAAGGTCCGCTTGCCGCGAGAGGAGAGCGTCCTCGCCCGCAAGGTGCACGACGCCGCACTCGGCGTCGATGCGCGCGACGTACGCGGGCCGCCCGAGGGCCACGCCGAGGCCCTTTCGCTGGCCGACCGTGAATCGGTGCACGCCCGTGTGCGAACCGACCGTGCGCCCGATCTCGTCGACGATGACTCCCGGTCGGACCCTGTCCCCTGCGCGCTCTGCGACGAAATCACCGTACGCGTGGGGCCCGGGTCCCACGAAGCAGAGCTCCTGGCTCTCGCCCTTGCCCGCCCCAGGGAGCTTTCGGTCGACCGCCTCGGCGCGCACGGTTTGCTTGGCGGACTCGCCGAGCGGGAAGACGAGGCGGTCGAGCCAGGCGCGAGGGCTCGCGTAAAGGAAATAGCTCTGGTCCTTGTCGCGGTCGGCGGCCATCGCGAGTCGCGCCATCCCGTCCGCGGTGCGCACGACGCGCGCGTAGTGGCCCGTCGCGACGAGCGAAGCACCGAGCCGCCCGGCGAGGGCGAAGAGCTCGGCGAGCTTCACGCCGCGATTGCAGGCGGTGCACGGGCTCGGGGTTTCCCCATCGAGATACGCGTCGACGAACGGCTCGATCACGGTGCGCGCGAACAGGGCACGCCGGTCGAACGTGAAGTGGGGGAAGCCGAGCGCGTCGGCTGTGCGGCGAGCGTCGTACTGGTCCTCGGGCGCGCAGCACCGGCCGTGGCTTCGAGCAGACCCTTCGTCGGGGTAGTCCCACAGGTGCAGCGTCACGCCGACCACTTCGTAGCCTGCGTCGTGCAGGCGCGCGGCGGCGACGGACGAATCGACGCCTCCGCTCATCGCCACGAGAATTCGCTCTCCCTGATGCATCGGGTCCGAGCGCGCCTTTACCACTTTCGAGGCAACCTGGCCGGCGCCGGCGTCGATTGGGGGGCGAATGGAGGGAGGCCGTCCGTGTCCATAGCTGCCGTTCGTGAGCCGGGGTTCGCTCTGCAAGGGCCCGCTCCGCCGTCGCCGCCGGTCCGGGCGAAGCCGGAGGCCACGGACGGCCCGTCGCCATTCGCCCGTGTCCTCGAGGGCCTCGGCCGCGAGATCCAGCGTGGCGAGTCCCTCATGAGCCGTGCCATCGACCCGGCGCGCGGGGGCGAAAGCATCAGTCCGGCCGGGCTCATCGCGCTGCAGGCCGGCGTATACCGTTACAGCGAGGCAGTCGACCTGGCGTCGCGGCTCGTCGATCGCGCCACGAGCAGCGTGAAGACGGTTCTCCAGGGCCAATAATCCACGTTCTACAGCGACGGTCTTCAGTTTCCTTTTTGAAGCTCGCGCGCGATGGTCTCGATCGCTCTCGCGTGCAGCCGGCTGCCCCACGACTTCGACAGGCCCAGCGATGCCGCGGCCTGGTCGAGCGTCTCGTCTCCGAAGTAGTGGCGCTCGACCAGCGTGCGCTCGGCGTCGGGCAGCCGCAGGACGATGGCCTTCACGCGGGCGATGAGCTCGGCGTTCCCTACGAGGTCCTCCGGGGTGACGTCGCGTCCCTCCGAGTCGACGTTCGCTCGCGGGGCGGCCACCATCGTCCCCACTGCGATCGCCGTCGCGATTCCCGCGAGGTACATGCCGAGGCGCGCGTCGGCCGTCTCGGGCGTCGTCGCTCGGTTGGCGGCGTCCTCCTCGTCGTAGATCTCCTGCACCTGGTCCGCCGCGGCCATCGCATGAAGCTCCCGGTACACCCGCCGCGGCACGCTTCCCCAGCGGCGGACGCCGTCGAGCATGGCGCCCCGGATCCGCAGGTTGGCCCAGCGCCTGAACGGCACGCCGCGGGACTCGTCGAAGTTGCGCGCAGCCTGGAGCAGGCCCTCTTGCCCGAAGCTTCGCAGATCGTCGAGCGTCACGAACGCCGAGCCGATGCGCCGGACGAGTTGCCGCGCGTTCAGGTCGACGAGATCGAGCTCCGCATGGAAACGAGCCAGCACTTCAGGTCGATCGGCCGGTCGATCGTGGGGGGGCGCTTCACGGGGCGTTTGCACGTAAGTCTCGCGCCCTGACCATCGATGCGGAAAGACCCTCCGTCAAGAGCGGGGCGCGACTCTTTCGCTCTCAGTTCAAGGTTGCTAGCTTTCGCGATCCCGATGACCGGTCAGTTCGACGAAGACGACTCCTTGAAGGAGCAAGCCGAAGGGGCGGACGGTGTCGAGGAGGGCCCCGTTGACCATCGCGTGCGGGCGGCGTGGCGCAGCTGGCTGTCCGCCCTCGCGGCCGACGCCGAGGCCGCGCTTGCCGCGGCGCTGGCGTACGAGTCACTCCCTCACGATGCGCGCGACGCGTGGCTGGATGCGCTCGAGGCGGACGCTCCCGCCCTCGACGTGCCGGCAGTCGCCCTCTACGCGCCCCTTCTCGCGGTCGAATCGGAGCCCGGGCCCCGTCGCACGCGTATCGAGGCGGCCATCGCGGCATCGCCGGCCGCGCTGGCGGGCGCGAGGGAACCCCTCGCCCTTCGCGGCGTGGGCCGGGACGGGACCCACGCATGCGTCATCGTGGCGCCGCTGTACCTGCAGTTCGTGCAGATTCTCTCGTGCCGGTACACGCCCGCCGGAGGGTTCGTCGCGGTGAAGCACGATCCGATGCGTCACTCCGATGAAGTCGGGCCCATCCTCGATCTCGACGGCGTCCCCGTGGAGGCCACGCCGCTTCGCGTCGTCGTCGAGGAGCTCGCGCACGCCATCCTCGCGGACAAGCGCGAGCAACGGGCCACGCCCCAGGCGCTCGCGTCCTTCGCCCATCTGTTCGCTCCGGACCTGGACGAGCGCCGGGATGCCGAGCCGTAGGCCGGCTGGTATAGCTCCTGGAGAATGCCGGATCCGCTCGATGGCCGCTGCGGGACGTGTGCGCGTTTCGTGCGGGTGGTCGAGACGTTCGCGGAGACCGGCGAGGTCAAGCGGGCGGGCGACTGTCTGCTCGGTGTCTGGCCGTCGCCCCTCTACGAGACGAGCACCTGTTCGCACTGGATCCGTCGGGGCACCTTCGAACCCCGCCCTCAGCCTCGCCGCACGGCGCGGGGCCCGGCGCGGGCCTCCCCTCACGTCTCACCCCACCGCGCCCCTGATCTGAGCCTTCCCGAGGAGATTCTCGACATGGATGCGAACGAATTTCGGAGGGTGCTGTCGGAGGTCATCCGCGACGAGCTCGGAGTGGCCGAGGTGGCCATCGCGGGCAAGTGGGAAGGGGGAGAGATGATTCTCAAACCCGGGAAGGAGGGGGTGCAGGAGAAGCGCATCGACATCGAGTCCCTCTTCCACAAAATCATCATGATAAGAGACCGCCTGCGGGTGCTCGAGCAGAAGATCAACGGTCACCCGAAGCTCGGGGACGACGAGAAGGTGCAGATGCAGCAGTACGTCACGAGCTGCTATGGCTCGCTCACGACCTTCAACGTTCTCTTTGCCAATCGTGAAGATCAGTTCGTCGGGCAAAAAGGTGACGCGTAGGGCGTGCGCGGGCGCGTTCGTCTTTTTTCTCGTCGCGTGCGCAGGGCCCCCGCCCCACGCCCCCGACGCGCCCGCCGGCGTGTCGAATGCGCCGCTGGCCCCGCCCCTCACCTTCGCGTTCGACTCGCTCGACGATCGTCCGGTGAGCTCCGACTCGACGCGGGGAAAGCCCACCGTGATTGCCTTCGTGACCACGGGCAGCATCGTCGCGCAGGCCCAGGTGGACTTCCTCGTGGCGATGGCCAAAAACGACGGTGATAAGGTCAACTACGCCGTCGTGGCGCTCGAGAGCCGCGAGAATCGCGAGCTGGTCGAGCTTTACCGGAAGGCTCTGTCGATCTCCTTCCCGGTGGCCGTGGCCGACGCCGAGACGCTCGCGGGAGCGGGGGTCTTTCACGACGTGAGCGTCGTGCCGGTCACGGTGCTGCTCGATCGGAGCGGAAGGGTGGCGTGGCGCGCGGACGGGCGGGTTGCGAGGAGCGAGGAGATCCGGGTCGCCATGCGGGGGCTGTGAAGGGGAGGTCGAGGTCGGGTGCCAGCGTGTGCCCGTCGCCAGCGCCGTGAGGTGCGTCGCGCTACGAGAGCTTCTTCAGGAGCTCCGGCTTGATGACCTTGCCGACGGCGTTCCGCGGCAGCTCCCGCATCACGAAGACCTGCTTCGGCACCTTGTAGGGGGCGAGCCGCTCCCTCGCGAAGGATCGCAGCTTCTCGGTCTCGCATTCAGCCTCGAGGCCCGGCCGTGCCACGACGCACGCGACCACGCGTTCGCCCCACGTCGGATCCGGCACGCCGATGACCGCGACCTCGGCGACCGCCGCGCACTCTCGCAGTACTTCCTCGATTTCGAGCGCGCTCAGCTTGTATCCGCCGCTCTTGAGGATATCGACGCTCGTCCGTCCGAGGATGCGGAAGTAGCCGTCCGGGTCGCGCGCGACCGTGTCCCCTGTCTTGAACCAGCGCACGCCGCCGTGTGAGGCGAACGCCTCGCGCGTTGCGTCCGGGCGCTCGTGGTATGTCCCGAAGACGCTCGGCCCTGCGATCCAGAGCTCGCCGCTGTCGGCGTCGGACCCGTCCTCGCCGACGACGCGCGACTGCACGCTGCGAAGGGGTAGGCCCACAGTGCCCGGGCGCCGCCCCTCGCTCGCGAGCGGGTTGGACATCCCGACGCCGATCTCGGTCATTCCGAAGCGCTCGAGGGGGTAGTCCCCCGTGAGAGAGCGCCAGCGTTCACCGATCGTCACGGGGAGTGCTGCACTGCCGCTCGTCACGAGGCGCAGGCCCCGGGCTCCGGCGGTCCATCGCGCGCGGGCCGCCTCGTCCGCCTCGTCGAACGCCGTCAGAAGCTTGGCGTGGATCGTGGGCACGCCCATGAACACCGTCGAGTGAGCCATCGCGTCCCATGTCGCTCGCGCATCGAACGACCCCAGGAACCGCGTCGCGGCCCCGGCGCGAACGGCCGTCAGCCACGCGATCCCGAGGCCGTGCAGGTGATGGAGGGGGAGAGTGTGGAGCAGGATGTCCTCCTCCCCCCATCCCCATGCTTCGCCCACGAGCTCCTGCTGCACCGCGAGGTTTGCGTGCGTGATGATGGCGCCCTTCGGCTTGCCTGTGGTGCCGCTCGTGTAGAGCTGCAGGGCGGGGTCGTCCTCGCGTGGCTCGGCCGCCACCGCGGCACGGCCGCGAGAAAGGAGTGCCGTCGTCGTTACGACGCGGCGATCGCCCGCGAGAAACGCCACGCGATCGGCGAGCGCGGGGGAGACGACCACCGTATGCACCCGGGCGTCGGTGCAGAAGAACGCGGTCTCCGGCTGGGGGTGAAGCGGAGACAGGACCACGACGCATCCGCCGGCGCGCAGTACGCCGAAGAAGCACGCGACGAAATCGATCCCCGGTAGGACGAGGAGCGCCACGCGGTCGCCCTCGAGCGAGCGACGACCCTCGAGCAGGGCGGCCGCGACTCGATCGGCCGCATCGACGGCAGCGCGCCACGTGGTCTGCCCTGTCGCCTCGTACACGGCAGGACGTGCGTCGCCCGCGCGCGCGAGCCACCGAGCCAGCAGGGGAGAGGCAGCCATGGGTCCGGCAATAGTCGCCGCCTCCCCGCGGGCGCAAGTGCGTACGCGGTCCCCGGGGGGCTACTGCAGTCCGCACCCGGGGCAGCCCAGTGTCCCGCCGCAGCCGTCCGGACCCGAGTATCCGCAGCCGGCGGCCGCGCACGTGGCCGGCTGGCAGCACGTTCCGGCGCCCGTGCACACTTCACTAGTGCCGCACTGTCCGCAGTTCTGCGTCTGGCCGCAGCCGACGTCGAAGCTCCCGCACGACCGACCCTGGGCCGCGCATGTCGTCGGCTGGCAGCAGACGTTGCTCTGGCAGACTCCCGTGCAAGGTCCGCAGTCTTGGGTCATCCCGCACCCGATATCCAGCGTTCCGCAGTTCTTGCCCTGCGCCGCGCAGGTCGTAGGCGAGCACACTCCGCAGACGTTTGCGGTACCGCCGCCCCCGCAGGTTGCGCCGGCGCTGCAGCCATCGCCGCAGTCCTGCGTCATGCCGCAACCGATGTCGATGGTCCCGCAGTTCTTGCCCTCCGCCGCGCAGGTCGTCGGCATGCACACGCCGCACACGTTTGCCGTGCCGCCTCCCCCGCACGTCTCGACCGGGACGATTACTACGCTGCCGTCGGCGGCTGCGTCGTCGTCCGTAGCCGCGTCACCGGTGGCTGCGCCCGCGTCGGAGGTGGTCGAACAGGTGCCGCAGTTCTGCATCATGCCGCAGCCGATGTCGAAGGTTCCGCAGTTCTTTCCGTGCGCCGCGCAGGTCGTGGGCATGCACACTCCGCAGACGTTGGCCGTGCCACCGCCCCCGCACGTCTGTCCACCGACCGTGCACGTCTCGCCGCAGTTCTGCGTCATGCCGCAGCCGATGTCGATCGTCCCGCAGTTCTTGCCCTGCGCGGCGCAGCTCGTCGGCACGCACACGCCGCAGACGTTTGCCGTGCCGCCGCCGCCGCAGGTCGTGGGCGAAGTGCAGTTGCCGCACTCGATCTTGTTTCCGCATCCGTCGGAGACGACTCCGCAGTTCTTGCCGAGCTCGGCGCAGGTCTGTGGGACGCAGCCATTGCAGACGTTGTTGATGCACGTCGCCCCGGCCGGGCACGACCCGCAGGCGACGGCTTGCCCGGTGCACGGGTCGGTCACGTTGCCGCACGTTGCATTTTGAGTTTGGCACGCGTTCGGGAGGGGCGCGGGGATGCACATGTTCTCCATGCACACTTCTCCGCTCGCGCAGGTGCCGCAGGTCAGCGTGCCGCCGCATCCGTCGGAGAGCGTCCCGCAATTCTTGCCGGCGGCGTCACACGTCGTCTTCACGCACGTGGTGCACGCGTGGCTGACCGCGTCGCAGACCTGGCCGACGCCGCACGCGGGGCAGGTCAGCGGGTTGCCGCAGCCGTCGACGACATCCCCGCAGAGGCCGGTGCAGGTCCCCGCGACGCAGGGGGAGCACTGGTGCGTCTGGCCATCGCAGACCTGGCCCTGCGGACACGTTCCGCAGGCGGTGAGGTTCCCGCACTTGTCGGGCAAGAGTCCGCAGGCGGCGCCGGCGGCGGCGCACGCGTTCGTCACGCATTTGCTGGAAGTAGGATCGCAGGTCGCGTTCATTTTCAGGTCGCACGTGCCGCACGAGAGCGTCCCCGCGCAGGTGGCGAGCGGGCCACACGTGGCCCCCTGGGCCGTGCAGGTCGTCGGCGTGCATCCGGCTCCAGGGCCCGTCCCGTCGGGTGTCAGCGAGCCGAGGCCGCCCCCGTCGGCTGCGTCGTCGCCGTTGCCACCGCTGCCGCCCGTGCCGTCGGCACCGTTCGCGCCGCCTTCGCCGTTGCCACGGCTGGCACCGCCCGCGCCCGAATCGCCGCTTTGCTCCGTGCTTTGCTGGCTCCCGCAGCCCGCCGGTCCGACGCCCAGAATGAGTACCGCGGACGCGAAGACTACGGAGCCGAGTCTCTGCGCGGACATTACCCGAATCATACCGCAGTTTGGCAATAACGACAATTCAGCGTCAAGCGGTATTTGGCATTGGCCTTTTACTGGGGCGGCGGAGGAGTCGGATTCAAGGCTCGGACGTCGAGTCCGCCCGGATACATGTAACTCGTCTGTTCCCCGTATCCGTACACCACGATACCGAAGGGCTGGGGTGCGGTGATGGAGTGATTGTCCGTCATGGAGAGCTGATGCCGGGCGACTGCGTAGCCCGATGCACCGATGGGCGAGAACTCGGAGGAGTCGATGGGAGCACCGTCGAGGGTCACGGTGGCGCCCGCCGGGGCGATGACGTTGACGAAGTTCACGAAGTACGTATGCGACGCGATGAAGATGTAGTTGTCGCGGAACTGCAGCGTCGGGATGGCCATCGAGAGGGAGGGGTCGCCCGAGCCGACGGGGTCGGGCAGCGACGTCGACCCGGGCATGTATTGGGCGATGAGGATGGGCTGGTCGGAAGTGATGCGCACGTCCTCGGTGACGTTGGTCAGCGTGAGCGGGGTGCCGGGAGCCAGGACCGAGTCGGCCATGAGTGCCGGGTCGAAATGGACATGGGTCGTCGGAAGGGACGCCGCGATCCGGATTTCGTGCGGTGAATTGCCCACCTCCGCGCGCGGGAAGGTGACGAGGTAATCCATCCCGAGCACCTCGTCGGGGAACATGGACTGCTCGAGGTGATCGCAATAGCCGGTCGCGGCGGTGGGAATGTTGGCGCACGAGTGTCCCGCGATGACCTGCACCGGGTGCGATGCGTGGACGTGCGTGCCGCTCAGGTCCGAGCCATAGCCGCTCGTCGTATCGTGGGTCGCGACGAGCTCGAGCACGTCGCCCTGCGACAGTGTCACCGTTCCGCCACCCATCGCGTCGATGCCCGCGCCGGCTGCAAACTGCCCCTGCGGCGTGAGCTGGACGACGGTGTCGTCCTGGGTTGCCGTAACGGCGATGAGGGCGGCGTCCGTCGGCGTCGACGCCCAGGTGAGCGCCGTATAGTCGCCGGTGAGCGCCGTGACGGGGAGCAAGAGCGACGCGTCGTTCGAGTACGAGAGGCACTCCGAGCCGATGCCGCCGGGACACTGGTCGGCCACGGGGCAGCCTGCCGGTACGGGACTGAGTTGATACTCGAGGGGACTGAGCTGATAAACGCTGACGGGGCCGGTGGAGCGGAGCCTGTATGCGCCCTGCGTCACGATGCGCGTGACCCCCGGATCCGGCGTGTTCTGACAGGCGTCCACGTCGCCGCCCTTGAGCGCCGGCACCCAGGGCAGCGCGATCGCTTGGAGCGATTGCGGCATGATCGTCGTCTGCAAGATGCTCGAAGCGCCTTGCGTCACCGTGATGCTGGCCACCTGGTCGCCCGCGTTCGCGACGGCGGCTGCGAATGTGAACCCGCTCCAGACGGGATTGAGCGTCACCGTCGGGTAGTAGTCACAGCCGATGTAGCTTTGATCGGCCGCGGCCGTGGCGCACTCACCCGTGCAACCGGTCGGAGTGCAGGTCATCCCTTGAACCGGGTCGCACTCGAACTCGATGTACCCGGATCCATCGGCGCGACACACCTTCGCCTGGCCGCTCGCGCAGCTCGCGCTGCCCGCCATGCACGCGATGCACCCGAGGCCCGCAGCGCAGGTCTGTCCCGCCGCCGTGCAATCCGTGACAGTGGGCGACCCGCCATCCGCCGCGCACACGGTGAGCACGTTGCCCGAACAGCTGATCGCCGTGAGCGAACCGGCGGAGCAGGGACCGCCAGCGCCGGAATCGGAGGGAGCGGAGGCGTCGGGGTTATCCGTGCTCGATGATCCGCAAGCCGCGAGTGCAAATGCGCTGCAAAGGACGCAAACCGTACAAATTGAGACCGTGCGCGTAGCGACGCCGCGCATACAGGAAGAGCGCATTCTGCTACTATATTATGAATGCGATGTTTCCCTAACATCCGCGTCGTCCAATCCTTCACGCGAAATAGACTCCTTGCCTCCGGCGCTGTCGCCATGTCCCTCCTCGTGGCAGGTGCGGGGGCGTGTGGGTCGAACTCCGGCTCCGGGGAGGCGCACTCCAGCCCCGAGGGGGGAGGCATCGTCGACGCGACGAGCGAACAATCGCAAATACCGGAGGCAGCCATGGACGCGCCGGCCGACGGCGCACCGATCGAGGCCGGTCCTACGTGCACGGCGACTCCGTGCGTCACGCAGCTCGGCGTGGGAGGCGCACACTCGTGCGCGCGTATCGTCGATGGCACGGCGCGCTGCTGGGGGAGCAATTTCGCCGGCGAGCTCGGCTCCGGCATCGTGAGCGACGCCGGCTTCGACGGCGGCAACGGTGCGGTTCCCGGGACGCCCGCCGTCACCGGTGTCGCGAGGGTCGCGGCCGGAGGCGTGGGGCAGACCGACGACTTCTCCTGCGCCGTGATCGCAGGCGGCAACGCGAGCTGCTGGGGAAGCAACCGCTACGGTCAGCTCGCGCGCGTGGCCGAGGCGGGGGTGGATCTCGCAGCGCACCCTGACCCCGAGATCGTCCCAGGACTGAGCGGCGTCACGGACGTTCGGTGCGGCGGCTGGCACGCGTGCGCGCTCCTGGCGAACGGCAGTGGAGTGTCTTGCTGGGGCAACAACGCGCAGGGCGAGCTCGCCCAGTTCGATGCGGGGGCATTCACCTGGACGCCCGGGCTCGCGGGCCTCCCGGCGACGATGCCGGTGACGCAGGTCGCGACGGGGCAGTTTCATACGTGCGCCCTCCTCGCGGACGGCACGGTCTGGTGCTGGGGTGAGGACGCGGAAGGTCAGCTGGGACGCTCGCTCGACGCGGGCCTCATGCAGGACCAGCACCCCCAACCGGTAGAAGGGCTCTCGGGCGCCACGCAGATCGCCGCGGGTAACTTTCACTCGTGCGCCGTCCTGGAGGGAGGGTTGCTCCTATGCTGGGGGCAGAACGATCACGGTCAAACGGGGCGCGGCCCCGGCGGGGCGATGGTTGAGCCTTCTCCCGGGCTTGTCGCATTCCCCGCGGGTTCGAAGGTCTCGCAAGTAAGCGCGGGCCTGCTTCATACGTGCGCGGTGCTCTCCGATGGCTCGGTGTGGTGCTGGGGCGCGAACCTGGCCGGACAGATAGGGACGGGCGAACTGACCGCTGACGGCGGCGATGGGGCGCCCGCGGGTTTCAATGCCGCGGACGTCCTCTACCCGACGCAGGTCGCGGGGTTGCCGGGCCCCGCCCTCGCCGTCGGCGCGGGGTACCAGCACACGTGTGCCCTGCTCGTAGGCGGAACCGTGATGTGCTGGGGCTCGAACCAGTTCGGCGAGCTCGGGGGCGGTCCGGGAGACGCGGCCGTACCCAACTCCCTCCCGCACCCGACACCCGCGGCGGGCTCGGGATGGGGGGGGGACCCAGGACCCGCCGGGGAGTGAGGCTCGTGGTCGCGATGGCTACGCTCGCTGGTCGGTGCGCGAGCGAAGCGGACGCGTGCTCTTTCTTCGCTCCCCGGGGAGTGAGGCTTGCGGACGCGATGGCTACGCTCGCTGGTCGGTCCGCGAGCGAAGCGCACGCGTTCTCTTCCTTCGTTCCCCGGGGAGTGAGGCTCGTGGTCGCGATGGCTACGCTCGCTGGTCGGTGCGCGAGCGAAGCGGACGCGTGCTCTTTCTTCGCTCACCGGGGAGTGAGGCTTGCGTACGCGATGGCTACGCTTGCTGGTCG
>Ga0182018_10000042_pt1 | contig 146652 bp, 134 predicted proteins | sample 812P2MmetaG_FD_120490 | JGI IMG/M metagenome (GOLD analysis project Ga0182018, IMG submission 120490) | Permafrost microbial communities from Stordalen Mire, Sweden - 812P2M metaG | ecosystem: Environmental > Terrestrial > Soil > Wetlands > Permafrost | place: Sweden: Stordalen | collected... | reverse complement strand
GGAGCCTGCCCTGCGAAGGCGCGACCCGGAGCGCGAACGCGAACGACTGGTGAGCGAGCGGATCGCGTTGGAGAATCGCATCGGGAATCTGCTGTGCCTGCATGGCGTGAGCGGGTTCAAACCAGGCGAAGCCCGGGATCGACCTGCCCGCCCGAAGCCGAAGCAGCTTCGCTTCGGCGAAGGCGGGCTGACGCCTGAAGCCATCCTGGGTGGGCGGGTTTACCGTCCCGGACTATGGGGCCGCGATACGCCGCCATCAAGATTGGTCCCGCCCCCCAGGTCCCCAACGGCCCCGCGAATGGGGCATCCTGGTCCGGAGCCTTCTGGTTCCACCGGATACGAGTTTGCTGGCCTTCGGGCCTGAGCCAACAGGGGACCGCCCGGGATGATGACGGGGGCATGAGAGCGAAGTCGGCTCGCCGCGACCGACGGCAGAGGGACTGAGTGAGGAGGTGCCCGCCGTTGAGATGGCGAAACATCGAACGGCGCCGTCGGAGGGGCATGGCCGGTTGAACCCAGCCTGTTCGAGCGTGACGCCGCGCCTTGCCGCCCTCAAGGACGCTTCGCGCCGCGCTGGCGCGCGATGGCCTGTGGCCATCCTTGACCGCGGCAAGGCGCGGCGTCGTGGAAAGCTTCAGGCCGGGACGAAGAAACGGCTCCCGGCCAAACCAGGAAACACCGTTTGATCGACTGCCACCCTCGGCCAAACGCATATCACACGGCCAGTGTGGCAACAGGACTTGGCAATCGATGGGTCAGGTCGGGGATGACGGAGGAAGGCAGCGCCAATCGCCCAGGCGGCAGCCCGCAGACTTCGCCTTACCCGCCTCTCTTCGCCTTACCCGCTCTCACCATGCGGCCGCTGCACCAACGGTTTGGTTGCGATCGCCTTCGCCCCCGGCTTCACGATGACTCCGGTCGGCATCACCAGCGCCCGGCCCACCCCCTCAAGGCCGACATTGACCCGTAGGTCTAGCGGCCGGCCGCGCGGCTTCACCGGCCGGCGCGCCGCGAAATCGGCGTAGACCACGGAGCTTGGCGCGAACGCCCGGTAATTGCTCGCCGGCTGGACGAAGGCGCGATAGGCCATGTTCGGCGTGATCTGGATCGGCCCAGGTTGGGCGAAGGGAACATAGATAGTGGGCAGACCGGGGATCGGGGTGATCGGCGGCGGCAACGGCGAGAAACTGAGTTTTGCCAAAACCGCCGGGTCCTTCGGGTTCCAGGTGGCGACGACCTGATCACGATACGGCTCGCCCACGCCCGGCGTGCGGGAGTGATAGGCGGCGATCGCCATCCCCCAGTCGCCCAGGGAGGCGAACAGCGCGGTCAGGAAGCGGCCGGCATAGGCGGCGTTGTGGGCGGGATCGAATGCCTCATCCAACGACGTGAAGGCTTCGGGGTGGTGCATCAGGTTGACCTGCATGCAGCCGACGTCGATCGACTGACCGCCCGAGGCCTGGATCTGTTGGACCGCGGCGATCGCGTCTTCCTTGGAAGCATAGAAATGGCCGATACCCTCGAAATTGATCGTCCACGGCCAGGGTCTGACCCGGCCGGTGTCGGGATCGACCCGGCCCGACTCGCGGTAGGCGATGGCGTTCAGTACCCGGGCCGGCAATTTCCAGTCCGCCTCGGCGGCGGCGATCGCGGCCTCACACATCGCGGGCGGCGTGAGCAGCGGGGTCAGCGGCATCTGAGGTGCCGTGCGGGCGGTGGCGAGGGACGCCAGGCCGAAGGCCAGGGTCAACAGCAGGGTCAGGCACAAGACACGGCGATGCATCATGAGGCGCGTTTGGGCATGAAAACGGCCTCCTGGCCAGTATTTTAATATTACTGGCGGATCAACTTTGACGCGGCGGTTTCAATCAAGCAGCCAAAGCGCGAATAACCCCTTGGAATCGGACCAGGTTTTCGCCACGGACCAGCCGGCGGCGCCGATCATCGCGCGCATTTTGTCCGGCGCGTACTTATAGCTGTTCTCGGTGTGGATTGTCTCATTTTTGGCGAAGCGCACCTTCCGGCCCGCGACGGTTACGGTCCGGGCGCCGCGGCTGACCAGATGCATCTCGATGCGGCTTTCGCCCGGGTTCCAGACCGCTCGGTGAGCGAAGTCCTCGGGATCGAAATCGGCCCCGGCCTCTCGGTTAAGCCGCACAAGCAGGTTGCGGTTGAAGCGCGCGGTGACTCCCGCGGGATCGTCGTAGGCCGGGATCAGGCGCGCCTTGTCGCGGCAGGTATCGAAACCCAGCAGGAACCGCGCCCGCTCGCCCAGAGTGGACCGCGCGCGCCGCAGAAAGGCGACCGCCGGGCCGGGTTCCAGATTGCCGATCGTCGAGCCAGGGAAGAAGCCTATGATCGCCGTCTCGTTCGCCCGGTCATGTCCGGTGGCCGGCAATTCGACAGGCCGCATGAAATCGGCGGTGATCGGAAGCACCGCGAGGTCAGGATGGCGAACCGCCATTCGGTCGCGCATCGCCCGCAGTTCCGGGCCGGCCACGTCGATCGGGATATAGGCGCGAAACACGCTCAGGCCGGAGCGCCCAGGAGTGGAGCGTGTGGTCTGGCGCAACAACATTTCGGCCTTGGTTTCATCGCTGGCGCCGTACTCGACCAGCGTGGCGCCGGCGGTAAGTTGAGCCGCGACCTCGGGCGCGGTCGTTTCCAACAGACCAAATTCAGTGCGGGTCAGGTAGTATTCCGGCAATTTCGTTATTTCATAGAACAGACGGCAGCCCGTTTCATCGTAGAACAAACTGGGCGGCAACGTCTTGCGCGGCGCCAGCAAACCGGCGAGCGCCGCCTCGGCGATCGGGTCACGTTGTCGAAAGCCGATATCGGGCATTACGTCCTGGTCGTTGGGCATGGTTGTCCTCTCAGGCGTCGCGTGCCAGCCGGAGGCCGGTGAACTGCCAGCGTTTGTCAGGGTGGAAGAAATTGCGATAGGTCGGACGCGTGTGGCCGGGTGGCGTGGCCAGCGAGCCGCCACGCAACACCATCTGATTGACCATGAATTTGCCGTTGTATTCCCCGACCGCGCCGGAAGCCGGCCGGTAACCGGGGTATGGACGGTAGGCGCTGTCGGTCCACTGCCAGACATGGCCGGTCAGCTCGCGCATGCCGGGAAGCTCGGCGGCCGCCTCCCATTCAAATTCCGTCGGCAGACGCGCGCCACTCCACCGGGCGAAGGCATCCGCCTCGTACCAACTGACATGACGGACCGGCGCGTTCGGGTTGAGCGGTGCCAGGCCGCCTGGTCCCATTTGCAACCATCTATCGTCATGCCGCCGCCAATGCGACGGCGCCGACCAACCCTCATTCTGCACCGTGGCCCATCCATCCGACATCCAATGCGCGGACGTGCGATAACCGCCATCGTCTATAAATTCCAGATATTCGCTGTTGCGCACCAGCCGGTCTGCGATCTGAAAATCCGGCAACAAAGTTTCATGCGCCGGCGTTTCGTTGTCGAAGCAAAATCCATCACCGTCGCGACCAATTCCGGCGATACCACCGGCGAGCCGAAGGAACCCTACCGGACCCGGATCCTTCGCGGTCTCTCGCCAGGCCGGAATCACCGCCGGTGCCAACGGGTTCCTGGAAAACGCATCCAGCATGTCGGTAATCAGCAATTCCTGATGCTGCTGCTCGTGGTTCAGGCCGAGTTCCACGAGGTACGACACGTCGTCCGGTGCGCGCGGCAGAAACCGCAGCATCGCGTCATCGACATGGGCGCGATAATCGGCGATCCGCGACGCCTCGGGCCGGGTCAACAAGCCGCGCATCGGCCGCGGATGACGCGCGCCAACGGCTTCGTAGTAACTGTTGAACAGGAAGCGAAAACTCTCGTCGAACACGCGATAATTCTCGCGCGACGGACGCAGAATGAATTCCTCAAAAAACCAGGTCACATGCGCGCGGTGCCATTTCGCCGGACTGGCGTCCGGCATCGACTGGACGCACTGATCCTCGGGCGTCAGCGGCGCGGCCAGAGCCTCGGTATGCGCGCGGATCGTTTCATAGCGGCGCGCCAGGGTTTCCATCCGTATTTTTTCCGTTTCAGGACGCGTTTGTTACGCCACGGCCGAATCAGGGATCACCGCTGTCGCTTCAATCTCGACTTTCGCTCCAGGCAGCACCAGAGACGTCACGCCCACCAGAGTCGATGCCGGCCGGTGGTCGCCGAAGTAACGTTGTCGCGCCGGATTGACCTTGGCGCGGTCGTTGATGTCGGTGAGGTAGACGTTGACCTTCACAACGTGCATCGCGCTGGCTCCGGCGGCGGTCAGGCAGGCATCGACGCTGGCCAGAGCCAGTTCCATCTGCACCGCCACGTCATCGGGGACCGAACCGTCCACCGCCACGCCGATGGCACCCGAGACCCAGATCAGGTTACCGGCGCGTACGACGTGGCAATAATGACTGACCGGCGGCAACTGGCCTGGCACCATCAGCCGCTGGATGTCCGTCATGCCGTCAGTTCCTTCGCTTTCGCCCGCGCCAGCGCGGCCTGGTCGCGCGCCATGGTAGCGCAAAGACCGGTGTACAGTGTTGGATCAAGCAAAGCCCGCATCGCCGCCGCATCCATATGCGAGGAGACCCGGGCGTCCGCCATCAACAGATCGGAAAACGACTTTCCCTCCACGAACGCCGCCTGCGCGGCGTCGTAAACGACGTCGTGCGCGTGCTGGCGGCCAATGGCCTTGCCCAGATCCAGCATAACCGCCTCGGCCATAATCAGCCCGTGACCGAGATCAAGATTGGCGCGCATTCGTTTCGGATCAAGTGACAGACCCCGGAGAATTTCGCCCAGACGCGCCAGAATGTCACCCATGGCGATACAGGCCCGCCCCTCCGCCGCGTCCATGATCAGGCTGGTGGTGCGATCGGCCTCATGCTCGGTCATCATCGCTTCCAGCGCCAGTGGCACCATGGCTCGCACCTCCGCCGCCGCCGCGATGATATCCTGGCACAGCTTGGGATTGCGCTTCTGCGGCATGGTGGAACTGCCAACGGTTCCGGGCGGCACCGGTTCCTCGACCTCGCCAAATTCCGTCTTCATCAGAGTATAAATTTCCCGCCCGATCTTGCCCGAGGTCGCCGCCATCAGGCCAAGCACGCAAATGTTCTCCGCCAGGTGATCGCCCAGAGCGCGCGACGGCACCGCCATGGTGCCGAACCCGAGTTGGCGGCCAATGCCGGCCTGCACCGGCGGCCCCTGCTCGCCCAACGAGGCGAAGGTCCCGGCGCCGCCACCCAACATCGAGACGAACAACCGCGGGGCGAGGTCGCGCAGCCGGTCGCAGTGACGCAGGAACTCGTCGATCCAGACCGCGACTTTGTAGCCGAAGGTGGCGGGCAGCGCGTGCTGGCCGTGGGTGCGGCCGGGGAGCGGCATGTCGGCGCCACGCTCGGCGAGGTCGGCCATCGCGGCCAAAGCCTCGCCGATTTGCCGCAGGAAAATCCCGTGCGCCTGGCGTAACACAAGCAGATCGCCGGTCTGGGTAATGTTCTGCGTCGTGGCGCCCCAGTGCACCCATCCGCCGTGCGGTTCGCCCACGACCCGGCTGAGTTCCCATACCAAAGGTACGATCGTGTGGCCGGTCCGGGCAAAACCCTCGTCGATCCGGGCCCGATCCATCAGCTCCAGCTTCGCCTTCGCCGCGATCGCCTCGGCCGCCGCCGCCGGAATAATCCCCAGTTCGGCCTGGGCACGAGCCAGCGCGACCTCGACGTCGAGCCAGGCCTGCCAGCGGTTTTCCAGTCGATACAAAGCACGAATGCCGGGGTCCGAAACGCGCGTAGCGGTCGGGAGAGTGTCGCTCATGAACGCCTCGGCATTGTTGTTGCGGCCAGGCTAACGGATCGGCCCAGATGGGGCAAATCCGAGGAGAAGAGCTCCGGGCTCTGCCGTGAAACCCGCCAGGGGACGCTGTCCCCCTTGGTCCGCTTCGCGGCCCAAGCCCTGGCAAAGGGCGGGGCCCTTTGGCGGAGTTCCAAGAGGCAGAGCCTCATGGTGGGGTCCGGGGCGAAGCTCCGAGCTCTTGCCCCCCAGATCAGTCCCGTGACTTGGCGGGGAGTAGCAGGTCGATCAGCCGGACCACCATGGCGGTCACGGACAGCGATTCCGCCGCCTCATCCAGGGCGCGCTCGCGCACCGCGAGGGCGTCTCGTTCGAGCGCCGTGGGTGGCATACGCAACGCCAGCCAGATCAGGATCAGCCCAATCAGCAGATCGACGCCGACGAAGATCAGCGCCACCTCGTAAGGTTGCAGGGTCCGGCGCAGCAACGCCCACCCGGCGAGATGGCCGAAGATCACCGCGGAGAAAAACAGCATCACGGCGACCACGCCGAGGGTCGCGCGTATCATCGCCCGCCGGATCAGGTGGCGGAGGCGCAACTCCTCCGCCGCCATCGCGACCCGGAACAGGCGCAGCAGGAACACCTGATCAGCGGCCAGTCCGGCCTAAAAGATAACCAAGCGCGGCGGCGATCGCGATCGACGTCAATGGCCGGCCACGAACCTGCCCGGCGAGTGCATCCGCCCGCTCGCGCACCGCGTCGCTGGCATCGTGCGCCGCCGCTCCCACGCGCTCGGTCGCGGTCCCGACAACGGGCGCCACCTTCTCACGCATCAGAGTTTCGACCTGTTCCCGCAGGCGGGCTATCTGGCTGACGGCGTCGTCGGCCCGGTCGGAGACCCGATCGGCGACGTGATCCATCGTATCTTTCATATTGGCGACCATGGTTGAGTATCCTCCATCGTTGACGGTAACGATAGCACAACGCCGCCGGACCGCATTGGTTCGTTTCCCATCGGAGTCGCCCGGCGGCGTCTTCCGTGGCATGCTAAGGGAGACGAAGTCCGCGGGAGGGTTTCATGCATTTCGGCGCCTCAATGTTCTTCACCGACTATTCGATGGCCCCGGCCGCGCTCGGCAACGCGCTGGAGGAGCGCGGCTTCGAGTCGGTCTGGGCCGCCGAACACTCCCACATTCCGCTGTCGCGCCGCACGCCATTCGCCGGCGGGGGCGACCTGCCGAAGCCGTATTACGACGCGATGGACCCGTTCGTGGCGCTCACCGCCGCCGCGATGGCGACGAAGACGTTGAAGATCGGCACCGGTGTGTGCCTGGTCAACCAGCGCGACCCGATTCAGACCGCCAAGCTGGTGGCCTCGATCGATCAGGTGTCCGGCGGCCGGTTCCTGTTCGGGATTGGTAATGGCTGGAACCAGGACGAGATGGAGAATCACGGCACCGTCTTCGCCACCCGCCACAAGCTGGTGCGCGAGCGGATCGAGGCGATGAAAGCGATCTGGACCCAGACCAAGGCCGAGTATCACGGCGAATTCGTCAACTTCGACCCGATGATGACCTGGCCGAAGCCGGTACAGAAACCGCATCCGCCGATCATTGTCGGTGGCGCCTTCCCGTACGCGGCGCGGCGAGCGGTTCGTTATGGTGACGGATGGTTTCCGACGGTCGGCCGGCCAGGTCTGGCGAACGAAGTGCTCGAGCTGTTGCCCAAATTTCATGAGATGCTGAAACAGGCGGGCCGCGATCCCGCGAGTTGCCCGTTGTCGCTGTCATCCGCGCCACTCGATCTCGATCTGTTCAAACGCGCCCGCGACAAGGGCGTCGTCCGCGCGGGCGTCGCGCTGCATGCCGCCACCGAAGCGGAAGCGTTGCCGATCCTGGATCAATGGGCGGAGGTGATGGCAAAGGTCTGAGCCCGGACAGCCTGAATGACTGGTTGTCGCGCGGTGATTGACCAAAGATCGCCAGGATAGCGTGAGGCGCTCATGACCGATCTGGGGGACAGTTTCAGACGAGCGGTCGCGCTGCACCAACAGGGCAAGTTCGCCGACGCTGACCGCCTTTATCGGGAAATTCTGCGGCGACGGCCGAACCATTTCGACGCGCTGCACTTGCTGGGTGTGATCGCGCTGCAAACCGGAAGAACGGAGCGTGGCGTTCAACTCATCGGTAAGGCGGTCAGGCTGAATGGAAGCGCGGCGGCTGCCCACAACAATCTGGGCAATGGGTTGCGGGATCTGAAGCGGCTCAATGAGGCGGTCGTCAGCTACGACAAAGCGATCGCGCTCAAGCCGGACTACGCGGAAACGCACTACAATCGCGGCAACGCGCTGCGAGACCTGCACCGTCACGATGCGGCGATCGCGAGTTACGACAAGGCGATCTCCCTGACGCCGGCGCACCCCGACGCGCATAACAACCGAGGCCTCGCGCTGCGGGCCTTGAATCTCCATGCGGAGTCGGTCGCAAGCTTCGACAAGGCGATCACGCTGAAGCCAGGTTACGCGGAGGCTTACAGCAACCGTGGGACCGCTCTGCACGACCTGAAGCGTTATGAAGAAGCGGTCGCGAGCTTCGATAAAGCAATCGCGCTGCGGCCGGATTTCGCGGAAGCCCATGGCAACCGCGGAATCTCGTTACAGGAGTTGCGGCGTCCCGAAGCAGCGGTCGCGAGCCTCGATAAAGCCATCGCACTGCGGCCGAATTTCGGCGAAGCCCACGCCAACCGCGGGAACGCGTTGCGCGATCTGCGACGTTACGAGGAGGCGATCGCCAGCTACGACCGGGCGATCGCGCTGCGGCCGGACTACGTGGAAGCATACAGCAATCGTGGCGCCGCGTTACAGGACACGAAGCGTCACGACGAAGCGGCCGCCAGCTTCGATAAGGCGATCGCTCTGCGGCCGGACTACGCGGAGGCATGCTGGAATCAAAGTCTGTGCCAGTTACAAATGGGCCACCATGAACGCGGATGGCGCCTGTACGAATGGCGAAAAAAGAAGGCAGTACCTCTCGCGATCCGGCCGTTGCCTCAGCCGCTCTGGCTCGGCGAGCAGGGCATCTCCGGAAAGACCCTTTTCCTTCACTGGGAGCAAGGCTTTGGTGACACGATCCAGTTCTGCCGCTATGCGAAGCTCGCCGAGCAACGAGGAGCCAGGGTGATCATGGAAGTGCAGCCGCCACTGCGGCGGTTTCTGCGCCAGGTGAGCCCAACAATTCAGGTCATCGATCCATCCGAGACACCGGGCGGCTTCGACTACCATTGCCCACTTCTGAGCTTACCGCTCGCGTTCGGCACGACGCTGGAGACGATACCGTCGGATCCATGCTATCTGCGGGCGGACACGGGCCTTCGCGCATTGTGGTCGACGCGGCTGCCCCCGGCGACCAGGCCACGCGCGGGTATCGTCTGGAACGGCAGCAGCACAAACCGGAATGACCATAACCGTTCGATCAACCTGGAAATGTTGTTGCCCCTGATCAATTACCCCGCCGACTGGTTTTGTTTGCAAAAGGAAGTCCGGAAACCGGACGCTGAACTGTCGCGAGGCATCAGCGGACTCACGTTTTTCCGCGACGCTTTGAACGACTTCAGCGATACCGCCGCGTTGATCGATCTGATGGACCTGGTGATCACGGTGGATACCAGCGTGGCTCACCTCGCGGCGGCGATGGGCAAGCCGGTCTGGATACTGTTGCCGTTTAATCCCGACTGGCGATGGCTGCTCGATCGCGACGACAGTCCCTGGTATCCGAGCGTCCGATTGTTCAGACAGCGACGAATTGGTGACTGGGCCGACGTCATCGATCGGGTCGGAATCGCGCTGAATTCTTTGTTCGGAGCAAGCTAGGCTGTGCTTCGCCTCGCCCGATACCGTTCAGCTTTGTTCACCGTCCGTATCAAAAACCGGCCGCATGCCAGGAAGAGCTGGTTCATCCAGGACCGCGCCACGGCGGTAAAATCATGACCGACCTGGAAGGCATGCTCCGTGAAGGCATCGCACTGCATCAGCAAGGCAAACTTGTTGACGCGGAACGCGTGTATCAGGAAGTTTTGAGCCAGCAACCGGACCATTTCGACGCGCTGCATATGCTGGGGGTCATCGCGGTGCAGACCGGACGCATCGAGCGCGGCGTCGAATTGATCAGCCAGGCAATCCGATTGAACGGAAGTGTCGCCTCGGCGCATAGCAATCTTGGAGCCGGGTTGCGGTGCCTGAATCGTTTCGAGGAGGCTGTCGCGAGTTACGACAAGGCGATCACGCTGAAACCGGACTACGCGGAGGCGTATCTCAGCCGTGCGGACGCGCTGCGGGATCTGAATCGCTCCGCGGACGCTGTCGCGAGTTACGATCGCGCGATCGCACTGAACCCGGATTGTGCCGAAGCATACGGCGGCCGTGGCGATGTGCTTTTTCAGCTTGGCCGGCATGCGGAAGCCGTCGCGAGCTACGACCACGCGATCGCGCTGAGGACTGACTACGCCGAGGCATTCTGTAACCGCGGGACCGCGCTGGCGGCCTTGAACCGGCTGGCGGAGGCGGTCGCCAGCTACGACCGCGCTGTCACACTGAAGCCGGACCACGCGGTGGCATACAGCAATCGAGGAAATGTCCTACAGGATCTGGATCATCATGCGGAGGCCATCGCGAGCTATGACCGCGCGATCAGGCTCCGGCCGGATTACGCGGAAGCGTATAATAACCGCGGGAACGCGCTGCGAATCCTGCAACGTCATGCGGAAGCGATCGCGAGCTATGACCATGCGACCGCGCTGAAACCTGATTACGCGGAGGCATATAGCGCCCGCGGCTGCGCACTCCGTGACGTTGGGTGTCCTGACGAAGCGATCGCGAGCCATGATCGCGCGATCGCGCTAAGGCCGGGCTACGCTGAGGCCTACAACGAGCGTGGCCATGCACTGCACGACCTTAATCGTCACGCGGAGGCGCTCGTCAGCTACGACCATGCGATCGCGCTTAAACCGGACTACGCGGAGGCCTATAGCAACCGTGGAGTCGCACTGCGAAGCCTGAAACGTCATGAGGAAGCGGTCGCCAGCCAAGAGCGTGCGATCGCGCTGAAGTCCGATTACGCGGAGGCTTACTGGAACCAAAGCCTGTGTCTGCTGCAAATGGGACGCTTCGAACTGGGCTGGCGCCGGTACGAGTGGCGCAAAAGGAAGGCCGAGTGGCGCGCGATCTTCGCAAACCCTCAACCGCTCTGGCTCGGTGAGGAGGACATCGCGGGAAAGACCATTTTCCTCCACTACGAACAAGGGTTTGGCGACACGATCCTGTCCTGCCGCTATGCGAAGCTCGTGGAAGCACGCGGCGCCAATGTCATCATGGAAGTGCAGCCAAGGTTGCACAAATTGCTGAAACAAATCAGTCCAACGATCCAGGTCACCACGCCGGACAACAGGCCAGCCGCGTACGACTATCACTGTCCGCTCATGAGCCTGCCGCTGGCATTTCGCACGACATTGGCGACGATACCCTCCGAGCCGCGCTACCTTCAGGCGGATGCGGCGTCGCGCGCGATCTGGTCCGCCCGGCTGCCTGCGCGAAAGAAATCCAGAATTGGGATGGTGTGGAGTGGAAGTTCGAATTACACAGCCGATCGCACGCGCTCGATCGAGCTTGCGACGCTCCTGCCGCTGTTCGGGGTGGATGCTGATTGGGTTTGCCTACAAAAAGAGCTCAACCACAACGATGCCGATGTCCTCCGGGCCGGTGGTATCGCGTTTTACGGCGACGAGCAAAATGATTTCAGCGACGCGGCGGCGTTGATCGATCAGATGGATTTGGTCATCGCGGTCGATACCGCGGTTGCTCACCTCGCGGCGGCGATGGGCAAGCCAACCTGGATTCTGCTGTCATATAACCCCGATTGGCGATGGTTGCTTGACCGTGACGACAGTCCATGGTACCCTGGTGTCAAATTGTTCAGGCAGCGACGGCCTGGCGACTGGACCGGGGTCATCGATCAGATCATCGCCAGGCTGAATTTTTCATTCCGCGCGAACTAGGCTATTTTGCCCGCCGCGCGACCCGCGGGGAGCGGACTGATCCCACCGAGGAGACCCCGATCATGCAATTCGGCGCCGCCATCTTCTTCACCGATTATTCCATGTCGCCCGGCGACCTTGGTTGGGCGCTGGAAAGCCGCGGCTTTGAATCGCTGTGGGCGGCGGAGCACTCGCATATTCCCTTGTCGCGCAAATCGCCCTGGGGCGGCGGCGGTGAGCTGCCGAAACAATATTACGACGTCATGGACCCTTTCGTGACGCTGACCGCGGCCGCGGCGGTGACCAAGAAGCTGCTTCTCGGTACCGGCGTTTGTCTGGTCAACCAGCGCGATCCGATTCAAACCGCGAAACTTGTCGCCTCGATCGATCAGATATCCAGCGGCCGGTTTTTGTTTGGTGTCGGCAACGGCTGGAACCAGGACGAAATGGAAAACCACGGCACCGTGTTCGCCACGCGCCACAAACTGGTGCGCGAGCGGATCGAGGCGATGAAAGCGATCTGGACCCAGACGAAACCTGAATACCACGGCGAATTTGTCAATTTCGATCCGATGATGACCTGGCCCAAGCCGGTTCAGAAACCGCATCCGCCGATCATCGTTGGCGGAGCGTATCCCTATGCCGCGCGCCGCGCCGTCCGTTACGGCGATGGTTGGATCCCACTGGCCGGCCGCGCCACTCAGTACGGCGATGTGTTCGATTACGTGCCGAAATTCCGTGACATGTTGAAAGAAGCCGGCCGCGATCCCGCGACGTTCCCGATTTCGCTGTTCGGCTCCACGGAGGACTTCGACACCCTGAAGCGCTATCGCGATCTGGGCGTTGTGCGCGTCGTCATCAGCCTGCCGGCGGCGAAGCAGGATGTGGTGCTGCCGATTCTTGATAAGTGGGCAAAGCTTACGACGCAACTCGCGTAGCGCACCGTACCAGGCCGGCACTGTCGCTGTTCGTGTCGCGAACCAACGCAACACAGCGCCTGGACACGAGCCTCATTCCCTCACTCGTAGAAGGAACTTGTGTCCACGGTAACCTTGTCGATAACAGGCCACATCCCCTCAAACTGGCCTTCGAATGTGTCCGACGTCTCAAATCCATCGTCAGCTTCAGGCGCGTACTTCAAGGCGACAGAAATCGCCGCGAGGCCGATGAATTTATCACCCGTGACAATAATCCCAGCGGGATCGACATAGATACCATCAACCGTTGTATCGGACGATAGCGCCGTCAAATCTTTCCATGCTTCATACTGGGTCAGTTCAGCACTCGACATGGCATCCATGATCGCGCTGATCTGCTTTGCTTTGGGCACTCGCTGACCGGTCGAGGCGCGTGTCACGATTGAAGCTTCCTGGTACTTTAGCGAGCCAACCGAGATTCCTCGGCTTAGTTGCCAGGCTAGTGTCTCGCAAAGCCCATCCAGATCTCCCTTTATATGGGCAGGGTCCACTCCAAAAGAGAAGAGCCTCCGGCGGAAGAATTGACGGCAGTCGGCGGCGATCTCAAATGAATGCTCCGCATTTTTGACCCACGGCGGCGTCCAGGCCGACGTTGGGTCGGGATGGACCGTGAAGACGCCTCGTTGCGATACAATGCGGGAAGCCACGGCTCCAGGCAATATAACCCCGACATCTGGCACGGAAAAGGGATCCTGATTGTCGAGGATGTTGATCGTCGCGGACGGTCTGATGGTGAAGATTTTCGCATCCGTGTCCCGCGATTCGCCAGTCACGGCAAAGTAGCACGCGATCAGTGGGTTGGTCGTCCAGTCGAGCAACCGGGTCGGAAGCCCGTGGTGTTGTGCCAACGACAACATATCCCAATCCGTCATGACCGATGTCGTAACGAATTGTTGGGCACGCCGTTGGAAATTGGCGAAAATTGCCTTTTCGCGCAATGGAGTATAACGCTTTGGATCGCGGCCAATCTTCGGCACGAGCTTATGGTTGACGGCGTCCGGGACGCCTCGGAACAGCCAGCCCGAGGCAGCATGCCGGCCGGTGAAGCCCATGAAATCCTGCCATGCGCCCTGTTGCCGCCTACTCCTGGCTGTCTTCGGATCTATCGCCATCCGGTTCCACCCAGCGCTCCCGGGATGGCCACGGCCTCATCCTCCAGCGGAGAAGTAGACGAAACAAGCATGGTCAGCCCGTTTACTCGGCCCGGATCAACCCGCGATGGCTCTCGCCATCGATGAACGCCAGAACCTCGGCCACCAGCGGATCGGCCCCGAACGCGGCGCGGGTTTCCGCCAGCCGGCTCGCGAACACGCCTTCATCCTTGAACAACGTCCGAAACGCCGCGCGCAAACTCATGATCGCGGCTTTCTCGAAGCCACGCCGTTTCAGTCCGACAACGTTCAATCCGATCAGACGCGCGCGATTGCCCATCACGCTGCCGAATGGAATAACGTCGCCTTCGACGCCCGATACCCCTCCGATCATCGCCGCGCGGCCAATGCGCACGAACTGATGGATCGCCGCCGAGCCGCCGATCACAGAATGGTCGCCGATCGAAACATGACCGCCCATCACCACGTTATTGGCGATGATAACGTGGCTACCGACCGAGCAATCGTGAGCGACATGCGCCACCGCCATCAACATGCAATCGGTACCCACCGACGTCACGCCACGCCCGGTCGCGGTGCCACGATGGATGGTGCAATGCTCGCGCACCTGCGTCCGCGCGCCAATCTCGCACTGTGTCGGTTCGCCGTGGTATTTCAGATCCTGTGGCGCGAGGCCAACGGTGCAGAACGGATACAGGATCACGCCCGCGCCAATTCGCGTGTGACCATCGACCACGACGTGCGAAATGAGTTCGGCGCCGTCCTCGATGACCACATCCGGGCCGACCACGCAGAACGGACCGATCTGCACATTCTGGCCAAGAATGGCGGCGGCATCGACCAAAGCGGATGGATGAATCGTTACCCCCATGGGCCGCGGCACTCCGATTTCGGCCATCGCATCCATGGTTATCTGTTCCATCCGCCGCGTTTGTCTCTTGGCATAAAACCCTAAGAGCATCCCAGGATTCACCCAACTCAATCATTGTTGCCCGATATTTCGGGCATCATCATGGCAACAACGCCGTATCGTTACGAAAAGTATCAAATCGGAGCGGCGCGATCCATGATCATCGCCGAGTAGACCGCTTCGGCCACCACCGTGCCCTCGACTTTGGCGACGCCTTCGAACTTCCACACCGGGCCGCGTTTTTGCTTTTTGGTGACCTCGATGCGCATCTGATCACCCGGCACCACTGGGCGGCGGAATTTCGCGCTGTCGATCGACATGAAATAGACTACCTTGCCTTGCGCCTCGGGTCCGAGGGTGGTCACCACCAGCACGGCCGACGTCTGTGCCATGCACTCGATGATCAACACCCCGGGCATCACCGGGTGATTGGGAAAGTGGCCGGCGAAGAACGGCTCGTTGACGGAAACGTTCTTGATGCCGGTGGCTGACTCGCCGAGCACCACATCGACCATCCGATCAATCAGCAAAAACGGATGGCGATGTGGGATCGCCTTCATGATCCCTTTGATGTCGACGGTCCCGCCGGCCCGCGCGGCTTCGTGAGCACTATCGACCGGTGGCTTGTCATCCATGGTTCTGATCCGTCTTCTTGCCTGGAGTTTTGCCCCATCCCTGCGACCGTGTCACGCGTCGCAACCATGAAACCTCCCGCATCCAGACGCGGATCGGTTGGGCTGGGGCGCCTCCCATTTCGGCACCCGCCGGCACGTCCTGCATGACGCCGCTTCGGGCCGCCAGTTTGGCACCACGGCCGATCAGCAGGTGTCCCGCGACCGCGACCTGGCCACCCATCTGAACAAAATCCTCGACGATCGTGGAGCCCGCGATCCCAACCTGCGCCGCCAGAGCACAGCAGCGGCCGATTTGCACACCATGTGCGATCTGCACGAGGTTATCGATCCGTGTTCCGGCGCCGATCACCGTATCGGTCATCCCGCCGCGGTCGACCGTGCTGTTGGCACCGATCTCAACATCGTCATGCACCATCGCCCGGCCGAGTTGCGGTACGGTCAGAAAGCCCTCTGACGTGACGGCGAAACCGAACCCCTCCTGGCCGATCCGCGCGCCCGGATAGACATAGACCCGATCGCCGAGCCAGGCGTGCGAAATGCTGGCGTTTCCGCCGATCCGGCAATCGTCGCCGATTTCAACCCCCGCGCCGATCAGCGCCAACGGCGCTATCCGGGTGCGCCTGCCGATCACCGCGCCGTCGCCGATCACGGCCATCGGGCCGACTTCCGCGCTCGGGTCGATCCGCGTATCCACCCCGATGATGGCCGAGGGATGCACGCCGGGGACCGCCGGCGCCGGCGGGTGGAACAGTGCGGCGACCCTGGCCCAGGCGGCGTAAACTTCTGTCGAGACGATGGGGACCGCCGAGGCGGGCACTTTGTCCGCCAGATCAGGGTGCACGATAACCGCGCCCGCGCGGGTTTTTTCCAACGCCACCAAATACTTACGGTTATCCAAAAAGCTCACGTCCTGGGCTTCGGCGGCGGCCAGCGGCGCCACGCCACGGAACATCAGCCGGCGAGGCGGCGCCTCGGCGCCCGCCGCGTCCACCACCGCCGCCAGGCTATGCGGCCCACTGCGCTGATAGAACCGATCGGTGGCGATTGGACTCCCAGAGGAAACCGTCCCGGATGCCGGCATCGCCGCGGCTCAGTTTTTCGCGGGCGGCTTCGGTTCGGGCGTCGCGCTCGCGCGGGGGCCGGCGATCGGCGCGCTGACCTTCGTGGGCGAAACGCCATCCGGCGGGATCACCACGGTGGGCAGCGCCTTATTGACGACCTCCGCCACTTCCGGGGTCAGATCGAAATCGTTCGTGGTGCCCAGTACCTGAGCGCGATTAAGCACCAGATTGACTCCGCGCGAGGCCGCGACCTGCTGCGCCACCACCTCGATGACGCGCTCGATCTGGCCCATGACGTATTGTCCGGCTTCCTGAATGATCCGCGCGCGTTCGCTGAATTTGCGGCGCGATTCATTGACCCGGTCGGCGTATTCCTTCTCCCGCGCGCGGATTTGCTCGGGCGTGAGTTTGGCGCGCTCATTGGCGAAGGACTGGCCGAGGTCGCGCAGGGCGTTTTGTTCTTTCTGGCCATCCTCGTTCAGTTTGGCGCGCCTGGCGGCGAGCTCCTTGTCGGCGGCCTGGTAAGCGGTCGATACCCGCAGGACGTCCGGCACCGACAGAATGCCAACGATCGCCGCCGGGGTGGGCGAACCTTTCGGGATCGGCGGAATATCCGGCATTGGCGGCAATTGCGCCTGCAGCGGAGGCAATGGCCCCTGCGGCTCAACCAAGGGGATCAGGGATTCAGCGCCTTGTGGCGACTGCATCTCCGGACCGGCGCCGGGGCGCGGGCCGGTTGCCTGCGCCGGCGTGGACTGGCCACGCGGTTGAGCGCTGCCCGTAGCCTGCGGAACAAACCAGCCGTTGCCGGACTGGCCCTGCGCCTGCCCAGCCAAAGGCGCCGCGACCAGAGCCAGGGTCAGGGTCAGCGAAATGCGGACGACGATCCGCGCGGTGTCACAATTGAAGTGGATCACTAGAACCTCGTGCCAAAGCCAAACCGGAAGATCTGCGTCTGATCATGGGGCTGCTTATAAATGAGTGGCGCCAAATCCACATTGATCAATCCAAACTGCGTCTTCCAGGCAATCCCGACCCCGGCGCCCGCCCTGGGTGCCGACGACGAGGTGATGGACACCGGACCGCAGTTGGCACAGGTGCCGCCCGGGAACGACGCCTGCGTCAGGCCGCCGACGTCGATGAACGCGCGTCCGGTCAGCCCAATATCCTTGGGAATGCCGGCGATTGGGAAGCGCAACTCCTGTGATTCGGTCCACAGGAACCGTCCGCCAAGCGGATCGCCCGTGTTGGCGTCGTGCGGACCCGCGCCACCGGTCTGGAACCCGCGCAGATTGTCGCCGCCCAGAAAGAACCGGTCGATAATCAGGTCTTTGCCGCCCGGTAGCTCGACCATATAGCCGGAACCGGCACTGAGCTTGATGCCCCAGGCCTCGTCGCCGAACTGCCGCTCCAGCGGAATGTAATACGCGACCCCCAGATTGCCCCGGATGTAATCGACGCTACCGCCCAGACCCGCGTAATCGGTGCCGATGTCGATGGCCCAGCCGCTGTGCGGGTACAGCTTGCTGTCCCGATAGTCGATCGTCAGTAACTGGCTGACCTGGGACAGCGTTGTCGCGCCCTGCTGATTCAGGATCAACGGGCTGGCGGTCGAAAGTACATCGAAGACATCCCGGTCGACGAGGGAATAGCTCAGGACCTGACGCAGGTGCTCATTGAAGTCGTATCCGAGGCGCAGATCAAAGCCGACACGTCGCTCATCGTACGGCTCGGTTCCCAGATACTGCGTTTGAATCAGGAACACATCGATGCCCCCGATGAGATTTCGGTCGAGGAAATATGGGTCGGTCACCGACAAATTGACCGAACTGCGCTTCTGCGCCAGCACGCCGTTGACGCTCGCGTTGATGCCGGTGCCAATGAAATTGCGCTCGGACAGCCCGACATCCACCAGCGCGCCGGCGTCGGTCGAGTAACCGCCGCCGAAACTCAGTTCGCCAGTGGCCTTTTCCGAGATACGCGTGGTGACGATCGCCTTATCCGGCGCCGATCCGGGTGATGTCGTGATGTCCACACCCTGGAAATAACCCAGATCGTTCAGCCTTGTGCGCGTCTTACGGATCAGTTCCGCGTTGAAGGCGTCACCCTCGGCGAGGCGGAATTCGCGCCTTATCACCTTATCCTTGGTGCGCGTGTTGCCGACGATATCGATCCGCTCGATGAAGACCCGCGGTCCCTCGCCGACCTCGAACAGAACATCGACGGTATGATTGTCCGGATTGCGTTTGATCCTGGGTTTGACCTCGACGAACGCGTATCCGCGGTTGTGGATCGCGTCCTCGATCGCGTCCGAGGCCTTGCCGACCGCGTCACCATCGTACCAATCGCCCGAGTGGAGTTCGATGACCTTTTTCAGTTCATCCGGCGTCACGCCCTTGATCTGCGAGGTGATGGAGATGTCACCCAGCTTGTACCGCTCGCCTTCCTTCACCGTGAAAGTGATGAAGAATCCTTTATGGTCAGGCGACAACTCGGCTGTCGCGTCGAGCACCTGAATGTCGGCGTAACCGTTCTTCAGGTAGAATCGCCGCAGCAATTCCTTATCGAAATTCAAACGTTCCGGATCATATTCATCGGAGGTGGACAAGAAACGCCACCAGCGTGACTCGCGCGAGGTGATCGCATCGATCAACTTGCCCTCGCTGAACGCGTGATTGCCGACGATGGCGATCTTGCTGATGAACATGGTCGGGCCGTCGGTAATCTGGAACACGACGTCGACCCGGTTCTGGTCGAGGCGGATGATCCGCGGTTCCACCGTCGCGTCGAAATTGCCCTTCTTGGCGTACAGGTCGAGGATTTTCTGGCGATCCGCCTCGACCATCGCCTGCGTGAACACCGCGCGCGGCCTGCTCTGTATTTCGGTCTTGATATTATCGTCGCTGAGCCGCTTGTTGCCCTCAAACGCCACTCTGTTCACCAGCGGATTCTCGGCGACCGTCACGATCAGCACATTGCCCTGGCGGCTGAGTTGCACGTTCGAAAAAAGGCCGGTGGAGAACAGCGTCTTGACGCTGCGATCGAGCCGGTCCGGATCGAACGGGTCGCCTGGCCGGACGAGTATGTATGACCGGATGGTGCCTGCCTCGATCCGCTGGTTGCCCGCGACTTCGATCGACTGGATCGCCCCGGCGCCCAACGCCGGCACTGGCACGGGGACTGATGAGGGAGTTACTGGCGGGGCCACGGGCGCGGGCGGTTGCTGCGCCGCGGCGCTCAGCACGAAGGAAATCGCCAGGAGACTAGCGGCCAGGAACCGCGAGACAGTACTCAGTTGCAAGCGGCTGGTCTCCCCATTCGCGAACCTCAAGGGCCGCATCCCCCCGGCCTTTCGCGCCGTAAGACGCGAGTCGCCGCGATTGATATAGCGGGTGACGCCAAGGGGCGCCAGACGACCGCGTGGGGTGTGGGATCAACTGTTTGGCGCGTTCTGGAATGCCGGATCTCAGCGGCGAACGCACGCACGCTTCCCTTTGCCTGAGCGGCATCGGGAACGTGGGGGCGAGCCGAACTCGTCTTCAGGCGGCGGGCTGTTCGTCCGCCGCAAAAGTGAGGCCTTCATAGAATTCCACGAGCGGAACCTCGATGCCGATTTCAGGCATCGACAGGATCGCGTCGCCTTTGAGCAGCGTTTCGACCCAACGGTCTCCCTCACGCGCGAAGACGGTGGCTGCGGGAGCGTCCTGTTCCAGCATGACGTAGCGCTGGACCGAGGGCGTCAGGCGGTATTCTTCGTTCTTTGTGACCCGGTCCCGGTGCCCACTCTCTTTGGACAGGATTTCGAAAATCACGACCGGGTCAGTGATGACCTTATCAGTGTCAGCGCCTGGGGTACAAACGACAAAGGCGTCCGGATACCGAATTCTGCCAGCCACCTCGACCTTAAGTTCGCCTCCAAAGGGTTCGCACGACTTGCCAAGCAACCGGCCGGTAAGTGCGAACATCAGATTCCGCTGAATGACGGCGTGAGCACGGGTCACTCCGACCATCGCAACGGGCTCGAATCCGTCGAATTCGTATTTGGTCTCCTGGCGTTCTTCCCATTCGAGAAATTCCGTCAGGGTCATCGCGTCAACGCGAGCAACACCCATCGCACCGCCTCCGGGTGGCACACCTTCCCACGCCACAGCGTTTCGAAGCACGCCCGTTTTTTGGGCCGGATCGCGGAACGGGTCAGCCCATCAACCCGGCGACCCAATGGAACAGCCCGATATGCGCCAGATCGTTCCACGTGGCGAAGATGAACAACCCGCCCAGAAGAGCGATCCCCGCGCGGAAACCGTATTCCTGCGCGCGGCGGGGCAACGGCCGGCCGAGCACGGCCTCGGCCAGGTAAAACAGTAAATGCCCGCCATCCAGCACCGGGATCGGAAACAGATTGATCAGGCCCAGATTGACCGACAGCACGGCGATGAACGAGATCAGGTTCGACACCCCCAGTTCCGCAACCTGCCCGCTCAACTGGGCGATCCGCAGCGGCCCGCCCAGTTCCTCGGTGCCGCGCTGGCCGGAGATCATTTGCGCGATACCGCTGAAGGTATCCGCGGTGACGTTCCAGGTCTGAGTCACGCCGCCCCACAACGCCGCCGGAACACTCAAGTGTTGATAATCGACCGTCCCGCCGCGAATCCCCAGAAGCCCGACCTTCCGGCCGCCGACCTCACGCGCCTCGGTGGTGACGACGATCTGCTTCTCGGCCCCGGCGCGCAGCACGGTCACCGTCAGGGTCTGCAACGGATGCGCGGTGATGATCCGCTGAATGTCCTCGAACGAATGGATCGGCTCGCCGGCGATCGTGTCGATCCGGTCGTTGGCCAGCAGCCCGGCGCGGAACGCGGCGCCATCGGGCAGCACCTCACCCACCACGGGAGAGGTGACCGGACGGCCGACGACCATGAACAAACCGGCGAACAGCACCATGGCGAGCACGAAATTCGCCAGCGGCCCGGCGGCGACGATGATGGCCCGGGACAGCACGGACTTCTCGTGGAAGGTCAGACCGGGCTTCCAACTGGCGCGGACTTCCTCGGTCACCTCCTCTGGCCGTTCCTGGCCGTGCATCTTCACATAGCCGCCCAAAGGCAGCCAGGAGATGCGCCATTGCGTGCCGTGCCGGTCGTACCAACTGGCGATGCTCCGGCCGAAGCCGACCGAAAACGCCTCCACGTATACGCCGCGCCAACGGGCGGCAAGGTAATGACCCAGTTCGTGGAAGAACACGAGAACGCCCAACACGACCACGAAGGCGGCGATGGTGCGGGCGACGTCGGGGAATACGTGCGGCAAGGGCGTGGACTTCTTTCAGGTCAGTGGGGGCAGGTCAGATCAGGGGGGCAGGTCAAATCGACGGGGCGTTTTATCTCAGAACGCGGTTCAGGCCGCTTTCGCGGTGGTGAATGTCCGGGCGGCACGGCGGGCCTCTTCGTCCAGGGCGATGACATGATCCAGCGTCGGCGCGGCCGGGGTGCCGAGTTCGTCCAGCACGCGTTCCACGGTCTCCACGATATCCAGAAAGCCGATCCGCCGTTGCAGAAACGCTTCGACCCCCACTTCATTCGCGGCGTTGAAAATCGCCGGTGTGCCGCCGCCGGCACGCAACACCTCCCGCGCCAGCCGCAGAGCGGGAAAGCGCACCAGATCCGGCGCCTCGAATTCCAGCCGCCCGATCGCCGCCAGATCGAGCCGCGGCGACTGTGTCGCCATGCGGTCCGGCCAGGCCAGCGTATGGGCGATCGGAATGCGCATGTCGGGCGAGCCGAGTTGCGCCATCACCGACCCGTCGTGGTAGCAGACCATGCCGTGAATCACCGATTGCGGATGGAACAAGACGTCGATCCGCGTCTCGTCCAGGCTGAACAGGCGGGCGGCTTCGATCAGCTCCAGGCTTTTGTTCATCATGGTGGCTGAGTCGATGCTGATTTTCGCACCCATCGACCATATGGGGTGACGCAGCGCGGTTTCCACCGTGGCGCGCGCCATCTCCTCCAAAGACGCTGTGCGGAATGGTCCGCCCGAGGCGGTCAGCACGATCCGCTCGATGGCGCCATGATTGCCGTCCGCCATCGACTGGAAAATCGCGTTGTGCTCGGAATCGACCGGCAGCAGGGTCGCGCCCGCCTCGGCGACGGCGCGCAGCATAACCTCCCCGGCGCAAACCAGCGCTTCCTTGTTCGCCAAAGCAACGAATTTGCCGCGTTGGATCGCGGCCAGGGTGGAGGGAAGGCCAGCGGCGCCGGTGATCGCGGCCATCGTCCAGTCGGCGTCAAGTTGGGCGGCCTCGACCACCGCGTCCGGGCCGGCGGCGCATTCGATGCCCGTTCCGGCCAGAGCATCACGCAGAACCGGAAGCGCGGCGGTATCGGCGACCACGGCGCGTTCGGCCCGAAGGGCGATGGCCTGCTCGGCGAGAAGACTGGCGTTGCGCCCCGCGACCAGGGCGCGGACCTTGAAGCGACCAGGCGTGGCGCCCAGAAGCAGATCGATCGTCTGCGTGCCCACGCTGCCGGTGCAGCCCAGTACCGTCACCGAACGCGGCGCCTGATCGCGGGATGGTCTGGCTTCCGATCGGTCCGGCGTAGGGTTCATCGCCACAGGACTACTCCTCGTCCGACGGATAATGCCAGTAAAGCCGCGGCGGGGGCCACGGCCAGCAGTGCGTCTACACGATCCAACAGGCCGCCGTGCCCGGGGATGATACCGCCAGAATCCTTCACCCCAAAGCGGCGCTTCAACATGCTCTCCAGTAAATCGCCGGCCTGCGAAACAAAGCCCAGTACGATGGCCAGTTCCATTACGTGTGATGGCGAAAATCCTGACGAAAAACAAGTCGCGACCACGAGTCCGGCCAGGGCGGCCGATACCAGGCCGCCCGCGGCGCCCGACCAGGTCTTCCCGGGTGAGATCGCCGGCGCCAGTTTCGGCCCGCCGGCCAGCCGGCCCACCATATAGGCGCCGATGTCGCTACCCCAAACGATCGCCAGCACGAACAGGGTGTTGGCGAGCCCTGCCCGCGGGTCGGCGCGCAACCAGAGCAGCGCCACCGCGGCCAGACCGATATAGGGAACCCCAAACGCGATTTTGAAGCGCGCGCGGAGCAGGGTATCGGGTATGATCTTTCTGGCCTCGCCGTGCTCACCCAAGACCAGGCCAGCGGCGTCGTCCTCGGGTCGAGTCCAAAGCAGGCGAAACGAGGTCCGGGGACGCCAAAAGACCTTCCAGGGTTGATAGATCGCGGGAAGCAATGCCATCACGAGAGTGCCAATCGACAGCACCACCAACCCAGCTTCCACCCGGCCCAGTCCAGCCAGGACAACGGCCGCGCAAATAAGCGGCGGAAACCAAAAGAACGCCCAGAAGAACGCGAGGTCCACAGATTCGCGGCCAGCGATATCCACCCACTCATGCGCCAATACCAGACCCGCGACGGCGACGATCACCAGGAACAGATATCCCCCGGCCCACACGCACAACAGCGCGCCCGGCAACAAAACCAGCGCGGAAAGGACGCGGATCGTCAGGTCGCGCCACCGAGGCGCCGGTTCAGCCAGGGCGGGCCCCGAAACGCCGCTCCCTTCTGGCATATTCCGCCAGCGCGGCGGCGAAGTGCTCGGCCGAGAAGTCGGGCCACAGCACGTCCTGAAAAATCAACTCGGCATAAGCCGCCTGCCACAGCAGGAAATTCGACAACCGCCGCTCCCCGGAGGTGCGAATGATCAGATCGGGATCGGGCATGTCGGCGGTGGCGAGGAAACCGGCGAACATCTGCTCGTCCAGCTTCGCCGGATCCAGCACCCCTTGCCGCGCCGCCTCGGCGGCCGCCCGCGCGGCGGCGACGATCTCCGCCCGCGCGCCATAGGACAACGCGATGGTCAGATTGAGCCGTGTGTTGCCGGTGGTGTCGCGCTCGGCGTCGCGTAGATCGCTCTGGATCCCGTCGTCGAAGCGGCAACGGTCCCCGATGAAACGAAGCCGGACGCCGGACGCCTTCAGTTCGGCGATCTCGGTGCGCAGATATTGCCGCAGCAATCCGGTCAGATCGAGCACCTCGTCGGCCGGCCGGCGCCAGTTCTCGCTACTGAACGCGTAGATGGTCAGCCATTTGACACCCTGGTTGATCGCCGCCTCGATCGTTCGCCGCACCGCCCGCGCGCCTTCGCGATGCCCGGCGATCTTCGGCAAATGGCGCGCCGCCGCCCAACGCCCGTTCCCGTCCATGATGACGGCGACATGCACGGGCGAGGGCTCGACGGAACCCGTCTGGGTTCGTCTGGCTTCGATCGGTTGCGTTGCGGTCGACATAATCTCCATTCAAATCTGGCCAATCAAACGACGGCCGTTCAGTACGGGCGTCGCGAATCTGGGGCATTCACACCTGGCGGATATCCTTTTCCTTATCCATGAGCGCGTCGTCGACCTTTTTCACGTACTGGTCGGTGAGTTTCTGCACTTCGTCGGCCCAGGTCTTGGCGAGGTCCTCGCCGATCTCGTGCTTTTTCTCGTGTCCCTTGATCTGCTCCATTCCGTCGCGGCGCACGGCGCGCACCGAGATTTTGGCGCCTTCGGCGTATTTATGCGCCATTTTCGCGAGCTCATTGCGCCGCTCGGTGGTGAGTTGCGGGATCGGCACCCGCACCAGCATGCCATCGGCGGCGGGGTTCAGGCCCAGGCCGGCGTCGCGAATCGCCTTCTCCACCGCCTGGACCATCGATTTGTCCCACACCTGCACGGTCAGCATCCGCGGCTCCGGGGCACCGATGGTGCCGACCTGATTGAGCGGCATCTCCTGGCCATAGGCCGTGACCTTCACCGGCTCCAACAGGCCGGGGTGCGCGCGTCCGGTACGCAGGCCGGCGAATTCGCGGCGCAGCGTTTCCAGGGCGCCATCCATGCGGCGCGCCAGGTCTTCCTTCAGAGTCTTCACGTCGGCGGGCATTTTTCGTCCCTCCCAGTCAACAGAGGCCGACGGTCAACCCATGGGTTGGCCGTCCAACCGGATTATCCATCACTCACTTCGATGATTCGCGTAAACTTACCCTCACCCCGCATTACCTGGGCGAACGCGCCGGAGGCGTGGATGTTGAACACGATGATGGGCAGACGATTTTCCCGTGACAGGCTGATCGCCGCCGCGTCCATCACTTGCAAGTCCTTCGCCAGCACCTCGTGGTAGGTCAGCCGCTCATACCGCGTCGCGTCGGGCACCTTGCGCGGGTCGGCGGAGTAAACCCCATCAACCTGCGTGCCCTTCAACAAAGCATCGCAGTTCATCTCGGCGGCACGCAACGCGGCGGCGGTGTCGGTGGTGAAGAACGGATTGCCGGTGCCGGCACCAAAAATAACCACGCGGCCCTTTTCCATGTGGCGCTCGGCGCGACGGCGAATATACGGCTCGCATACACTGGCCATTGGAATGGCGGATTGCACCCTTGTGGTGACGCCCACGCGCTCCAGCGCGTTCTGCATCGCCAGCGCGTTCATCACGGTCGCCAGCATTCCCATGTAGTCGGCCTGGGCGCGGTCCATGCCCATCGAGGCTCCGGAGACACCGCGGAAAATATTGCCGCCGCCGATAACCACACAAACCTGCACGCCCATGGCGATGACGTCGCCGATGTCGTGCGCGATGGCGGAAACCGTCTCACTGTCCAGACCGTATTCCCGGCGGCCCATCAGCGCCTCGCCGGAGAGCTTGAGCAGGACACGCTGATAGAGAGGGGCCTGAGACATAATTTCCCCGTGCGCTTTCCCGAAGAGACGAATTCCCTCCGGGACGAATCCTGGCTATCCGGCCGGAACTTCGCGGCAACCTATAGGTGCGCGCTCCAGCGAACAAGATGAGGGACGGAGAATCGGGGCAAATCACCTGAATTTGGACAAGCCCCGGGGCCTTTCCATGCCTCGACGACTGTCCAGTTGCCGCCCGTGGCGATTGCACTCACTCGGCCATCAGTTCCTTGACCCGGGTCGCGAGCGACTGGATCGCGAATGGTTTCGTCAGCAGGTGCATGCCTCGTTCCAGGTGACCGTTGCCGAACACGACGCGTTGCGGGTCAGTTGCTCTGATACCAATCCACCTGGACGTTGACACATGGCGCCGCCCCTTCAACGTCATGGTCCGGCTTGACCGAACCATCTGCATCAGCACGATGTTGAGAGTGATGGTCCGGTCGAGCCGGACCATGGCGGGCGCGGGAGAGTCAATGCCAACGCGGATTGGTATGACACGCTCGGTCCCATCGTCAGGCACGTTTACCGCATCCGTGGTCATGGTGACCCCATCATTCAAAATCCATGACTGCGCGGCGGACAGCTGAGGTCAGCCAACAGAGGGCGAGATTCAACAGAAATCACGCCAACTCAGGTAAAGCACATTCAGCACGAATGGATCCTCGGCACACCGGTGCCGATCGACAGGTGCGGTGGCGTTCAGTCCGGGATTCCAGTGCACACGAAATGCGGGTTTTCCCATCCCGGCTTGCCGTATCGCAGCGGCATTCCGTCCAGCGTGCGGACGGTGCCGCCCGCCGCTTCCAACACCGCCTGGGGCGCCGCCGTATCCCATTCCATCGTGCGGCCGAACCTCGGATATAAATCGGCGATACCCTCGGCCAGACGGCAGAATTTCAGGCTCGACCCAAAATTCACGGTTTTCGCCACGACCCTTCCGTCCAGAAACGCATCCAGGCGCGCGCTGTCCCCGTGGTGACGGCTGGCGAGCACGGTCAGTCCCTCGGCGGGTACCGCGCGCGCGCACACCGGGGTTTCGACGCCACCCTGACGCTTCCAGGCGCCAACCCCAACGATGCCGCCGAACACCTCACCGGTCGCGGGCACGCCGACCGCGCCGAGCACCACGCGACCATCGCGGACCAGGCCGATATTGACCGCGAAATCATCGTTACCGTCAGTGAACTCACGGGTTCCATCCAACGGGTCGACCAGCCAGAAGCATGGCGACGCGACGGAAACGGCACCACCGGCGACGGCCTCTTCGGCGATCACTGGAATCTCCGGCGCGCCCTCCCGCAGTCCGGCGACGATGATTGCTTCGGCGGCGTGGTCGGCTTCGGTGACCACGGAACGATCCGCTTTGCGCGCGACCTCGAAGCCGCGGGCGCGAATGGCCAGGATGACCTCGGCGGCGCGGACCACGAGCCCGGCCGCCAGTTCCAGCAGGGCTTCGTCGGTCATCCCGGTACCGCCGCCCGGACCCGCTGGATGCGTCGTTTCGGTTGCCGCGCGAGCGTGGTGGGCGTTCGCGGCGCTGGCTCGCGCGACGGCGACAATTCCGCCGCGGCCTGACGGCGCACCGGCACCGCGAGAAACGCACGCGCCATTTCATGCACCAGCGCGGGGTCCAACACCTCGACGCAGGCCAGGCCACGCGGACAGTCCTCGGGTTTCGCCAGAAAGCAGGGCGAGCAACTCATGTCGCGGTAAAGTGCCACGGCCCGTTCGCCAACGGGTCCCCATTCGGCGGGGTCCACGATGCCTGAATGGATGCCAATCGTCGGCACACCCGCGGCGGCCGCGATATGCTTTGGTCCGCTGTCACAACCAATAAAAAGGGCACAGGCGGTCAGCAATCGCGGCACATCCCGCAGCGCCATCGCACCAGCGACCGAAGCGACGCGGTCTGGCCGGCTGACGTGACGCATGATCGAGTCCGCCAGTGCCGCGTCATCCTCGCCGCCGATGAGCAAGACCGCGACATCGTTCCGCTCGATCAACAGGCTGATCAGCGCGCGCATATGCCGTTCCGGCCACTGCTTCATTACGTTGCCGGCGGCGGGGTGGATCGCCACGACGGGACGAGCGAACAGGTGCCGGACACGATCCGGCAGTTCCTCGATCGTCATCGGCCTGGGTTTTGGATCGAACAAGCCGCGAGCGGGCTCGCACGCGGTATCGATCGCCGCCACCAGATTGAGCAGATCATCGACGATATGGCTCCGCTTGCGTTGCAGTGCCTTGTCGCCTTCCCATTCCAGAACGATGTCGAGCCAGGGAAAGGATTCCAGTGAATCGTAGCCGGCCAGCACGCGCGCCCCGGAGCACAGCAACAAATGCCGCGTCGACAAATGTTTCCGCAGATCGACCGCGATGTCGAAATGGTATTGTGCCAGCACCCGGGTCAGCGCGTCGAGATCCTCCTTGGTCAGTTCCTTATCGCCCAGTTCGGAACGGGCGTGGAAGAATTCGAATGGGATGCATTCGTCGATCGCCGGCTCGGCCGCCGCGATCGCCGTCGACGCCGGAGCGGCCAGCGCGGTGATCCGGGCACCGGGGAAGGCCGCTTTCAGGCGTCGTATCGCCGGCAACGAGGTAATGAAATCGCCGATGTGGTCGACCTTGACGACAAGGATCGACTTCACCGAGGCGCGATCAAGCAGCGGATGCCCGGCGTACATGACACGGACACCCTCATCGTCAACGCGGTAGTCATCCGCGTAACGCGATAAATGGGAATTGAAATACGGATCGCCTGCGGCGAACAGACCGTGCCATTCGCCGGTGAACCGCGTGGTGTCGAATTCGTCGGTCAGGTGATCGCGGCTGGCCAGTTCATGATGGATCAATGTCGCATGCGGCGTATAGATCGTCCGCAGCCCGGCACGATGCGCCCGTAGACAGAAATCGAGATCGTTGTTGACGACCTCATGCGCCTCATCGAAGCGGCCCAGACGGTCGAAGATGTCGCGCCGAACCAACAGGCAGGCGCCGGTCACCGCGATCACTTCGCGCCGGGTCAACGCGAGGCCGAAATAGCCGGGATCGGTTTCGTCAGCGTGACGGAACGCGTGGCGGCCCATGCCGTCACCCAGAAACATCCCGGCGTGTTGCACCGTGCGGCTCGGGTATAACAGGCGAGCGCCGACGATGCCGGTGCCCGGCCATGATGCCGCTTCCAGCATCGCGTCGAGCCAGTCAGGTTGCTCGACCTCGATATCGTCGTTGAGAAACAGCAGGTATTCGCCATCCGCCGCTTCGGCCGCGGTGTTGTTGAAGCGCGACCAGTTAAACGGCGGCGGCATGGCGACGACCTTGTCCGCGTGCTCGCGAACGAATTGCTTCCAGTCCGCTTCGGAATCCGGAATGTTGTCGATGCAAACGATCTCAAAATTCCGGTACGTCGTCACTGCGCGCAAGGTGCGCAGACAGGTCTCAATATAGCCCTTCGCGGCGCAGGTCGGTATGATGATGGACACCTTGCCAGTCACCGGCGCGGTGCGTGTCACGCGGAAAGTACTGGGCACGGTCCCCGCCGTGACATCGGCTTCGATCTCGCGACGGGCCATCGCGCGTTCCAGCGCGACGGCGCCATCGTCAGTGCTCAACACCACGCGATCCGTTCTGCTCAACAACTCGGGAACGTGATGAATTTCCGCGGCGGCTTCGGTGCAGCGCAACGCGAGGTCGTGAAATCCGTCGCGTACTAACGAGTCCGCGGTGACGCCCGCGGCAGCGAGTAAAGCGGGCCGCGTCACCAGTGGGCGCCCGATGTAATTCGTTGACAGCAACAAGGCGGGTGAAAAATCGGGTTTGAAAAACGCCTCCGGCCGCATGCCGCCAGGCGGCATGCGGAACTCGTCGGCATAGAAGCAATCGGCGTCGGCATGCAGCCCGCTGGCGATCGCGAAAGCACCCAGGGCGTCGCGGCCGAGTTCGTCTCCGGACGCGAGAATGCCGATCAGCGATACGCCGGCGGCGGGCGACAAAACCGTGTTCCAGGCCGGGTCGGACGGATCGATCACGGCGAATGCGCCAGGTTCGCCGGCGGGCAGCACCGCCCTCGCCGCCTTGGCTACCGATGCGTCGGCGGCCAGCACGGTCACCCGCCAGTTGGGCCAGGATTGTTCCCTGATCGAACGGATTGTCAGTTCCAGGTCACTCGCGCCGGAAGCTGGATCGGCGACGACGATCAGGTGGAATGCCGGCCGCCAGGTCAGTTGATCCAACACGCCGGTCAAGATGTTCTGCTCGGCGCGTTTGATACGACGCCGGATTGACGCCGCCTCCTCGGGATTGTCGGTCTTGCGGACCGTGAGGTGGAAATCCCGCGCGTGGCTCTCGCCGCTGTTGGAACGCAGGACGATCCGCAGGACGTGTTCGCCATCCGGGAGAGCGCGCGACGGACAATGGAACGTATAGCCACTACGCGAGGCACCGTCCCACTCCGGAAACGCGCCGCCGACGTCGGGCCGCGCCATCCCATAATGGGCCTGGCCAAGCATCGTACCATCAAGTTCGATATCGACCCGGGCCATGCCGCCGCGCGCCAGAGCCCAACCTTCGATGACCAGGCGTCCGGTAATCGGCTGTACCACGACACCATTTCGGGTCACCGGGCTATCCAGTTCGAACCGGAACGAGTCCGAGGGCGGCGGCGCCACCTCGACAACCAGTTCCTTCAGGTCGCCGGCGCGGCTTTTCGCGATGACGCGGATTTCGTGCGGTCCGTACGACAGTTCCGGCATCGCCCGCTCGAAGCCGAAGCCAGTGTCGAGCGGCATGCCGGCGTACTCAGCGGCGACGTCAGGACGATCGCGGCCATACTCCGCCTCGCCAACCGGGTGGCCATCGACCTCGATGGCGATTTGTTCGATGCCATGGCCGCAGGCGGCCCAGCCCTCGACCAGCAGGACGCCGCCAGGGGCAAAGGTGGCCTGATCGCAGATCAAAAGGATCGGCCTTGCCGGATCCCAGACCATTTCGGTGGGCGGTGCCGCCGGAGGTGCCTCAGCGGGCTCCTCCTCCACTTCGGCCGGGGCAGGCGCCGGACTCTCCAATGGTTCCGTGCGAAACAACGGAATTGTCGCGGAATGGCTGGCGCCACTCAGGCACAACACCTGGGCCGTCACGTTGCTGGCACCCAGGATCGCCTCATCCAGCGTCCGCTCCAGAACAAAGCCGGCGGCCCGTGCGTTGGGATAAGCGGGATAGATGTCGGCCACGTCCCCACGCTCCCGGCCATGCAGCGCCGCGCCCAAACGTTCGCCATCGACGAAGATTTGCACCGTCACGATCGGCGATACGGCGATCGTCCAACCGCGCACCAGAAGCACGCCGTCAGCATCGACCCTGGCCGATTCCAGATAGATGATGCCTGGTGGCGGAGGGATCAGCGCGTCATCCATGTCATGGGCCGGGCCGGCCAGGATGACGGCCTTATTGGCCAGGCAACCCAGGCGCATGCCTTCCTCGAAGATGGCCCCGTCCCGGGCCCGCGCGGTGATCCACAAATCCGCGACGCGCATCGCCTCGCCGCCCAGCATCGGCAGGTAGACCTGGAAGCCTGTGCGGAATGCCGTCCCGCCGCCGGACAACGTCACCGCGTCGGGCACATCGCCCTGACCGAACTGGACTCCGACCAGTTCGAGCCCGGCGGGATCCCGGATAGAAAGCGAGTCCGCCGACGCGGCGGACAGGATCGAGCCCCGCAGGACCACGTCGAAACGCGACTGCGTCGGCCATCCGTCGACCGCCGCCATCAGCTCCACCCGAATTGGTCCGCGGATAGCTTCGGACGCCAGCGCGGCCCGGTCCTCCGGCGCGGCGGACGCGGTCTGTACCGGCTTTTTACGGCCGGCCCGCGACGCGGCGGAGCTCTTTGCCTTTCCGCGAGGCCGCCGGGTCATGCGGCACTCACACAGTGAGCCAGTTTGGCGCCGGAAGCGGTACGCTCTCGCCGGGTCTGGCGGTCACGTCGTGGTGATATTCACATCTCAAAGGGAAGCCGTCCCTCCTTATATCCATCCATGTTGAAATGCTCCTGGGCCGAGGTCAGCAGCCCCTTGCGAATACCATCGGCCACATCGGGATACCGGGTCAGATACCATGCCTCATCCACCTTGATCGGGGCCGGCAAACGGCCTTCGAAATAGCCGTCACTGATGAAATGCTGCCGCGCCGAGCTGATGCTTCCGGTCCTGATCGCCTGGCCGATGTCGTCGTAGGTTCGCGCGTACCAGTCTTCGTCCACCTCGATGCCGCTGATCATGAGCCGTAGCAGACCGACGAATTCCTCATAGGTCATGTTAACTCGCAGATCGCCGCGCACGGCCTGAATATCGACCGAACGGCGAATCGCTTCGAACGGTGGGAAATAGTTCACGAAACCTCCTGGTTGCCTCGACGCGGCGGCGGATAGCCCGGACGCCCCCTTGTAGCCCGGCGCCCGCCGCCAGGGAACCTTGTATCCAGCAAATTTCGCGAGTGCGGCGAAACAATCAGGCTGCTATCCAGGCGGCCCAATGACCGATCGGCAAGGAGCCATGACCAACCACGCGCCCGCATCTTCAGGGTCTGCCTCCTTGGCGCCGGCTTCACTGGAGGCTGATCCCATGACCGACCGGGAACTCGCCGGTGTGGTGCGCCATTTCAGCCGCGCGCGGATCCTGGTCGTGGGCGACGTGATCCTGGACCGGTACCGGATCGGCGACGCGCGGCGGCTGTCCCCGGAGGCGCCAATCCCGGTGCTGCGGCCCACGCGGCAACATGACACGGCGGGCGGCGCGGCCAACGTCGCGATGAACGTCGTCACCCTGGGCGGCCACGCCATTCTGGCCGGGGTGATTGGCGACGACGACGCCGGGAAGGCAATTTCCCGGCTGATCGGCGGGGAAATCGAGGTTCAGGCCGCGCTGGTCGTGGCCGCCGGCCGGCAGACGACGTCGAAGACCCGCTTCATCGCCGGCGCGCACCAGTTGTTGCGGCTGGATGAAGAAACCACCGCGCCACTGGATGACGCCACCGCGGCCGCGTTGCTCCGTCAGGTTGAGGACGCGCTGCCCGGCGTCGATGTCGTGATCCTGTCCGACTACGCCAAAGGCGTGCTGTGCGACGGCGTGCTCGATCGGCTGTTGGACATGATCGCCGCGCACGGCAAACCGGTGATCGCCGACCCGAAGCGGCCGGATTTCCGCGCCTATCGCGGCGTGACCGTGTTGACGCCGAACGAGCTGGAGGTCCGCGTCGCCACCCACATCGACGCCGAACACGACGCCGAGGCCGACCGCGCCGGCCGTGCCGCTCTGGAGGCCACCGGCGGCGAGGCGGTGCTGGTAAAGCGCTCGGCCAAGGGCCTGACCCTGGCCCGTCGCGGCGAGGCGGCGATGCATTTTCCCACGCGCGCTCGGGAGGTCGCCGATGTGTCCGGCGCCGGCGACACGCTGGTCGCGGCGCTCGCGGTCGCGCTGGCGGCGGGCGCGTCGATGCCGGAGGCGGCGATGCTGGCCAACGTCACCGCCGGCATCTCGGTCGGGAAGTCCGGCACCGCGACCGTCACGCAGGCCGAACTTCTTAATGCGCTACACGCCGACAGCCTCGCCTCGACCGAACGCAAGGTGCGAGAGATCGAGGAGGCGAAGGCCCAGGCGGCGGCGTGGCGCGCGCAAGGGCTGCGTGTCGGCTTCGCCAATGGATGCTTCGACCTGATCCATCCCGGGCATGTGCATTTGCTGACGCAGGCACGGGCCGGTTGCGACCGGCTGGTGGTGGCGCTGAACACGGACGCCTCGGTGCGGCGGCTGAAGGGCCCGACAAGGCCGGTGCAGAATGAGGAGGCGCGCGCGATCGTCATGGCGTCGTTGTCGCCGGTCGACATGGTGGTGCTGTTCGATGAGGACACGCCGCTGGAACTGATCCGCGCGCTGCGGCCGGATGTGCTGATCAAAGGCTCGGATTACACGGTCGATCAGGTGGTTGGGGCTGATCTGGTGCGGGGGTGGGGCGGCCGGGTGAAGCTGGTGGATTTGCGGGAGGGGCATAGCACGAGCGGGACGATCAGAAGGATGACGGAGCCCGGGGCGGTATGAGGGGTGGCGGCCCGGCCGCTGCGACTTAATGTCAGGAAATGTTGATATGGCACCTGGCGCGTCGATCCTGGTCGACCCCTTCTTCGACACCGGATCGGATGACTATGAGTGGAACGCCTGCGTCGGCTCGCAAGGTTCCGAAGAGAATTACGTCGACGGCTATATCGAAGCGGCGATCGAGCCTGCGTCATCGGTTATCGACAAACGCATGTATGCAAGTCGCGATACGCTGGCGATGCCAATCCTGTACAACGGTCGGCATGCGCTCGAACTTTTACTGAAGTTCGTGATCAAGCATTTGCACCGAATGGGCGCACTTGCGGAAGAGCACGAGCCTAACCACAATATTCTGTCGCTGTGGAGCCATCTGCATGCAGCTCGCATCGGCGACGCGTCCACCCGGGCACTACTCGATGACCTCAAGCCGTTCATGATCAGCCTGGCCAACATCGACAGTGACGGCCAGCAACTACGCTACGCCCAAACGCAATCGGGCGAGAAGAGCCTCCATAGCATCTCGATCGTCAGCTTGCCCCAAATCAGGGTTAGTCTCAACGTAATGCGCGAGATCGCCACAAAATTGAAATCCCGCGTCTGGGAGATGGAAAGAGAACGCGGCACGGGCAGCTACACACTCGAGTGCTCCCGACGGGACCTTCGCGAGATCGCCGAAATGCTCGGCAACCACGCTAGCTGGAGAGATGACAGTTTCAACAAAAGGAAGGCGGCAGTCCGCACTCGCTTCGGGCTTGGAAGCAGAAAATTTAGCCAAGCCGTTACCAAAATCAGGGAATCGCGCGAACTCGGCGCACTCATAGGGCTCGAGCAGCCGCTTTATCATCTGAGCGATGATAAGGCGGTCACGGTCCTTGAATTTTGGGCCAAGGCCCGTCCAGCAAAGTGGCCGGACTTCGATGACCTGGTCGTCGATCTCGGGAAGCTAGCCGTTGATGGAATCTTCGAAGAAGTGGGGAGGCGGCATGAACTCAATGCAGCCGTGTGTACCGTGCTAACCTCCGACGAACTGGCCGATCTGGAAACGCTCTTTTACGTCGGTCGCGATGATGAATTCGGCGAGGATTATCAACATGTATTTGAATATCGCAGGAATTTTCCTGGGGCGATGGACTCCGAAGTCGATCACCTTTTGTCGAAGACCAGCTTGCTTGAGAATGTTATCAACGGCGCACGTCGCCTCGGGCGATTAAGCCTTGCGTCGCGGCTTCGCGCCACTCGTTTGATCGTCAATCACGTGGGCGCGACGACCTTGGTCATTCCGAACGTCGCGAAAGGTAAAGCGGAGCGTGCGCCCTAAACTGAGTCAGTCGTGAGAGTCATATCGGGAATGGGACGCGCCGACGTCTGAATCGATATCACTGGCACGAGTCAAATTTCATTATGCCGCTTGGATGGTGATCTTCCGCCTCCATCAAGACCAGTCTTGTCTTGATCAAAACGCATCTCTAGATTGGGATGAGTTAGTGGAGTTCGAGATGAAGGACGCGATCAGCCTGACCCCCAACGAAGGGGAATTATATATTTGACTCCCTAACACCGGGAGACCATGTTCTTTTCAGGCCGTAGGCGGCCGGGGTCTCACAAACCCCGGCCCACGGCGGACTCGAATGCACTACCATTCGCGGGCCACTTGCCGGTCTTATACCAGGCTGGCGCTGCCCGCTCAACAGGAGCGGGACCATGGCGACTGAGGACGAAGAATTCGATGCTGGATTTAACAGCGGACTGAAACAAACATCACGCAGGAAGCGGCACCCCATGCGTCATGATCTCTCAGACGCTAAAGCTTGCGTCAATTGGGCCATAGCCCAAATCCCAGTGCTGCAAAAACGAGTCGTTTCGTGGAGGCGTGATAAGCCCTACTCCGTGACGATCGATGCCGATTCTGATCCCGGAAAAAAGCTTTATCACCTCACCAATATCAAGCCTATCGATCCCATCATCAACGTGGAGATCGGCCTCATTATTCATAGCATCCGAAGTAGCCTCGACATTCTTGCTTGTGCGCTCGCCGCACGCAACTGCTTCCCGGAGTCCAAGAGCACCTACTTCCCTATCTGGAAGACTCATGACGACTTCCTGGACCCAAAAAGCAGCGTCCTCAAAAAGATAAAGAGGCTTTCCCAAATCGATCAGGACATTGTCAAAGGACTGTGTCCATATCCAGGAGGGAATGACCTCCTTTGCGCCCTCCATGATCTGGACGTCGCCCGGAAACATCGCCGGTTGCTCAATGTGTTCATGTCTCCAGGAGGGCTGGCTTTTGACGGCGACGATCTGATCACTTTGGGCGACTGGAGCAATTTTAATGAGAAAACCGTGATTATGTCGACGGCCGCTTCGGTACCTGACCGCAAGATGCAGATCGGCTTGCATATAGCGTTCGATGAGGGAAAGGTGACGCCCGGCAACAATCTCACAGGACCGCTTGGCGATTTCATTCGCCTTGCGAATTCTATCATCGACCTGTTCAAGGTGCCCTAGGGCTTCGTCGGGAGGCGCCCCCTCACGCGGTTCAACGGAACGACGCCGGGGCTCTTTGTCAGTGACAGCCATGGTCCACCGCGCTAGAAGGGTTGCGCGCGGTTCTTCCAGGGCTGCCGATATAGACGGACGCGGGATTGGTCCTCCCGCCCGTCACCCCATCTTTAGTCAGATATCGAGAGCGGCGCCATGGGAACCTCGCTAAGGCTCCGTTCGCCAAAGGCGCGCGCATACGAAAGCGAGCGCGCCACCGATGGTGCCAAACAGCGCACCAGGGTCTCCGCTCAAACGGTCGCCGCTTAAGTGGTACCCGAGAAGACCGCCAAATATAGCAGATGCCAAGAGGCCCGATGTCCAAAGGATGGCGACTCTCATTGTGAGGCGTCCCGCGGCGTGGCACGCACCTTCGCCGCGCGCCGCTTACGTTTCTTCGCGGGCTTGCTCCTTGGTTCCGGCTTATAGGCCAGCACAACGTCCACCATCGCATCCAACGCCTTCGGCGGGGCCGGTGCGCTCACGCGATCAAATCCTTGTAGGTAAGCCGCTTGCCCGCGGTGCCGAGTGTGAGGCTCTCCATCCGGTCCAGGGTATGCCGCTTCACGTTGCCCTCACTCAGCCGGAAAGCGAATTCGTTGGTGTAGCGGCCAAGGTGGTCCGGGCTGACATGGTGGTAGACGCCGATCAGGCCACGCTTGAACACCGCGAACACACTCTCGACGCTGTTGGTGGTCACGCCATCGCGGACGAATTCCTTGGCCGAATGGTTCACCGTGTCGTGTGTGAAGAACATGCCATCCAGGCCACCATAAACGGCTGACTCATCGGTGTGGATCGTTGATCCGACCTCGATCCGATCAAAGATCGCCTTCTTGACCGTCGCCATGTCTACGTTCTCGGCCGGCATGGCGACGGTGCGTCCGCCACGCTCACGCATCGCCAGGACGGCTGTCTTGCCAACCGATCCGCGACCGGCTTTCAGCTTTTTGGTCTCGTGCTTGTTTTTCTCGACGCCGCCGACGTACGTTTCGTCAATCTCGATGATGCCGCGCAGCTTGTCCATGCCGGGACCGCAAGCCTCGCGCAGCCGGTGCAGCATGAACCATGCCGACTTTTGCGTGATCCCGATTTCCTTGGAGAGTTGCAGGCTGGAAATGCCCTTGCGGGCCGTGAGCAGGAGATACATGGCGTAAAGCCACTTATGCAGCGGGATATGGCTGCGCTCAAAGATCGTGCCGGTGCGGACGGTGAAATCTTCCTTGCACTGGTTGCACCGGTAGTAGCCGCCAGGACGCACGCTAATCCGTTCGCCGAGGCCACACACCGGACATTTCGGTCCGGTTGGCCAGAGACGGCCTTCAAGGTAGGCCCGCGCCGACTCCTGATCGGGGAACATCGCGAAAAGTTCGTAAGTGGAAATGGTGATTTTCGGCACGGTCGCGATCCCTTGGTTTCTGACGGAAATCTACCCGGAAACCGCGAGGGAGTCAAATATATAATTCCCCAACGAAGCCGGCTACGTGGTTGGGCAGTCCCGCGCCACCATCAATCGCGCCATCGACCAGGGCGTAATCAAAGCCAGGCTCCAGCGGCGAGGCAAAGCGCGGGTTCGGAGGCTTGGTGAGGCCGAATTACGCTTCCTCGCCTTCGCCGCCCAGGCCGGCAAGGATTTCACACCGGCGGCCCGGCGGAAGATCTATGAAGCGATCCGGCGAGCGCTGCCCGGGGCGTCACGGCTGGAGTTGGGCGTCATGGAACTCAAACTCACCGAAGTCGATCGCCGCATTGACGAGCGCCTCAGGCGTCTCGATCAGGTGAAGGCGCTGGTCGACGAAAATGCGTCCGAACCCGTGCTGCGCGGAACCGGCGTCCCGGTCCACGTCGTCGCGGCCCTCGCCCGCGGGCAGAGCACCACCGAGATCGTCGAGGACTATCCACTTCTCACCACCGAGCAGGTGGAGGCGGCGGTCGATTACGCGAAGGTCTATCCAAAAACCGGTCGCCCTCTCCCGGCGCGCAGCCTCAAACGCGTGCTGGGCGATCTCGCGGCGGCAGGCGTCTGGGACCTGGAGAACGACTCTCCACCGGTCGAGCCACAACCCATTCCGTGACGACCTGGTTACTCGACGAGAACGTACTCCGAGAACTTCGTCCCGGCGGAAATGCTCACGTTCAGGCCTGGTATGCGACCGTCTCGACCACCTCATTGCGGATCAGCGCCATGACGCTCTTTGAAAAACGCCGCGGTGCGGAGCGGTTGCGCAAGACTGACCCGGACCGCGCGACCAGGTTGCTCGCCGGCATCGACGCGCTCGAGGCCGCGTACGGCTCCCGCATCATCCCAATTGACGGCCCCGTCGTCGCGGAGTGGGCGCGGCTTCTGGGCGCCAAGGACAAGAACCAACGGGACCGCGCGGGTTCACCGCTTCGTACTGGTCACGCGAAACGTTGCCGATGTGACGGGTTGCGACGTCGAGGTCCTCAACCCGTTCGTCGCTACGCCCACGGTGATCCGAGTGTGAAATGAGGTCTCTTCCACCGTTCCAGAGCGAGCGGCCAGGATTGGCGCGCGCTCAGCCACGATCCAAACGCCAAACTGTGCCTAATTCCGCGGCGTGTCCTGTCTTGTGACACAGCCGGACTTATTATCCACCTGGTTGCGAGCACGGGTATGGGAAGGGTCCGGTCTCCCGGAATCTCTTCGGCTCGATCTGTCTCTTGAATAAAGTCTGGCGGAATCGCGGAAGGACACATGCGGGTCAAGCGGCGGGCCATGACGGCGATTTATTTCCGGCATGCCGCGCACGGTCATACTGAAATGCATCAACGCTAAGTCAGAGCCAAATTTGGTCGCCGATAGAGGATCAAACCACCGCGACGAACACAGCGAGATCGGCCCTCGCGCCCGCCACGTTGGTATATGTACTCAGTCAGACAAGCGTTGTCTGTTCCATGCCAGGCACCATTTAAAGTTTATGAGTACTCCATCGGATTGGCCCCGCAATCGGCTCTTGCGCGCCCTGCCAGCCTCCAATCTCAAACGCATTATGCCGGAACTTGAACACATTCGCTGCCAACGCGACCAGGTGCTGATGGACGCGGACAGTCCGCTCGACCATGTATTCTTCCCCGACAGCGGTGTCGTCTCGGTGGTGGCGGTTTATTCCGACGGCAGTATCATTGAGATGGCGACGATTGGCCGGGAGGGTTGCTCGGACGTGCAAGCCGTCTTTGGCGCCAGGCGCTCCTCCATTCGGCTTCTTGTTCAGATTCCGGGCGACGCGGCGAAGATGTCGCGCGCGGCGTTCGCACGCGCCATGGCGTCGATGCCGGCCTTCCGGAGTCTTATGTTCACTTATGTCCAGGCCTTTCTTGAGCAGGTGATGGTGTCAGTGGCCTGCAATGGCGCGCACAGCCTCAGGCAGCGATTGGCGCGTTGGCTGCTCATGATGCGTGACCGCGGTGACGATGACGCACTACAGATCACTCAGAATCTGCTCGCCGAAATGCTCGGGGTCCAAAGGCCGAGCATCACGAATATCGCCCGGGAGTTGGAAGGAGCCGGTTTGATCGCGCGCGGTCTGCGCCAGGTCACGATACTTGATCGGCGAGGTCTCGTGGCGGCATCTTGCGAATGCTATCAGTTGGTCCGGGCGCGCATCGCCTTTCATCTGCCAAAAACCTACACGTAAAAATCAGGCTGCCTGGTCGGTAATGTAGATTACCGACAAGACCCCCCGATGAGTTCACAATCAAGGTTGGTGGGACGCTGCCACCGGTTCGTCATCCACCGCCGCGGCCCGTGGGAAGCGGGTTATCGGCATAGGTCCGTGTGGTGGGGACAGTGACGGGGAGGGCACTGTATTGATGAACACGGACACTGGCCGTGTGATTGAAACTCTGCGGCGCTCGCCGGGGTTGAATGACGACGAACTCGCGCGCCAGGCGGGTGTCGAGCCCAGGTTGGTGGATCAGATATGCCGCTACCTCGAAATACTCGGGCGGTTACGCCGCGCACCTGGGCCGGACGGCAAGATCACCAATACCCTGATCGCCACATAGACAAGCCGGAGCGTCTTCCGATCACGTCGCGAGCGAAGGGGAGCACTCTGCTTAGGTGGGGACACGCGAAGCCTCGCGCCGCGTCACTCCGCGGCACGGCGGTTTCCACTGTAACGATTGACCACCGGTCTCAGGCCAAGGTTTTCGCGCAGCGTCCCTCCCTCATACTCCGTCCGGAACAATCCGCGGCGTCGCAGTTCGGGAACCACCATCGCGACGAAATCCTCGCCGCCACCGGGCAATGTCGCGGGTGTGATGTTGAAACCATCGCACGCCGACGCTTCGAACCACTCCTGCATGACATCGGCGATGTCGGAAGCCGTGCCGATCCTCGCCGAGCCAGTGATGCCCGAACGCAAATACAATTCGCGGATCGTCGGCTGCTCTTTTCTCACCCATTCGACAAGCTGGATGCTCATGCTGCGGTGCTCCTGCGTACCCAGAGCATCCTCCGGCACCGGAGCATCCAACGGATAACCCGACAGGTCGCCAAACGAACCATACAGCGAGCCCAGGCCGGCCAACGGGTCAATCAACGCCTGCAGCTCGTCGTACTTCGCCTGAGCCTCCGCGCGCGTGCGGCCCACGACCGGACAAAACGCCGGCATGATTTTCAGGTCGTCCGGCTCACGGCCATATTTCGCCATGCGCCCTTTCACATCAGCGTAATAATCCCGCGCGCGATCGAGCGCGTTATGAATCGCGTAGATGACGTCGGCGGTCGCGGCGCCCAGTTCGCGGCCTTGTTCGGAGGCGCCGGCCTGCACGATCAACGGATGCCCTTGCGGCATGCCAGCGACATTCAAAGGACCGCGAACCTTGAAGAACCGGCCCCGGTGATTGAGCACATGCATTTTCGCTTCGTCGAAATACCGGCCGCTCGCTTTGTCGAACAGCAGAGCGCCGTCCTCCCAGCCATCCCATAATCCCTTGACCACATCGACGAACTCGGCGGAGCGCGCGTAACGCGTGTCGTAATCCAGCGTTGTCTCCAGGCCGAAGTTTTGTGCTTCGTGCTCCGACCATGACGCCACGACGTTCCAGCCGGCGCGGCCTTTGCTGATCAGATCCAGGGTGGCGAACCGGCGTGCCAAATTATAGGGCTCGTTGTACGTGGTGGACGCCGTCGTCACCAGACCCACATGACTGGTGACCATGGCCAGGGCCGGCAGCAACATCGTCGGTTCCAGTTCGAGCATGTCCCGGCCGGTCCGGGCCAGCGCGCCACGCGGATTGTCACCCTGACGGATGCCGGCGCCGTCGGCGAAGAAGATCATGTCGAGTTTCCCGCGCTCGGCGATTTGCGCGCTCCGCACATAATGCTCGACATGCAGAGTGCCGTCGGCCGGCACATCCTTGTGGCGCCAGGCGGCCGGGTGGTAGCCATGGCCACGGATCGACAAGCCAAGCCGCATATGACGAGCAGTCATCACCCGGTCCTCTCAAATGACGCGCCGCGACGGCACGTTAACATCCGGCACCTCGTCCAGATGACGGAACAGGCCGGACTCTTTCACCGGCGCCGCCGTCTTGTTGCTTCGCTGTGTCATGTGAGCGAATACGCCGCCAGCCTGGAGGTCAAGGCCCACCCGCGTGGCGGCCTCAGGCGGCCGGAATCGCCCGGCGCGTGGCAAGGACGATTCGCAGTTGTTCGCTAAGTTGCTTCGGCGAAATCGGTTTGATCAGGTAACCATTGATGCGTAGCTTCGAGGCGGCGGTCACTGTCGCCTTCTCGGCATGCAAGGTCAGGATGATCACCGGAATGTCGCGCATGCGCGGCTCGGGATGCTTCCGCAACAGCTCGACGAACTGCAGGCCGCCCAGGCGTGGCATGGTGATGTCGCACAGCACGACATCTGGTTTCAACTTCTCGGCCATGATGAGCGCGGCGTCGCCGTCGTCGGCCTCCGTCACGACGAAGCGGCCGACCGCCCGAAGCACCGCCCGGATCGTCTTGCGCGTGAATGCTTCGTCGTCCACGACGAGAACTTTGGTTCCATCAAGGTTGGTCATTCCACGGTCTCCGCATCCGAAACGAAGCGTCCGATCGCCCGCCGCGCGTCACGCCATGCCGCGATGACCGCATCGGCTGTTTCGCGCAGTTCGGCCGCCGTCGCCTTTGGTGCCGCCGCTTCCAGGTAGCGGGCGAGCTGACCGAGAAACATCGCCCCGACCGACAACGACGCACCCGCCAGCTTGTGAGCGTTCGCCGCCAACGCGTCCCGATCGGCACTGGCGACAGTCCGCTCGACGGAGGCGACCAGTTCGGCGGCCGCATCCAGATAATCCGAGAGCCATTCCCGGGCCACTTCCGCCTCGGAAGCAAACAGTTCGCGACAGGTGGCGGGATCGAACACCGCGGCGGCGTCATGGCCACCAGCATCGGGGCCGCCAGCATCGGGGCCGCCAGCGGCCCCAGGGTCGGCATCGACGGTTTCAGCGTCACCTTGATACCCCAGACCGGGATACGTCAGACCGGCCAGGGCCGCTCGCAACCGCCGCAGGTCGACCGGCTTGCCGATGACATCGTTCATTCCGGCCACGAGACAACGCGCGCGCATCTCCGCCGACACGTCGGCGGTCAGTCCGAGAATGACCATGCGCGGCGCGCCCAGAACCACCTCGGCCGCGCGAACCAGGCGAGTGAGCTCGGGTCCGTCGATCTCCGGCATATGGCAGTCCGTGAGCAGCAGGTCATACGTCATGCCCGCGAGCGCGGCGAGCGCGGCGCGGCCGTCCTCGACGGCGGTGACCGAGCACCCGAGCCGTTCGAGTTGACGTTCGATGAGCCAGCGATTGGTCTCCTGGTCTTCGGCGACGAGGATGCGCATCGGTCCCGGGAAGACCGGACCAGTCTCCGTCTCATCCTCCACACCTGGGCCACCCTGGACGGCGCACACCAGCCGCAGGCGCAGCCGGAACACACTGCCCTTGCCGGGTTGGCTCTCGACGGTGACATCGCCGTCCAACAGCCGAGCCAGCCGGCGCGAGATGGTCAGCCCCAGACCGGTGCCGCCAAACACTTTCGTTGTCGAACTGTCCGCCTGGCTGAACGGCTCAAACAGCCGGCTGATCTGCGCTGGCGACATGCCGATCCCGGTGTCGCTGATGGCGAAACACAGCGTTGCCTCGCCGGCCGGTTCCGCCTCGCGGGTCACGGCGAGGCTCACCGTACCGGAGGCGGTGAACTTGATCGCGTTCCCCAACAGGTTGACCAGGATTTGCCGCAACCGGAGCGGGTCGAGCGTGAGCCAGGCTGGCAGGTCCGCCGCGACCTCGCTGGTGAAATGCAGCCCTTTGCTCGCCGCCGAGAGTGAAGTCGGTTCGACGGCGGCGGCGACCACCTGGCGTAGCTCGATGGGTTCCAAGCTCACCGCGAGCCTGCCCGCCTCCATCTTCGAAAAATCCAGGATGTCGTTGACGATCCGCAACAGAGACGCGGCCGAACCGTGCACCAGTTCGATCATGCGGAGTTGTTCCGGCGCCAACGGCGTCTCGCGCAACAACTCGACGATGCCGAGCAGTCCGCTCATCGGCGAGCGGATCTCGTGACTCATCATGGAGAGGAATTCGGCTTTCGCGCGTGACGAACGGTCCGCCTCGTCTCGCGCGACGCGCAAGGTCTCCTCTGCCCACTTGCGTTCGGTGATGACGGTGAAGGTTTGCACGGCGCCGCCGTCCGGCAATGCCCGCCCGCGAACCTCGATGAACCTGCCGTTGGGGCGGATGATTTCGTACGGAATGCCCTCCCCGCCGTAGCCGCCCGCCGCCGTGAAGCGGTCGAACCAGGTGGCGAAATCGGGATCGTCCCGGCCTAAATCGCCGCGCTCCCACAGCCGATTCAGCATCTCTGGCTGCGTGTGCCGGCCGGTCGCCACACGCTCCGGCAGATCGAACAATTCGCCCATCCGGCGGTTGACCACCTGGACGACCTGATTCGCGTCCATCTTGATGATGCCCTGGTCCATGTTCTGCAGGGTCACATCGAGCAGACCGGACTTTTCCGCGTGCCGCGCCTCGCTCTCGCGCAGCGCCAGGCGGGAGCGGCGCAGACGCGTCTGGTAGAGAACGATGGAGCCGATGACGATCAGCAACGCCACGCTGACCACACTGGCCATCGCCAGATGGGTGCGCTGGTCGTACGCCCAATCGGCGAGTGCATGGCTCTCGCTGATCCCGACGACCACCAACAGCGGGTAACCTTCGATCCCCCGATAACTGTAGACCCGCCTGATTCCATCGACCGAACTCACCGCGATGACGCGGCCGTTCGCTCTCTGGGCGAACGAGCGCATGAGCGACGTATTCGCCAGCGAAACCCCGATCGTCTGTCGGTCGGCCGGCGCCCGCGCGCGAATAATGCCATCGGCGCCGATCAGGTCCACGGTCGCTTCGCCACCTAAATTCAGCGATTCGAAGAACCGCGTCAGATAGAACGGATCGAACGAAACCGTGACCACACCGGCGAATGCTCCATCCGGGCCAACCATGCGCCGGGTGAACTGGATGGCCGATTTATGGAGAAAGCGAAGAGTGATAGGTTTACTGATGAATAACTCGTCGCCGGAACTCGCGGCCTGGACGCGAAAATGCTCACGGTCGCTGACATCGATCGGGCTCGTGAGCGGTCCCAGACTGGTGAGGCGAAGCCGGCCGTCCTTGTCGGTGATGGAGACCTGAAAGGCGGGGTTGTTCAGGAACGCGCCGTGCGCCGACCACAGCGCGATGTCGAACTGGTCTGGTGCGCGAAGCCAGGAGGCCCGGGCATAGAGCAAAGTCTGATCGATGGACCGAACGATGCCGGCGACCTGCTGCTGGAACGCGAGGGCGTAATTGTCGGTGTCGCCGAACGCCTTGTCGACCGCCGCCTGACGTTCGACCGTGAGCGAGTACAGCAGACCCGTCCACAGAATGACGATGCCGAGCAGGCCGACGACCGCCGCGCCGTACTCGCCCGTGAAGCGGGCGGCGGCGGCGATCCGGCCCAGGGCCGGGGTCATGGCGATGGAGCATCGCATCGGGCGGGGGAATTCTGTCGCGGGACGCGCGGTCAGTCGCATGATCCACCGTGAGGCTGCGGGTCTGTACCGATCCGCGATACACATCGGCGATTAGCATTCGGTTAACGGACAGCACGCGACACAGCCGCGACGCATCGGCGTCGTCCGTGCGGAGGCATCAGGTCTGCTGGATTTGTCCAAAGGTTGCCACGGTTTCGCTGTCGACGTTCGCCGCGTTCGGGTTGCCAGGACATGGGTCACTGGCTCTCGCGCCGGCCCGTGGCGTTTCCCGGCGGCAAATCACACCGGCACGGGGAATAAGCGGGCCCCGATCGGGAAACCCATCGGGCAAGCCGTGTCGCTTTCCGTACCATCGCGTCACCGAACCGGTGGTTCTCGGCGCTTCTGTCTGCCTCAGCTCGAAGCGGGAATGAGCACCCAGTTCGCATGAGTGGCACTGGCGGTCAGGGCTCGGCTCTCGAGACTGTCGGAGAAACCAACAAGCACGCTCGCCTGGCTCGCGCCCGCCTGCAACTGGCTGGTCCAGTCTTGCAGTCCCGCCGCGTCCGGCGCGCGATGCAATGCATTCTGATACAGTGTGGTGAGGAACTGGCTCACGCTCATCGTTCCATAATCCTGCGTGAACTCAGCGGTGTTTACCAGGTCTTGCGCCACCTGCGTGATCGTGCCGCCACCGGCCAGGACGGACTCGTAAGTCGCCAGGCCCGTGGGGTCTGGAGCACTACCGAACGTCGTTTCATAAAGGCGATAGATCTCCGCACCGTTATTGTCACCGGCCGTCGCCAGCGAGCGGTTTTGGCTTTCCGTGCTTTCCGCGATGTCCAGCGCGACCGTACCGCGGCTGGTGCCGGCGGCCAGCATACCATCCCAAAGCTGAGCCCCGGCGGGATCGGCGGCCCGGCCCAGGCCGTTTTCATAAAGCTGGTTGACGAAGGCCGCGTTTGACAGTGAGCCGTAATCACTGATGAATTCCGCACTCGTTACGAAAGCGTTCGCCACCGTGGAAGTCACAACCCCCGGCGAAACGACCGAGTCATCGACGACAGCAGTCCAATCCAGCAGCCCGGGAAGATCGGGCGCCCGATCCAGGACTGTCTGATACAGCCGCGCGAGATCTTCCGCCGCGCCCGTGGGATCAAAAATACCGGTCCCGTTGGTGAACGCCATCGTGGTGACGCTCGGGAGTACCTGCGTCCCGTCCCGCCCGGCCACCGTGTCCTGGATGTAGAGTGACCCGCCGTCATCGGCGACCACGTACTGGGAAGCCGAACCATGCAAATTGGTCCCGCCGGACAGATCGGCGAGGCCAGTCGCGGCGAGCGCCTGCTGGCCGGTCTCGGTCGGGTGAAAGTCGTCCCAGAACAGATACTGGTTCTGCGCGGCGGTGGTGGTGGCCGTGAGCGTGCCGCTGCTGGAACTGGTGAAGTTGCCGCTCCACACCGGAGAGGTGACATTGGTCAGCCCGTACGCCGCCGGATCGGCGACCGCGTTATCGATCAGCGAGTAGGCGTCGAGGACATGCACACTAACCGTGCCAGCGCTGGCGATCGTGGCAAGCTGACTGGTGAGTGCCGAATTGTATGCGTTGGAAAGCTGCGAGGCCTCGGCATCGAGCGCGGCCGAAGGCGCGTTGCCGCCGTTGGCCAACCCCAGGGTGACATCCGGCACCTTGCCGAGATCGGGGACGTCCATCACCAACAGGTTCTTCGCGCCATCCCCCTCGAGCTTCGTGATGAAAGAGATCTCATTGGCGACGGCATCATCCACGTCGGTGGTCTGCTGCTGCGCCGTCAGGCCGGTCTTGTCGAGGATGTCGAACAGGTCGTTCGATCCGATCGACAGCGTATAGAGCGCGTTGGAGGACGGTTTCGGCACCAGCGTCTGGAACTGCGTGAGCTGCGCCGGCAGCGAAAGCGCCTGAGTCGCCACATCACCCGCGCTCTGCGGTGTCGATCCTGTTTCGGCGCCGCCATAAGCGAAATCCCCGCCGCCGGTCAAACTCGGCTCGAGGGTGCCGAGGCCGAGGGCGAAGGAAAGGTCCTGCACCCAGGTCGGCCCGTTGCTGAACACGTTGCCAGCGATCGGGCCGTACTGTTCATTGTAATAGGGCGGCGACACAGGTTCCGTCGCGAACGCTACCGAGGTGACGATCGAGAGGTTGCCCGCGTCGGACAGGCTATCGCCGAATGCATAAATGGCGCTGTAGTTGGGCACGGCTGAGTTCTGCGGCATGGACGGTATCCTTTTTAGCCTTCGACAACTCCGCCTGCCGCCGCGCGAGGAGGTCGGGATGGGTCTGTCGCTTTAAACCGCGAGCACGGGCGACCGTTCCCCCGTGGTGTCACCCGAACGGATTTCACGACGGCGAGCATAGGGTGCGCCCAGCGGATTAGAGCAGGGTCGGAAACTACCCATACCCACGGCGGTACGATTGGGAGGACCGCGTCAACCGGCCGCGTGGCGCTCCGTGGCCCACGCCGGCTGTTTCATGCGCGTTGAGCGCCGACATCACGCAGGCTTCATGGCCGGCGATAACCGCTTCGAGCGCCGGCCTTTTTGGTTCATCGAACAAAATGGCGATCAACGCCGAATTGTCGATAACGATCATATGGCGTTCGGGCCATCCATGATCTCATGCGGAGAGCGCGCGTCGAGGACGGGCAGCGCCGCGATCTCGCGCACGATCCGATCCAGGCTGGCCCGCCTCGCGGCAACGGCGTCAGGCGACTGGTCTCGCGGCTGGCCGGGCTCGGTCAAAATCCCAGCCGCATGGGCGCACGCCTCCAAAGCCTGCCTGACGGCATCCTCGACGGTGACGCTTTGCACATCGGCCAGGCGCCGCGCGAGCGCTTCGGTTTCATCGGACAGCCTGATCATCATTGGAAAATGGCACAAAGCCCGAGGCAATCACAGACGGCTCGAATCCTTGCTTCAATGCCGGCACCGGCCCTCTCGATCCGTCCAAAGATTGATATCGTTTCACTATCGACACCCGGGTTGACAGATCATGGGTCACTGACTTTTGCGCCAGGACACGGGCCTGTCTCTTGCCGCCGAACCCATCACTCGCGCGGTTGAGCGCACGGGCATGGATTGGTCCGGTTTCTCTGAGTGCTCTGAGTCTCTGAGAACTCTCAGGTGAATTCTTGCTGTGCTGCTGATTGAGCAGTGTGATGCATCCGTTGGCGCCGCGATTGTCCGCCTCGGTGTGGGTGAAGGAAAGGATTTATCTGAGAGTGCTCAGAGCCTCAGAGACCTCAGAGCGTCCTTCGGATTGATCGATCAAGGCGCTGACCGCCGTCGATCGCCCAGGCTGCTATCCCGTTCCGCGCGGCCTCTCATTCCGCGGCCGAGAAGAGGCGCTCGGTCTCATCCAGGATCGCGGTAGCAAGACGCGCGCCCTCCTCGCCCGCGAGGCGTGCCAGTCCGAGCACCCGGTACTCCGCGGCCATCGCCGCTGGGAGGTCCGGCCAGGGCAGGCTTTCGGCGACACGCAAATCCGCGAGCAGTTCGGCGAGTTCCTCCAGCGGCGGACGCGCCGGCGGCGCCGAGGACGGAGGTGGGGTGGCGGGCGCGAACAGGTCGGTCTGATCGGGAGCGAATCGGCGCATGGCGGCAGTATAGCCGGATCGCCCGGTTGTCATCACAGGCGACCTGGCGACGGCGGGATTGCACGGTGCCCTCGCCGCGCCACGGCCTATCGCGAAACGGCGCCCGAGGCCCGCACGATGACGATCGATGCAGCAACGTATCCTGTCTGTCTACCTTTCGGAAATCGCCCGTATCCGTGCAACCCGGATGCCAGGAAAATCCTCCATTCACGGGCGTTGAACACCGCACACCCGATAAGCTACCCTGATCGGCCTCGGCAGAGGACAACGGTGAGGCAATGGCGGATATATTCGTTGGCGGTGCTGGTGACGGCACAACCCACAATGTCTACGACTACGTTCATCATTATTATCAAACGACATATAACAAAGACGCGATGTATTTCTCTCACAGTGACGATGAGGGGATCAAAGCCTTCCTCGATAGCGTGCAGCCCGCCGAGCCGATCAATCTGATCGGTCACAGTTGGGGGGGCGACACCGCGGGCAACATCGCGGTCACGTATCGCCGGAGGATCAACCTTCTCATCACCGTCGACCCCGTTGGTCATTGGCCCAGCGAAGTGCCGCGACCGGAATATCCCCAGCCTGGCCGGCCCCCTTTGGCCGATTACACGAGCTTCTACATGCTGATCAGGTCCAACTGCGACCAGTGGGTGGACGTCGATGCGATAACCGATGCCTGGTACCACGAATCCAATGTGATCGCGGGGCTCGGCGGACCTTGGGGTGTCGCTGTAAGGGATATCGCGCATCTGTACATTGACGCGAAAGGACACGATCATCGGGACTTCGCCCAAATGATGGGGTACACGGATAAAAACGTCGCCAAATCCGCCCTGAACATCCTTACGGGCGGCAGGTAGGCCCCGCGAAAATTCCGGCCAAAGGTCCCGCCAGGCCAGCCGGCGAACCGGCCCGCGAGAAACCCAGACCAGGTCGCACCCCGCCCCGGCCGGTTCCGCCGACCCGGTTGGTTTCGCTATCGACATCCGCCGCTCAAATCTGATACACGTCGCACAGGCGGGGACCGCGGCCCCAAATTCACTGACCCTATGAGGCTGAACGAAGATGGCGGACTGGGTTCGCGGCAGTGCTTTAATGTCGATGACCACGCCACTGGGGGGCGACACGCTGATTCCGACGCATGTCGTCGCGAACGAGTGTATCAGCCGTCCATTCCAACTCGAGATCACCGCGATCTGCCAGACCGGCGTCTTCGACCCGGACACACTCCTCAGTCAGCCGATCTGTGTGACCGTACGCGACGCGGACGGCCCGGTCCGCTATTTCAACGGCATCGCGCAAACCGTCCGGTCGGACGGCCTCGTTCGAGGCGGGACCGCGATGGGCCAGTTCGAGGCCTATTCGATAACCGCCGTGCCGCGGCTCTGGTTCCTCAATCAAACCCAGGACTGCCGCGTCTACCAGAACAAAACCTCCCAGGACATCATCACGGCGATGTTCAATGACGCCGGCCTGACCGATTTCTCGTTCGCGGTCACCGCGCCAACCGCCAGGATCTACACCGTCCAGTACAACGAGACAGATTATGCGTTCGCGCTGCGTCTGATGGAGGAGGAAGGCTGGCTCTACTACCACGTACACACCGACTCGAAGCACACTCTGACCATCACCGATAAGAGTTCAACATTTACCGCGGTCCCCAACGCCACGCTTCGGTTCGCGGTCAACGAGAACGACGCTACCGGAATCCTGGAGTGGAAGCCGCCCGTCAGCACGACCACCGGTTCCTTCGCGATGGGGGACTACGACCCGGTCAATCCCAGCACTCAACTTTACAATATGCAGAACACGCTGCTGAAGGCTGGCAGTGCCTCGTCGCGCGACGTTTACCGCTGGCCGGCGCGGACCACGACCAACAGCGTCGTGGAAGCGCGCGCCAAATTCGAGATCGAGGCGGCGGAGGCGGCGGTCTCCCTGTATATCGGCAGGAGTCACTTCGCCGGCCTGGTGCCCGGCGGAACCTTCACCCTGACCAACTCTCCCCCGAGCAACGATGACGGAACCTTCGCGCTGCGCTCGGTGCGGCACATCATCGAAGACAGTACCTGGATCAGCAACGCCGGATCCGTGTCATATCAGAACCGTTTCGAGGCATTCAAAACCTCGGTGCCGTGGCGTGAGCCACTGGCCACGCCCAGGCCGCGGATATTCGGCGTCCATTCGGCGCTGGTGATGGGACCGCAAAGCAGCGCCGGCAGCACCATCAGCATGCAAAGCGGCGAGGAGATCCAGGTCGACGATCTGGCGCGCGTCAGGGTGCGTTTCTTCTGGGACTGGCGCGCCGAAGCGACCGGTAGCGCGTCCATGTGGGCGCGCGTCATCCAGCCCTGGGCCGGCAACGGCTGGGGCACGCAGTTCATCCCGCGGGTCGGCACCGAGGTCGCGGTCTCGTTCGTCGATGGCGATCCGGATCGCCCAATCGTCATCGGCGGCCTGTACAACGGCAATTCGGCGCCGATTTACGCCGTCGCCGACAAGACCAAATCGGGCATTCGCACGCGCTCCACCCTCAGCGGCAGCACCAGCCAGTTCAACGAACTGACCTTCGACGACAAATCCGGCAGCGAACTGATTTTCATCCACGCCGAAAAGGACATGACGACCGAGGTCGAGCATGACGAGCACCTGACGGTCGACAATTGCCGCGTCGTGCTGGTCAAAGTCGACGAGACCATCACCGTGCAGGGCAAGCAGACCATCACCATCACCAAGGATCACACTTTCGAAGTCACCCAGGGCAACTTCAAGTCGACCATCGACCAGGGCAATAGCACCTACGAGGTCAGCCAGGGCAACCACAGCATGACCGTCGACACGGGCAACCACACGACCAAGGTGTCGACCGGAAATCATGATCTGACGGTCAGCACCGGAAACCAGACGGTGACCGTTTCTCTGGGCAACATCACGATCAAGGCGAGCGCCGGCACGATTGAAATGGACGCGATGCAGTCGATCACGTTGAAGGTTGGTCAGAGCACGGTCGTGCTTGACAACACCGGCGTCACCATCAAGGGCATGATGGTCAGCGCGCAAGGCCAGTTGCAGGCGGAAATGAAGGGCGTGATGACAACGGTGAGCGGCAGCGCGATGCTGACGCTCAAGGGCGGGATCACGATGATCAACTGACATGGCGGGCACATTGACAAAACTCGCCGGGGTCGACCTCGCACTGACGATCGACCGCGCGGCACTCTCTCGCGAGGCCATGGCGCCGCTGCAAGGCTGCGTCGATATCGGCGACGCGCTGGCCCGGCTTGAGACGGCCGGCTTCGGCGCCGAGGCGGTCCGCGTGCTGGCGAATGCTCTGCCGAAGCGAGAGGGTGTGTGGTGGGCATGCATGTGCGCCGTCAATACCGCGCCCGCCGATCTCGCCGAGTCGGACCGGCAGGCGCGCGAAACGGCGGAACTCTGGGTGCGTCAGCAGAAGGATGAACAACGGCGCACGGCGATGACCCACGCCGAGGCCGCGGGCTTTCAATCGCCCGAGGCCTGGGCCGGCGTCGCGGCGTTCTGGAGCGGCGATTCGATGTCTCCGGTGGGGATGCCGCCGGTGCCTCCACCGCCGCACGCGGCCGGCGGAGCGGTCGCCGGCGCCGTCGCGCTGTCCGCCGTTCGCGGCGATCTGCGGCGGCAGCAAGCCCGGTTGAAACGGTTCCTGGAAAGTGGTCGTAATATCGCCGCGGGCGGGCCCGGCCGGATGCAGCCCGAGGATCCCTGAGAACGACCTCCCGCGGACGGTATTCCAGGCGGTCGCCGACGAACTGACGGAAACGCCGCCGCTTACGCTATGAGGCTACGCCAATGGAACTCTCGATGACCGTGTTGCGGTGCCCGGACCAGGTCGCGCCCGAGACCAGGGTCGTGTCCGGCGGAGAATTTCATGTCGGCCGCGGACCGGATGTGGACTGGGTGTTGCCCGATCCCGATCGGTTGTTGTCAAAACGTCATTTCGCCGTGGCGTTCCGCGGCGGAACCTGGCAGGTCGCGGACACCAGTACAAATGGGACATTTTTGAACACCGACGCCGACGCGATCGGCCGCGGCGCGGCCCGTTCATTGCAAGACGGCGACCGGCTCCGTCTTGGCGCCTACGAAATTGAAATCCGCCTGATCGACCAACCCGCGCAAGGGATGGGGCAAGGCATGGGCGGTTATCCGGCCGCCGGAGCGGGCCGGTCCAGCCAGAGCCCGTTCGGCGATCCCTTCGGCGACGACCCGCTGGCGCCGCCGGCCGCGCCGCGCCGGCCGTTCAATGAGCCGGAGTATTCCGGGATGGGGCTCGCGCCCTCAACCGCGCAACTGCCGCATGACTTCGATCCGCTGGCGCCGGATCGCGACGAGCACGAATTCGGGGGCGGATTTCGCGGGCCGACTCAGGCCGATCATTCCTCCACCATGGATGACGCTCTGATCCCGCCGCCGATCGCCGGGTACGCGGCGCCGAACACGGGCGGAATCATACCGGGTGACGATCTTTTGCCGGATGACTGGGACAAGGATCTGCTGGAGGGCATCGGAACACCCCAGCCGGCCCCGAGCAACGCGCCGTTCGCACCGGCCCACAACGCACCCTTCGCTCCGGCACCCGCACCGTTCGCCCCGGCACCCGCACCGTTCGCCCCGGCACCGGCGCCCGCGCACAGCGCACCCTTCGCGCGAGCACCCGATTCGTTCGCCGATTTGGCGCCACCGGCACCGCGACCGCTCGAGCCCGCCGCGCCAACCGCCTTCGCGGCCCCGCCCGAGGCTGAAGACTTCGCGCCCTTCGCGCCAGAACCGATCGCGCCCCCTTCCCACCCCGCGCCGTCCGTCTTCGCGGAAAGCCCGCCCGCGCGCATGGGTGCTCAGTTCGCCCCCCTCGCCCCCGCACCCACGCCACCTGGCCCCGCCGCGATCGAGGATATCGATTTTCTGGATCCGCTCGCGCCCGCGAGTCCGGCGCCGATCGCCGCGCCGGTGCCCGCGCCGCCTCCGGTCGCCGCGCCCGTCGTCAGGCAGCGGCCGCCGCGGCCAGCGGCACCGGCTCCAACGCCGCCAGATCTTGACCCATTCGACGAACCCGCGCCGAGGCCGGTTCCCGCGGAGACGCCTATGATGGAGGCGGCGCCCGCGGCGTCACCGCTCCCGGCCGCGTCACCGTTCGATGAACCGTCGGATGCGGTCAGGCCGGAACCGGTTGCCGCGCCCAGGCCGTCGGAACCGCGTCCGGTCGCCGCTCCAGGTTCCGGTGCGGCCCCTGCTGCCGCGGACGATGCCGGCGCGTTGGCGGCGTTCTTCAAGGGCGCCGAACTACAAGGCGCCAATCCGGCAGATCCTCAGGCGATGATGACCGGGCTGGGCCAGGCGTTCCGCGCCCTGGTCGCTGGCCTGCGCGCGGTCCTGATCGCTCGCGCGACGATCAAGAGTGAATTCCGCATCGAGCAAACGATGATCCGCGCCCGTGGCAACAATCCGCTCAAGTTCTCCGCCAACGATGACGACGCGTTGACCGCGCTGCTGGGGGTCGGCAGGCGGACCGACATGACGCCCGCCGCGGCGATCGAAGATTCGTTGCGCGATCTGCGATTGCACGAACTCGCGTCGATGGCCGCCATGCAGGTGGCGGTCCGCGCGTTGCTGGAGGAACTGAGCCCGGAGAAAATCCGCGCCGGGTCCGATCAGGGCGGCCTGGCCGTGTTGCCGGCGCAACGCAAAGCCCGCGCCTGGGACGCTTTCGAGGCGCGGCACGCCAGCGTGGTCCAGGCTCTGGTCGACGACTTCGACAGTATCTTTGGCAAATCCTTCGCCCGAGCCTACGAACGCGCTCTGGACGAAATATCATCAAGGGAACGTCAATGAAAAACCGCCTGAAACTACCGCTCCTGGTTGGGTGCGTGGGAATGCTCGCGTTGGCCGGATGCAGTCAACCGCCGCCACCGGTGCTGACGCTGACGATCAACGGCACGCAGGACCAGAACCCGGACCCGGCTGGCCGATCGTCACCGGTCGCGGTGCGGGTCTACCAACTGTCCGGCACCGGAAAATTCGAGCAAGCCGACGTCTTCGCGCTGAAGGACAACGAGATGAAGACGCTCGGCGCCGACGAGGCCGCGCCGTCGCAGGAATACCTGATCGCGCCAGGCGACAGTAAAACGATAACGATCAACCTGAAGCCGAACGTGTCCTCGATTGGCGTGGCGGTGCTGTATCGCGATATCGACCGCGCGAAATGGCGCGCCGACGCGCCGGCCGCGGCGAACGGGCCGACGAAGCTGACCGCCACAGCCGGCAAGCTGGAAATGACGCTCAAAGGGGGGTGAATGGCGGATGACGTTGACCCCCGTCCATCATGGCCCGGCGTCCCTTCGTCGTCATGGCCCGGCTTGTCCGGGCCACCTGGGCCGCTACGGCGCGCCGACAGGTGGCCCGGACAAGCCGGGCCATGACGAGTGGGGGAATGGGCCATGACGAAGAGGGGGAATGGACCATGACCAGGCGTGGGAACGGGCCATGACGAACAGGGGAAACAGGCGGCCATTTGACGAAGGGGTGCTGGTCTTCCATCCGATCGTGCGCGATCATGCGCGCCCGCGGCGGAACCAGGCCAGGAGGCAAAACGATCCATGAGTTGGTCCAACCGCGTCGTCTGGCGGGAAGGCATGTTCCTCCGGACCCAGCACTTTCAGCAGCAGGATCGCTGGACGGAAACGCTTGTCCGTGGCGTCACAAGGGCCTTGCGCCCGCATCCGTGGGGCCTGATCGATTACGCGCTTGACCGCGATTTGCTTGGCACCGGCCGTTTCGCCTTGGCATCGGCCTCCGGCATCTTCGAGGACGGCACGCCGTTCATGCTGCCCGGTGAGGCGGACCATCCCGCGCCGCTCGACGTGCCGGAAAGCGCGCGCAACGCACTGGTCTACCTGGCGCTGCCAATCCGTCAGGCCGGCGGTGTTGAAGTGTCCGACGACAGCTCCGAAGGCCGCTACGCCGCGCATCCGTTCGAGGCGTACGACACCCAGTCCGCCTCCCCCATCCCAGCCGAATTGCAGGTCGCCCGTCCGCGCATGCGCTACATGCTTGAAGCCGAGGAGCGCGCCGGATACCAGTGCATCGGCCTCGCCCGCGTCACCGAAGTGACTGCCGACCGCCGCGTCATCCTGGACGATCGCTGGATTCCGCCCGCGCTCGTTTGTTCCGCCACCACACCGTTGTCCGGCCTGATCGCCGAACTGGCCGGCATGCTGAACCAGCGCGGCGAGGCGCTGGCCGCGCGCATGACCGCTCCGGGTCAGGCCGGCGTGGCGCAGGTCGCGGACTTCCTGCTGTTGCAGTCCATCAACGGCTGGCAAACCGTCGTGTCCCACTGGGCTGACGCCGCCTCGATCCATCCGGAATCGTTTTATACCGCGCTGGTGCAAATGGCCGGCGAGTTCGCGACGTTTCTGGAAACACGGCGGCCCAACACCTATCCGGCCTATCGCCACGACGATCTGCAACGCAGTTTCGCCCCCGTCGTCGCCGATCTGCGCCGCGCGCTGTCCGCGGTGCTGGAGCAAACCGCGATCCCCATTCCTCTGCGCGAAGCGAGGCATGGCGTCCGCGTCGGACCAATAACCGATCGCTCCATTCTGCGCGCGTCGAATTTCGTCATGACCGTGCAATGCGACATGCCCGCCGAAACGTTGCGCCGCCTGTTCCCAACCCAGGTCAAAATCGGCGCGGTCGAGCACATTCGCGAACTGGTCAACGTCGCGCTGCCGGGTATCGCGGTGCGGCCATTGCCGGTGGCACCGCGGCAACTGCCATTCTACGCCGGCGCCACCTACTTCGAACTCGACCGAGGCAGTCCCCACTGGGCTCAGATGCAAAACTCAGGTGGCTTCGCCATTCACCTCGCTGGTGAATTCCCCAACCTTCGGCTTGAACTATGGGCGATACGCGGATGAGCGACGATCCTTTCGCCGAACCAGACGACTCCGACCGCACGGTCATCCGGCCCGCTCCGGGAGGACGCCGCGCACCGGCGCAGCCCGCCGCGCCCGCGCCCGCTTCACCGTTTCAAAGCGCCCCGGCTCAGGCGCCACAACCACAACGGCAATCGGCATTCGCCAACACGCCGATGCCGGCGGCACCCACCTCAGGCGGTGCCGAAACGATTCAGTTCGGCCTCAATCCGCTGATCATCGCCGCCGCGCCGTTGCTGCAATTGCTCGGCCGTTTGCGCATGACCGTGTCGGCACCGAATGTGGAGGATTTGCGCGAACGCACGGTGCGCCAGGTGCGCCAGTTCGAAACCTCGGCGCGTGACGGCGGCGTGCCGAATGAGCAATTACGCCCGGCGCATTACGCGCTGTGCGCCAGCATCGACGACGTCGTGCTGAACACGCCCTGGGGGAGTCAGGGCGGTTGGGCGGCGCGTTCGTTGGTCTCGACTTTCCATCAGGAGGTTCGTTCCGGTGAACGATTCTTCCGGATATTGGAGGATCTGAAGGCGGCGCCCGGTACTTACCTGCCGGTGCTGGAACTGATGTATTACTGTCTGAGCCTCGGCTTTCTCGGTCAGTACCGGCTACCGCCGCATCGGCCTGGCGAGGTCGATCGGGTCCGCGAAGATCTCTACATGATCATCACGCGGCAGCGCCAGGCCACCGATCCGGCGCTATCGCCGCACTGGCAAGGCGTGAATTCACCATACAAACCGGCTCGCGCGATCGTGCCGACATGGGTCATGGCGGCCGGCGCTCTGGCGATCATCGGCGGGTTGTTCATCTGGTTTTCCGGCAGCCTCAACGCCTCGTCGGACGCGACCTTCTCGGCGATGCTGTCGGCGCCGCAGACGACCATGCCGGCGATCACCCGCACCCAGCCGGTGCGTCCGCCGGAAGTCGTGCAAGCGCCGCCGCCCGAGCCTTTGTATGTGTTCCTGAAACCGGAAATCGACGAAGGCCTCGTCACCGTGATCGGCGATCACTCGATGCCGATCGTGCGAATCCGAAACAAGGGCCTGTTCCCGTCTGGCAGCGGCACGTTGAACCAAGGCTATTACCATCTGATGGAGCGCATCGGTACCGCGTTGCTGGCGGAAAAGGGAACGGTGCAGGTGATCGGTTATACCGACAATCAGCCCATCCACACCGTGCGCTTCCCGTCCAATTTCCAATTGTCCACCGCGCGCGCCGAGGCCGCGCGTGACATCATTCTGCGGACACTCAACGATCCGGGACGGATCACCGCGATCGGCAAGGCGGACGCCGATCCGGTCGCGGACAACAAGACCGAAGACGGCCGCGAGCAAAACCGGCGCATCGAAGTCGTTCTGCGGAGGCAAGGTTAACCCATGCGCGCCGTGCTGCGATTCTTTGGGTCACGCTGGTTCCTGACCTTCGTCGGCGTCCTACTGGTCAGTCTGCTGATCTGGTTCTTCGGGCCGTTCCTGGAGTTCCTGGAATCCTGGATCCCGCGCGCGATCATCATCGCGGTCCTGGTGCTGATCTGGGGGCTGGTGAATTTCCTGCTCGACCGCAAGCGCAAGAAGAACGACGCCGAACTGGTGGCGGGAGTCACCGCGACCGCCGCCGATCCCTCGCTCGCCGCGTCGGCCGAGGAAGCGGCGGCGATGCGCGACAAGCTGACCAACGCGCTGACCATGCTGAAGACCGCGTCGAAGTCGCGCGGCTATTTGTACGAGCAGCCCTGGTACGCGATCATCGGCCCGCCCGGCGCGGGGAAGACCACTGCTTTGCTGAACGCCGGGCTCACGTTTCCGTTGGCCGCCGAAATGGGCCAGGGTCCGATCGCCGGTGTCGGCGGCACCCGCATGTGCGAGTGGATGTTCACCGACGAGGCCGTACTGATCGACACCGCCGGACGCTACACCACGCAGGACAGTGATTCAGCGGTCGATAAAGCCGGATGGGACGCGTTCCTCGGACTGTTAAAGCGCACGCGTCCGCGGCAGCCGCTGAACGGTGTGCTGATCGCGATCGCGATGACCGACATCGCCGCGTCGAGCCCGCCGGAACGTCTGGCCCATGCGCGTGCGATCCGCCGCCGCGTCAAGGAACTGACCGATCAGCTCGGCGTGCGCATGCCGGTCTACGCCCTGTTCACCAAGGCGGATCTGATCTCCGGGTTCACGGAATTCTTCGACGATCTCGATCGGGAAAAGCGCGGCGCTGTCTGGGGCACCACGTTCCCGCTGAACAAAACCGATATAGGCGGCTCCGGTGCCTTCGCGGCGGAGTTCGATCTGCTTGTCGAACGGTTGAATGAGCGCCTGGTGGATCGCCTGCAGGCCGAACGCTCGCCTGAACGGCGCGTCGCCATCGCCGGTTTCCCGGCCCAGGTCGCCAGTTTGCGGCAACCGCTGGTCGAGTTCGTGCAGGAGGCGTTTGGCGGCACGCGCCTGGATCCGGCGCCATTCCTGCGCGGCGTTTATATCGCCTCCGGAACGCAGGAAGGCACGCCGATCGACCGGTTGACCGGGGCCTTGGCTCGCGGCTTCGGCATCGACCAGCAACGCGCGCCGTCGCTGCGGCCCGAGGCCGGCAAGAGCTACTTCCTCACCCGGTTGTTGAAAGACGTGATCTTCGGCGAGGCGATGCTGGTCTCGCGCGATCCGGCGGCGGTGAAACGCGCGTGGCTGATGCGGATTGGTGCCGCGAGCATCGCCGTGCTGGTGGCGCTGATTGGCGCCGGCGCGTTGATCCAAACATCGATGGTCAACAAGAACGCGATCAGCAAGGAGGACGCGGCGGTCGCGGCTTACGTCACGGCGGTGAAGACGCTGCCTTTGGATCCGGTGAACGATGCCGACCTGGCCAAGGTCGCGCCGGTCCTGGACATGGCGCGTAATCTGCCGTTCGGCGCCCAGATGCCGCCGACCCAAACGCAATGGTTTCCGGGGATGTCGCAGACCGGCAAACTCGGTGCGGGCGCGGATCAGATTTATACCAACGCGCTGAACAACATTCTGTTGCCGCGGCTGATGTGGCGGCTGGAAGGGCAGATGCGCGCGCGGATCACCGACGCGCCGTTCCTGTATGAAGCGACAAGAACCTATTTAATGCTTGGGTCCGCCGGACCGTTGGATCGGCCCGCGATCAAGGAGTGGATGCATCTCGATTGGACGGCGGCATTCCCTGGTGCGATGGGACAGCCGGTCCGCGACAGCCTGGAAAAACACCTCGACGCGTTGCTCAATCAACCATTGCCGCACGTGACATTGGATGGCGCGCTGGTGGATGACGCGCGGAGGACTTTCTCGCGCATTTCGCTGGCGCAACGGGTCTATCAGGTGATCCGCCGATCGCCCGACGCGACGTCGCTGCCGCCATGGGTCCCGGCCGATGCCGCCGGTGCATCCGGTGCGACGTTGTTCACCCGGCGGTCGGGTGCCGGCCTGAATGAAGGTTTGCCCGGCTTTTACACCGTCGATGGGTTCTACAAGGTCTTGCTGCCGGATTTGCCGAGTGCTTTGTCGGCGGTGGCCTCCGACAGTTGGGTGTTGGGCAAACAGTCCGAGTTCAACGTCGCCAGTCCGCAGGCCGCCACATTGCAGCAGGACGTGGTCAAGCTTTACTCCGACGAATACGCGGCGAACTGGGACACGTTCCTGGCCGACCTCGATCTGCCGCCGTTGAACAACTCGGACCAAAGCATCCAGACGCTGTACGTCCTTTCGTCACCGCAATCGCCGATGCGGGACATGCTGACGGCGATCGTGAAGCAACTGAAACTCATGGTGGCGCCGCCGATCCCGGCGACCGCGGCGGGGGCTGCTCAGGCGGCGGCGACCGCGGCGGCGGCGGCGGCGAACAGCGCGGCATCACGCATCCAAGGCCTGCTTGGAGGAGCGACCACGCCGGCGGCGCCACCGGGAAAGGCCATCGAAGATCGTTATGACGCTTTAATTAAGTTCGTCGGCTCCGGTCCCGGCGCGCCGATCGACAACGTGCTGCGGGTCATGAGCGATCTGCAGCAGCAGTTGGCGAAACTCAACAATCCGGCGCCGGGCGTTCCCGCGTCTCCCGGCGGAGCGGGCAACGCGATGGCGCAATTGCGCTCGGAAGCCGCGCGGGCTCCTGAACCCGTGCATCGTTGGTTGACCGCGATGGTTGGTGGTGGCGCCAGTGCCGGAGGTGCGGGCGGCGCGGGTGGTGGCGCGGCGGCGGCCGGCGGCGGCGGCGGTGCGATCCCGAAACAACTCAACGCGGCGGCGAAAAAAGCGGCGGTCGAGGCGTTCAACGCACCGGACGGGCCGGCGGCTTTGTGCCAGAAAGCGGTCGCCGGTCGCTACCCGTTCACGCCTGGTTCGGCGAACGACATCCCGTTTGATGATTTCTCCAGGCTGTTCGCACCGGGCGGCATGCTCGACACGTTCTTTAAGACCCAGTTGCTACCATTCGTGAACATGTCAGGCGCCAACTGGAAGTTACAGGATGCCGGCGAGGTCGCGCCTCCCATCGGCCCGGCAGACCTGGCGCAGTTCCAGCGCGCGGCCGCGATCCGCGATTTGTTTTTTGGCTCGGGGGGCAAAGATGCCTCGGTCCGGTTCGATATCACGCCGGTATCGGCCGATAACACAACGAAACAAGTGACGATCGATCTGGGCGATCAACAAATTGTTTACTCGCACGGCCCGACGCGGCCGGTATCGGTCAACTGGCCCGGCACCACCAGCCGAATCATCAGTGCCCGTCTGGCATTCGATCCGCCACCCACCTCCGGCAGTCCCGTTATTCAAACCTCCGGTCCCTGGGCTTTGTTCCGCCTGTTCGATCGCGGCACGTTACGGTCAACCGGCAGCGCCGATCGTTACGTCCTCGATTTCATCCTGGGCGACCGCACGGCCTCGTTCGAGATCCGCGCCGGATCGGTGCTCAATCCTCTGCAGCCCGGATTGTTGCGAGATTTCCGATGCCCGGCGCCCTAGACGACACGATCATTCGCGGCTTCTCCGGCAAAGTGCCGGCGCGCGGCGATTTCGTGCATGCCGGATTGCCGCGCGACTTCGAGGATCCGTGGCATGACTGGCAGTCGATGGTGATCGCCGGCAGCCGCACGCTGATGGGTGAAGCCTGGCTTGAAGCGTTTCTTGAAGCCCCGGTCTGGCGTTTTGCCCTGCCGTCCGGATTGTGCGGTCCGCGCGCGGCGATTGGTCTGATCATGCCCAGTGTGGATAAGGTCGGGCGATATTTTCCGCTGACGTTCGCGGCACTGTCGGATCTGGGCACGCCGGACGCGGGCGCGTGGTCCGGCTGGCTCGACGCGGTGGAAGACCTCGGCCGCGCGGCACTTGACGAAGATGCGGCACCGGAACGATTGACACCGCCGCCCTCCCCGCCTGGCTCCGGTTTCATCGACACGACGGAATGTGTCTGGTGGACCGAAGGCGGCCCACGCGTTGAGGCGACTCGCCTGTCTCTGCCTTCCCTGCCCGATGCCGCGCGCTTCGCGTCCATGCTGGGCCATCTCGCACCGACGGAGAGTGCGCAATGATAACGGAGCGAATCCGTTCCTGGCACGCGACCCATAACGGCACCAAACGGAAACACAACGAAGACACCTGGGTCGATCGTCCGGATATCGGGATATGGGCGGTCGCCGACGGCGCCGGCGGGCATCAGGCGGGCGAAGTCGCGTCGGGCATGATCGCCGAGGCGCTCGATTCGCTTCCCTCGGAACTCTCCGCCCCAGAACTGCTTGGCGCGGTGCGGGAGCGCATCGCCAACACCCACCGCGCGTTGCGGGAGGAAGCCGCGCGGCGTGGCGGCAATACCATGATCGCATCGACCGTGGTCGCGCTGCTGGCGCGCGGCGAACACTTCGCCTGTCTGTGGGCGGGGGATTCGCGGGCCTACATGCTGCGCGACGGTGAGATGCGGCAGATCACGAAAGATCACAGCCTGGTGCAGGAACTGGTTGATAACGGCACGATCGCGGCGGAAGACGCCGAGCATCATCCGCATGCCAACGTGATAACCCGGGCGATCGGCGCCGATATCGACGATCTGGTGTTGGATAAGGTCAGCGGCCGGTTGCAGTCTGGCGACCGCTTCCTGTTGTGCAGCGACGGACTGTGCAAAACGGTTCCGTTTGATCAGATGGCGGAGTTATTACGAAGTGACAATGGTGTGCCGCCGCCGCAATCGCTGATCACGGCCGCGCTGGCGTTGGATGTCACCGACAACGTCACCGCCGTGACAATCGAGATACCCTGACCCGCCGGGCAGTTGTTTGAACCACGGAAAGGCCAGGGCTTCGCCCCGGACCCGACCAAGAGGCGCTGCCTCTTGGAACTCCGCCAAGGGATGAGATCCCTTGGAACCATTAATTTGGGAAGGTGTGTGAGGAGGGCCAACACGGACCTTGCCAGGTCACGGTCGGGCCCTCCTCACACACCTTCCCAACTGACAGATTGCAAAGGGCCTCGCCCTTTGCTGGAGGTCCAGGAGGCAAAGCCTCCTGGCGGGTCCGAGGGCGGAGCCCTGGCCTTTCCCTGATTCAAACGATTGCCTGGAATCGAAAAAGGCCGGAGCGCACGCCCCGGCCCTTCCGAAACTGGCGAATGCCGAAGCTCAGACGAGCTTTTCCAGACCCACGTCATAGGTGACGGTCGTCGGGGTTTTGGCGCCCTGGGGATCCGTCACCGTATTGGTGATGGCGATCTTGGTGAAGTTCAACGACAGACTTTCGGATGGACGATCACCGCCCGATGAGAACGAGTATCCGGCGAGACCGGTATTGTTCGTCGCGATCGAGAAGAACACCGAGTTGTCCGTAACCTCGGTCCAGTCGATCACGACATCGTTCTTCAGAATGCCCTTGAACAGGTCCTGCAGCAGGCCGGGACTGGAGTTATCGAGGTTCTTCGTCACGGTGATTTCCGAAACCGACGCGCCGCTGGCCTGGCGGTTCAACTGACTGCCCTGGGACGAGGCGATCCCACGTCCGATACCCCATTGAAAGCTACTAATGGCGATCCAGTCCTTATGGCCGTCCGACGTGACGTCACCCTTGACTGCTGCGTATTTCAAGAAAATTGCCATTCGACTTCTCCCTCATTGCGGTGTGCGGTGTGCGGTGTGCGGTGGAATTGTTGTCAGTCGATCGCGTATTGGAACGCTCCAGCCGTGTCCACTCCCACGGTGATGGAGTCGATCGCGTTGCCTTCGGCGAGCCGCGAAAGAACCTCAGCTGACAATTCTGGCAACAGCGTTCGTGACAGGATTTTCTCCACGTTACGAGCGCCAGACGACGTTTCCGTGCAACGCGCCGCGATCGTATCGATCAGCGTGTCGTCATACAGGAATTTGGCGCCATACGATTCCTGGACCCGGCGCCGTATGCGATTAAGCTGCAGCCCGACGATCTTCTTGATGATATCGGGCGACAGAGGGAAATACGGAACCAGAGTGACGCGGCCCAGGAAGGCTGGTTTGAAGGTCTTCATCAGTTCCGGCATCAACGCCTCGGCCAGACCGGCGGCGTCGGGCATCGTTTCCGGATCGGCGCACAGCCGGACGATCAGATCGGTCGCGGCGTTGGATGTCATGATGATGACGGTGTTCTTGAAGTCGATGTCGCGACCTTCGCCGTCTTTCATGTTCCCCTTGTCGAACACCTGGAAGAACACGTCCTGCACGCCGGGGTGCGCCTTTTCCATCTCATCCAGCAGGATGACGGAATAGGGCCGCCGGCGCACCGCCTCGGTCAGAACGCCACCTTCGCCATACCCGACATAGCCGGGCGGCGAACCCATCAGCGTGCTGACCTTATGTTCTTCCTTGAACTCCGACATGTTGATGACGGTCATGTTCTGCTCGCCGCCGTACAGCAGATCGGCCAGCGTCAGCGCGGTTTCCGTCTTGCCGGTGCCGGATGTGCCAACCATCAGGAACACGCCGATCGGCTTGCGCGGATCGGTCATCCCCGCCCGGCTGGTCTGGATCGCCTGAGCGACCGCCTCCAACGCGTGCGGCTGACCGACGATGCGCTCGCCCATCGTCGCTTCCATATTGAGGACCGTGCGGATTTCGTTCGATTGCATCCGTCCCATCGGGATGCCGGTCCAACCCGCGACAACCTCGCCGACCGCGATGGCATCGACCACCGGATAGATCAGCGGCTCCTCGCCTTGCAGTTCGTGCAGGGTCTTTACCGTCTGGGTCAGCGTTTCACGCAGCGCGAGCTTGTCGGCGGTATCTTCGGGGCTCTCGATCTTGGTGCGGATATCGGTGATTTCCTTCGCCAGGACCTTTTCCTGTTCCCAGCGTTCGTTCAGCGCGACGAGTTCGGACGCTTTGACCGTGCGTTCCGCCAGCAGGGCCTCACGGCGGTCGCCGTGGTTTTCACCGGCGGCGATTTCGCGATCCAGAATGCCGACCTCGGTATCGATCAGGCTGATGCGCCGTTCGCGATCCTCGATCGCCGGAGGCATCGCCGCCTGGCTCATGGACACCCGGGCGCAGGCGGTATCGATCAGGCTGACCGCTTTGTCGGGCAATTGCCGGGACGGAATGTAACGCGCGGACAACCGGACCGCCTCGCTGACCGCCTCGTCCAGAATGCGTACGTTATGATGTTTCTCCAGCGTCGACACCAGGCCGCGCACCATCGCGATCGCGATCGGTTCACTGGGCTCTTCGACCTTCACGACCTGGAAACGGCGGGTGAGTGCCGCGTCTTTCTCGAAGTATTTTTTGTACTCGGCCCAGGTGGTGGCGGCGATGGTGCGGAGTTCGCCGCGCGCGAGGGCGGGTTTTAGCAGGTTCGCCGCGTCGCCCTGGCCGGCCGCACCGCCGGCGCCAATCATTTGGTGCGCTTCGTCGATGAACAGGATGATCGGTTTCGGGCTGGCCTTCACTTCGTCGATGACGCCGCGCAGGCGGTTCTCGAATTCACCCTTCATGCCGGCGCCGGCCTGCAGCAGGCCGAGATCGAGCGTGCGTAACGTCACACCTTTGAGCGCGGGCGGCACATCGCCGGACGCCAGCCTGACCGCGAAGCCTTCGACCACGGCGGTCTTACCGACGCCGGCCTCACCGGTCATGATCGGATTGTTCTGCCGCCGGCGGGTCAGGATATCGATGACCTGGCGGATTTCCGAGTCACGGCCCAGGATGGGGTCGATCTTGCCGGCCCGCGCCTGCGCGGTGAGGTCGATCGTGAACTGTTCCAGAGCACCGCTGCCGCCGCGCGGCACGCCGCCTTCCGATACCGCCGGACCACCACCGCCGTCCTCCGCCGAGCCGGTCATCAGCGTGCCGCTCTCGGCCGCCTCCGCGCTGTTGGCGGTGATCGTGGCGTAGTCCCGCTTCAGGAGATCAGGCTGGATTTTTAGCAATTGCCCGGAAGCATCACGCGCGCTGCGCGCCAGGGTTTCATCCGCCAGCAACGCCCACAGCAAATGACCAGACCGAATGGCGCCGCTGCCCTGCTCCAGCGAGGCGAACAGCCACGCCTGCTTGACCATTTCGGTGATTTCCGGCGCGAGCGAAGGGGCGCGTCCATTGCCGGTCTTCATCTTGTCGAGGGACCGGTTGAGATCGGTCAGAAACCGCGCGTTATCTATCTCGTAGTGGCGCAGGATCGCCGCCAGGTCGCCGTCGGCACGGTCGTTCAGCTTGATCAGCCAGTGCTCGATCTCGACATTATAATGCGTGCGAGACAGCGTCAGACCGGCGGCCGCTTCCAGTGCTCTCCGGCACGTGTCGTTGAGTCGCCCGACGAGTTGCTTCAGATCGATGGCAGCCATTTTTCCCCTTCCGGCGCCAGACACGGCGGTGACATGCCAAAAATTTAACGATATCATTGCTGATACCGGTATCTGGCGAGGACCACGTATCCTTTCGTGCCGATACTCTAGATGCTATTTTGAGGCATTGTCCAGAAAGAAAGGCAACGCATGGTCGATTTTCCCGAAGGGTTCGATCTGGCCGCTCTCCTCGAGCCAATACCCGGCGAGGTTCCGCAGGGGGTAGATATCAGGGAAGATTTCTCCTCACAATCACCCTATAACCGTTTGCGCGATGCGCGGTCGGACGCGCGCGATGCCGAGAAGATGCTCGACAACGGCGATCCCAACGCCGGCGATCCGGCGCCGATGTGGCGCACCGTGCGGGAGATCGGCCTCAAGACGATCAGGGAAACGGCCAAGGATCTGGAAGTGGCCGCCTGGGTCACCGAAGCCTATGTGCGCAGCAGCGGGCTGGCGGGCCTGTACGCGGGAGCGAGCCTGATCAAAGGCCTGGCCGAGCAGTACTGGGACGACGTGTTTCCGCTGCCGGACGATTACGGCATTGAGACGCGCGTCGCACCCGTCACCGGACTGAACGGACGCGACGGCGGCGGGTCGCTGATCCAACCGCTGTTTAAATTGACTCTTTTCGATCGGCCCGACGGCACGCCCGTCACCTTCTTCACGTTTCAGGCATCGGAGCAATTGCCCGGCCTGCCGCCCGAACGACGGGAAGCGCGCATCGCGGCCGGCGCGATCGCCTGGGAGGAGATGGAAAGAGAAGCCAACTCCGCCGCCACGCGACTGGGCCGGGTGCGTGACGAGGCGGCGGCGGCGCTCGAGGCCTGGGAGGGAATGTCCACGGTCCTCGACGACAAGGCGCGCGAAGACCCGCCGTCGACGTCGCACGTGCGCGATATGCTGCGGCAAATCCAAACCGCCGCCAACCGCTACGCTCCCGCGCCGGCGGAAGGCGGCGAAGCGGGTGCGGTGGAGGGTGAAGCCGGAGCCGGAGCGGTGGAAGGCGGCGGCGGTACCGGGCCGGGCGGGTTCGCCAACACCGGGCAGCGCACCGCGTCGCGTGAGGACGCGCTGAAAACACTCGAAACCATCGCCACGTATTTCCGGCGGACCGAGCCGGCGTCACCGATCGCCTATACCCTCGATGACGCGATCCGCCGCGCCAAGCTGACCTGGCCGGAACTGTTGGAGGAGGTCGTGCCCGACCTTGGCGTCCGTTCGGCGATCCTGACGTCGCTCGGCATTCGCCCGCCAACGGAATGATGGCCGCCACGCGATCCTGAACCCGGAGCCGCCGTTTGAACCAGGAAGGCCAGGGTTTCACCCCGGACCCCACCAAGAGGCTCTGCCTCTTGGAACTCCGCCAAGGGGCGAGGCCCCTTGGGACCTATTAATTTGGTTTAGGAAATGAGAGGGGCCGAAACGGACCATTCGAGGTCACGGTCGGCCCCTCTCATTTCCCAAACCAATTGACAGATTGCAAAGGGCCCCGCCCTTTGCTGGGGTCCAGGGGCCCCTGGCGGGTCTGAGGGTGGAGCCTTCGTGCTTTCCGGTTCAGGCGACGCCCCCCAGTTCGGGATCGCGTTGTTGACCTGCATTGACCTGACTCGCTAATGTCGTGCCGGGAGCTTGTTCAGAATGCGCGGATGGCGGATGACCGTCATTCTGGCGAAACCTATTTCTGGCGAAGGGGAAGATATCCATGAGCGCTAGCGTCCAAAGCAAACTCGCCCGGGTTCGCAAGCCGCGGGTTCACATTACCTATGACGTGGAAACGGAAGGCGCCCAGGTTGTGCGCGAGCTGCCGTTCGTCATGGGTGTCATGGGGGATTTCTCCGGAGACCCCACGGCGCCGCTGCAAGCCATGTCGGAACGCAAGTTCGTGCAGATCGACCGTGACAACTTCAACGATGTCATGGCGCGCATGAACCCCGGCCTGAAATTGAAGGTCGACAACAAGCTGACCGAAGACGGCGGCCAGATGGCGGTCGATCTGAAGTTCAACGGGATCGAGGATTTCGAGCCCGCCCGCGTCGCCGAGCAGGTTCCCGCGTTGCGCGCCCTGATGGAAACCAGAGCGAAATTGCGCGACCTCATGAGCAAGGTGGACCGTTCGGAAGAACTCGAAGGTCTGCTTGAGAAAGTCCTTCAGAACGAGAACGAACTGAAGACCCTGAGTGGCCAGCTTGGCCTCGATAAGAAGGAGGGCTGATCATGTCAGGCGCACAAGCAGAAGCCTCCGCCGCCGGCGGAGCAACGACCGAGGGCGTATCGATCCTCGACCAGGTGGTCGCGGCCACCAAACAGACGGCGCCGGACCAGGCCCAAGATCTGATGAAGAACCTGGTCGAGCAGGCGATGTCCGGCACGGTCACGTTCGACAAAAACCTGACCCGGACCTTCGAACGCGCGATCGCCGCGATCGACCGCAAGCTGTCGGATCAGCTCAACGCGATCATGCACGATCCGAAGTTCTCGAAGCTGGAAGGGACCTGGCGTGGGCTGCACTATCTCGTGATGAGCAGCGAAACCAGCACGACGCTGAAGATCAGGATGCTCAACGCGTCCAAGCGCGATCTGTCGCGCGATCTGCAGCGGGCGGTCGAGTTCGACCAGAGCCAGTTGTTCAAGAAGATCTACGAGAACGAGTTCGGCACGCCGGGCGGCGAACCCTATGCCGCGCTGATCGGCGATTACGAGTGGTCGCAGCATCCCGACGACATCGAGACGTTGCGGTTGATTTCCAACGTCGCGGCGGGCGCCTTCGCACCGTTCATCTCGGCCGCCGGGCCGGGCATGTTCGGGTTCGACAGCTATACCGAACTGGCCAAGCCGCGCGATCTGGCGAAGATCTTCGAGACCACCGAGTACATGAAGTGGCGCGGCTTCCGCGACAGCGAAGACGCCCGTTTCGTTTCGCTGGTGATGCCTCGCACCCTGGCCCGCGTGCCGTATGGCGCCGCGACCAAGCAAATTGACGAGTTTAATTACGAAGAAGCGCCGTTTGACGCGGCCGGCGCGGCGAAAGCGATGGACCACAACGAATACTGCTGGATGAACGCCGCCTACGCGATGGGCGCGCGGCTCACCGACGCGTTCGCGCAGTACGGCTTCTGCACCGCGATCCGCGGCGCCGAGGGCGGAGGTAAGGTGGAAAATCTGCCGACCCACGTGTTCCAGTCCGACGACGGCGATATGGACGCCAAATGCCCGACCGAAATCGCCATCACCGACCGGCGTGAGTTCGAGCTGTCCAACCTCGGCTTCCTGCCGCTCTGCCACTACAAGAACACCGACTACTCAGTGTTTTTCGGCGCGCAGACGGTGCAGAAGCCGAAGAAGTACGACCGGCCGGAGGCGACCGCGAACGCCGCGATCTCCGCCCGCCTGCCGTACATCATGGCCTCCAGCCGGTTCGCGCATTATCTGAAGGTGATGGCGCGCGACAAGATCGGCAGCTTCATGGAAGCCTCCGACGTCGAGTCCTGGCTGAATCGCTGGATCCTCAACTACGTCAACAGCAACGAGAGCGCCGGTCAGGAGACCAAGGCCCGCTATCCGTTGCGTGAGGCGCAGGTGCGGGTGCAGGAAATTCCGGGCAAGCCTGGGTCGTACAACGCGGTTGCCTATCTGCGGCCCTGGCTGCAGATGGAGGAACTGACCACCAGTCTCCGCATGGTGGCCCGTATCCCAGCCGCTTCCTGACGGCTGACCGGACGGCGCCGGCGGTCGACGTCCCGTGAACGATACCAACCCCGCCATCGACGAGACCATGACACTGGTTCCCGGCGATGGCGGGGTCATCGCGCCTGAGAGACCCGCTGAACTCGAGACTTTCGACAATAACCCGGCTTCGGACACATCGGTCCTGCGCGCGGCGGTCCTGTCAGGGCAGTTCCTCGGCAGCCGCGATCAGGCGCTGCAAACCGATCTCGCCGCGTTCCTCGATGCCAGCAATGACGCGGCGCTTGCGCTCTGGTTACCGCCCGGGTGCGGCGGCGAGCCCGACGACGTGCGCGGGCTGCTGGATCGCGACATCGTTGCTATCGACGCGATGCTGTCCGAACAACTCGACGCCATCCTGCATCATGAGCGGTTGCGCCGGTTGGAGGGGACGTGGCGTGGCCTCGCCTGGCTGGTCGGCGGGATAGAGCTTGGCTCGCGCCTCAAGGTGAAGATCCTCAACATCAGTTGGGCGGAAATCTGCCGCGATCTGGAACGTGCGGTGGAGTTCGATCAGAGCCATTTGTTCAATAAAGTCTATGAACAAGAGTTCGGCATGCCCGGTGGCGAGCCGTACGGTGTGCTGATCGTCGACCACGACATCAGGCATCGGTCCGGCCCAACGTCTCGCACCGATGATGTCAGCGCCTTGGCCGCGCTCGCCGGCGTCGCGGCGGCGGCGTTTTGTCCCACGCTTGTTGGTGCGCATCCGGCGCTGCTGGAAGTCGATGATTTCGCCGACCTCGCGACGGTGACCGATATCTCCGGGCCGCTGCGCAACACCGATCACGCGCGTTGGCGCAACATGACCGCGCGCGTCGATACACGGTTTCTCGGCATCACGTTGCCGCGGCTGTTGGCTCGCCCGCCGTGGGAAGACGACGGCACGCGGGCCGATCGCTTCCGCTACGCGGAATACGCGCCGGAGGCCAAAGATCGGGTCTGGATGTCGGCCGGCTATGCCTTCGGCCAGGTCGTCGCTCGCGCATTCGCGACCAGTGCGTGGCCCGGCGATACCCGCGGCGCCGATCTCGATCGTCTCGGCGGCGGCATCGTCAGCGACATGCCGATCGAGGCGTTCCGCACCGATCCCGAAGACGTCTGGAACCGCAAAGCCGTTGAGATCATCTGGAACGATCGCCAGGAGCGGGAGTTGCTGGACGCCGGACTGATCCCGCTTGGCTCGATCCCCTACACCGACGAACTGGTGTTCGGTGCCGCGCGCAGCCCGATGGTCCCGCAACGATTCACCGGCAACAACGCCGAGGTGGCGAACGCCAACGCCAGGCTGTCCAATCAAATCAACACCATCATGTGTGCCTCCCGCTTCGCCCACTACATCAAAATGCTGGGCCGCCAGATGGTCGGCTCCTTCAAGACGGCCGAGGAAATCGAGCGAGTCCTCGACGGCTGGATTAAACAATACGTCCGCGGCAACGCGCCCTATGAAACGCGGTCGCGCTATCCGCTGATCGGCGGCAAGGTCACCGTGCACGAACTGACCGGCAAACCCGGCAGCTATGGCTGCACGGTGTTTTTGCAACCGCACTATCAGATCGATGACGTCGCGGCATCATTCCAACTCGTAACCGATCTCGGCGGGCGATGACCCGCGAGGAGCATCCATGACCGAAGCAACCGCGTCTGAACTGTTGCGGCAGGGCAAGCTGGCCGACGCGCTCGCCGCCGCCAACGCCGTGGTGCGCAAGGCGCCGACCGATCTCGGCGCACGCATTTTTCTGGCGGAGCTGCTGGTATTTTCCGGCAATCTGGAGCGTGCGGATGTCTTGCTTGACGCCGCTTCAACGATCGATCCCTCGACCGCGGTCGTGGTCGCCGAGTTCCGCCAGTTGATCCGCGCCGATATGGCGCGGCGGCAATTGTTCCGCGATGGACGGGTGCCGGAATTGTTGTCGGATCCGACCGAAGTGCAACGGTTGCAACTCGCGGCTCTGGTCGCGTTGCGGGCCAACGATATGGCCGAAGCGGCGAAAAACGCCGCCGCCGCCGAGGAGGTCCGTCCACGCGCGCCCGGCCTGCACAACGATGCTCCGTTCGATGACTTCCGCGACGCGGACGATCTGCTGGCCGGCACGTTCGAGGTGCTGACCACGACCGGCAAATATTTCTGGATCCCAACGGAACGGATCATCTCGGCCGAGTTCCACGCGCCGAAACGGCCACGCGATCTGATCTGGCGCCGCTGCACGATGTCAGTGTCGGACGGCCCGGATGGCGAGGTGTATATCCCGGTGATCTACGCCGGTGGCGAACCAACATCGGATCTGTTGCGTCTCGGCCGGGAAACTGACTGGACCGATGAAACCGCCGGACCGGTTCGCGGCATCGGCCAACGTGTGCTGCTGGCCGGCGATGACGATATCGCCATCATGGACCTTGGCAATTTGCGGTTTGCCTTGTGAGCGGCAGAGGCGGCCCGGTCGGCCAGACAAATACCGTTCGCGTTCAAATGCCGCTGCTGGAGCGGCTGGTCGATGACGCGCCCGACCGTGATCGCGATCCACCCGTTTCGAGTTCGGAAACCATGCAGGCGTTGCGGCAATCGGTGCGCAAGGAACTGGAAGCGCTGCTCAACGCACGCCGCCGCTGGCGCTCGCCGCCCAGGGAACTGACGGAATTGGCGGGGTCGCCCGTGGGGTATGGGATTCCGGATTTCGCCGCTGGCGTCTTCAACAATGAGGGCGAACGCGACCGGCTGCGGCTGGAAATCGAGGCGACGATCCGCCGGTTCGAGCCGCGCTTTCTGTCCGTGCGGGTGAGCCTGGTGGATGACGAGCAGCGGCTCGACGCGTCATTGCGGTTACGGATCGATGCCGTGCTGCACGCCGACCCGGCGCCGGAACAGGTCACGTTCGACACGATCGTGGACACGGTCAACGACGCCGTGCGGATCCGCTCCACCGAGACAGTCTGATGTCTGATTCGCTACTTCCCTATTACGACCGCGAACTGACCGCGATCCACCGCCTGGCGACCGAATTCGCCGAGGCATACCCAAAGATCGCCGGACGGTTGCGACTTTCGCCGGGCGGCGTTGACGATCCGCATGTGGCACGATTGTTGGACGGCGTGGCGTTCCTCGCCGCGCGCGTGCATCATCGGTTGGACGATGAATTCCCGGAACTGACCGACGCGCTTCTGGGCATGCTGTATCCGCATTATCTGTCGCCGGTGCCGTCCTGCATGGTGGCGAAGCTGGATTGCTCGCCCGACCTGCAAACGCCGGACACGCGGCCGGTGGGCACTGAATTCGATACCGAACCGGTACGAGGCGAAGCGTTACGCTATCGTACCAGCGCGCCGGTGACGTTGTGGCCGATCGAAGTGGAGAATATCCGCCTCACCGGCTTGCCGATCGTCGCGCCCGCGAACCCGGCCGCCGCCGGCGCGGTCGCCGCACTTCGCATCACCCTGAAATGCCTGATGCCCGAGGTTACGTTCACCCAACTGGGCGTCGATCGCTTGCGCTTCTTTCTCCAGGGGCCGTCAAATCAAACGCTGCCGCTTTACGAACTGCTCGGCGGTCATGTGTTGTCAGTGGCCTTCGCCGATAACGCGACCGATGCAACGCCGGTGATCGTTCCGGCGCAGGTCGTGCAACCGGCCGGCTTCGCCGATGATGAGGCGTTGCTGCCATGGTCGGCGCGCGGCTTCGCCGGCTTCCGCCTGCTGACCGAATATTTCACGTTTCCGGAAAAGTTCCTGTTCATCGATATCGGCGGCATCGACAAGAAGACCCTGGCGTCCGGCGGCAATCGTCTCGAAATCTTCATCTATCTCGATCGCGCGATCCCCGAACTGGAACGCACGGTGGGTCAGCAATCTCTGGCTCTGGGCTGTGTGCCGCTGGTCAATTTGTTCCGTCGCCGTTGCGACCCCATCGCGCTCACGCATATGCAAACGGAATACCGAATCGTGCCGGACGCTCGGCGGCCGCATTTCGCGGAAGTCTGGAATATTGAACGAGTCAGGGAGACCCTACCGGACGGTTCGTCCAGACCGTGGCGGCCATTTCACCGCCTGACCGAAGGCGATCCCGATCCGGCGACGCCCGGCGGTTTCTACCATGCGACCCGCCGAGCCGCTTCACCTGGCGTGGCGGGCACGGAAGTTTTCCTGGCACCGCACGATCCGGCGCTCGACCCGGCCGCGCCGGCCGGCACCACTCTGTCGGTCGACGCGTTGTGTCTGAACCGCGACCTGCCGACCGACCTGCCCTATGGCGGCGGGAGACCGAACCTGCGGCTGGTCGAAGGCGCCGCCTCGGTCGCTGGCATCACGCCGGTTACACCGCCGACGACCACCTTGCGTCCGCCGCTGCGGGAACACGGATTCTGGCGGCTGATCTCGCATCTTTCGCTGGGACATCTGTCGGTCGCGGGTGGCGCCGGCGGGGCAGATGCTCTGAAGGAAGTCCTGCGGCTCTACGCTTTCCGCGACACGCCGGAGACCACCACCGCGATCGAAGCGCTGATGAGCGTCACGTCGCATCCAGGGACCGCTCGCGCGCCGGGCCGGATGGGCGCGTTCTGCCGCGGCCTGGACGTGACCCTGGAGTTCGATCCGCGCGCCTGGCAGGTGGGCGGGCTGTTCCTGCTGGCGAGTGTGCTGGAGCGCTTCCTCGCGCTGCACGCGACGGTCAACAGTTTCACCCGGACGCGCGCTGTTCTGCGCGGCCGGCCGGGGAACGCCGGAGCCTGGCCCGCGCGCAGTGGAACCCGCGTGCTGGCATGACAGCCGGGGCGATCGCTCGCATCGGGAAGGCCGGGGCTTTGCCCCGGACCCCAGCAAGGGGCTCTGCCCCTTGCATCCCCACCAAGGGGCGAGGCCCCTTGGAACCTGCTAATTTAGTTGGGGGAACAGGAGGGGGCCAACCGTGGCCTCGCGAGTTCCGTGTCGGCCCCCTCCTGTTCCCCCAACTGATTGACAGATTTCAAAGGGCCTCGCCCTTTGATGGGGGTCCATGGGGGCAAAGCCCCCTGGCGGGTTCGAGGGCGGAGCCCTCGCCTTCCCCGTCCAGGCGATTGCCCTGACATGAAAGCCCCCTCCCCTCTCGAGGCTCTGGCCAAAACGCCGCGGCGGTTCGCCTTCGATGCCGCGATCCGCGTGCTGACGTTGGCGCGGCGCAACGAGGACCCCGCGGAAGTCGCGCATTTCCGTAGCCCACCCGGCCTGACTTACCCTCCGGCGGACGTGCTGGAATTTCGCGGCACCGGCAAACCGGACGTCACCGTCGGAATGATCGGACTGACCGGCCCGTCCGGCGTTTTGCCGCGGCATTACAGTGACGCCGTCGTGCAGGCGCTGCGCAACCGGTCATCCTCGCTGCACGCGTTTTTCGATACGCTTAGTCACCGGTTCGTCGCGTTCTTCGCGCGGGCGGGCGCGAAGTACCGGCCCGCCCGCGCGCTTGACACCGCCACCATCCATACCCCGCCCGCTGTCGATCCGATCGCCAAAGTGCTGCTGGCGCTGACCGGGCACGGCACCGCCCATCTGACGAACCGCATGCTGATCGGCACCGAGCCGCTGTTGCACTACGCCGGCCTATTCGCGATGCGGCCCCGATCGGCGGAGCGACTGGGCGTGCTGGTCTCCGACTGGCTCGGCATGCGGGTTGAGGTGATCGAGTTCGCTGGCGCCTGGCTGAGCCTGCCGCCGGATCAGCGCACGCGGGTTGGCGCCAACGGTCAGTTCAATCGGCTCAGCGCCGACGCGGCGGCGGGCGTGCGCGCCTGGGATCCACAGGCGAGGATCGTGTTGCGGGTTGGCCCGTTGGATCGTGCCGGTTTCGAACGGATGCTGCCGGATCGCCTGGCGCTGCATCGGGTCGTTTCGCTGGTGCGCGCCTATGTCGGGTTCGAGATTGGTTTCGCGATCAATCCGGTTCTCGCGGCCGGCGCGGTGCCTCCGCTGCGGTTGGATCAGGCCGCCGATCCGCCGCCAAGGCTTGGCTGGAACACCTGGCTGGAGCCGGTCGCCGGCGGACAGAAGCGGCTTCACGATGCCGCCGAACCGGTGTTCGAGGCGGAAATCATCGAGGCCCAAACTCCCGTTGGGGCACAATCTCTGGCGGCGAAGGAACGCGCGGGATGAGCGATTGGGGCGGCGGTTACGTCACGGACATTCCGTACACGACCGGCTGGTACCGCCAGCAGTCTCCGGCGATGATCGCGCTGGCCTCGATCATTGGCGGTGCATCCGCCCGCATCCCGGCCGCTGACGACAGGATCATGCTGTTGGAACTCGGGTGCGGGTTTGGTTACTCGGCGATGGCGTTGGCGGCGAGCAACCCGAACTGGTCCGTCACCGCCGTCGATTTCAACCCCGCCCACATCGCCGCCGCTCGCGAGTGGGCCGCCGAAGCCGGACTGACCAACATCACGTTCATAGAGGGAGACTTTTCATCCTGGGAAGACAACCCGGCGCTGCGTGATCTGCCGGAGATGGACTTCGTCACCCTGCACGGCGTCTGGAGCTGGATTCCGCCCGCCGCGCGGGCCGGTCTGGTCCGGCTGTTCGGCCAGAAAGTCCGCCCAGGGGGGTTGGTGCATCTGAGTTATAATACGTTGCCGGGTTGGCAGGAGAGGATGGGCGCGGCGCGCGTCATTCGCGAAGCCGGACTGCGAGCCAGCGGGCGGAGCGACAGTCAGGCGCGCGAGGGCATGCGCGTGTTGAAGGAACTGGTCGCCACGAAGGCGTTGTTCACCGCCTCGGGAACCAGCGTCAGCGCCATGGTGGAACGGCTCGAATCAGTCAATCCGCACTACCTGGCGCATGAGTTCATGAACACGCACTGGTCGCCGTGCTACGCCATGGATGTCGCGGCCGACCTGAGCGAGGCCAAGCTGGAATGGGCTGGCTCGGGCAATCTGACCGAGAACTTCGCCGAACTGATGATGACCGAGGAGCAGCGGGAGATCGCCAATCGCTACAGCGATCCGATGATGCGAGAGCTGATCAAGGACATGTGCATTCCGCGCTCGCTGCGGCATGACGTGTTCGTGCGCGGTGCGAGGCGAATCAGTCTGGCGCAGCGGGCCGAGGCGCTGATGGACGTTACCCTCACTCTGGTGCGGCCGGCCGATGACCTGCCTGAAGCGATGACGATGCCGGCGGGACGGGCGGAACTCAATCCGGACTTCTACCGCCCAATCGTCAAATCCCTCGCCGCGCGTCCTGGGCGGGTCGGCGATCTGCTCAGTCAGCCAGACGTTTCCGGCCGACGCGATAATCCAGCCGAATTGATCAGCATCCTGATCAACGCCGAAATGGTTGAGCCAACTTCGCGGCCGTTGACGGAGCCGGGTCCGGAAGCCATGCGCTTCAACGCGGTCGCCGCGCGGCGCCTGGCCTTCGTGGAAGCGCCAAACCGTCCGGTCGCGGCGGCTTGCCGGCCGACGGGAACGCCAGTGCTGACCCAGTTGTTGACGATGGTGGTGATGGGTTTCATGCGCGAAGGGCTAACCGACGTCGATAGTCTGGTGCGCGCGATGAACACGCCCCAAGACCAGGAGGCGGCGGCGCGGAGTTCGATCGAGGCGTGCCTGGACCACTTTATTCCGGCATTGAAACATGCGGGGGTTTTCTGAAACGACGACTGCTCGGGTCGAGGCCGCCACGCACCTGGACCGTCATGGCCGGGACGAGCCCCCGATCAAGACGGGGGAGGGCCATGACGAAAAAAGGCCTCAGACGACACAAGGCCTAAAGATCGGCCACCCTGATCCAGGTCCCGATGCCCCCGGCGACCAGCAGGCCCAGTACGAGGATCGCGGCCGAGTCAACGCCAAGCTCATGGGAAATCGCGAACCAAAGCACAAAACTGGCGACCGCGACGGCGATCCCGCCGATCAGACTCGCCCGTCCCGGTTTGATGCGCGCTCTTGGCTGGTTCATTCGGCGGCGGCCGAAACATGGCCGGCACGCACATCGTCCGTCGTGTTGCGCACTCGCTTCAGGTCGCGCCGAACGTGCGAGGTGTCGTAGCCGTTGAAGATATGCGTGAGCAACCCGCGGGCGAGGTCGGAGGTGCCAAAGAACCAGTCGGCGATCGGATAGGTGAGATTGAAATTCCGTTCCATCATGATCGCGGTGTTGTGATGCGCGATGTGATGCCTGCGGATCGAGTTGATCAGCGGGATATACCGCACCAGGCGGTCATCCTTCACATGGCAGCAGAAGTGGAACAGCTCGTAGTTCAGATACAGCGCGACGTTGGTGATCAGCAGCATCCACCCCGCGTTCGGCAGGCCGATCAGTCCCAGCAACGCGGCCGGAGGCAACGACAACGCCATGAACGCGACCAGCGCGTACGGCGGAAAGAACACGATCCGGAAATCGCGCGAATTGTCGAAAGTGGGTTCGATGTCGGTGAAGAACTGGTGATGCGCCAGAGTGTGACGCTTGTAGATCCCCATGAATCCCTTCACCGGGCGGTGCATGATGAAACGGTGGATCCACCACTCGAATACGTTGGACACACAGAACGCGAACGGAATGATCAGGAATTCATACCAGGCGGGCGAATGGACCTGCCGCTCACAATACCAGATCGCCGCGAAACCGAGAGCGCCGATCAGCGCGACGTGCGCCCAACCGAAATAGGCGGGTGCGATTCGGGCGCGGAAATCGTCACGAAACGCGGCCTGGCGCCGCGACAAACGGGTCTGGCTCATAACTGTCCTCTGGCCTGTCCTCTGGAGCGTAGTCCTCTGGGGGCCTAAGATACGCGTTCCGGCCGCCTCAGGCAAAATTCCTGTACTGGGAAGCGGCCGGTGTCGATGCCACGGGATCGGGACGCGAGGGAGAGAAACATGCTGACGGTGGACAGGCCAGCCGACATGAAGGCGCATATCGGCGAGGACATCGGCGCCAGCGACTGGCTGCTGGTCGATCAGGCGATGATCGACAAATTCGCCGGCGCGACCGGCGATCATCAGTGGATCCATGTCGATGTCGAGCGTGCGAAGCGGGAAATGCCCAGCGGCAAGACCATCGCGCATGGCTATCTCACCTTGTCGCTGCTCGCCGGGCTGGCGCATCAGACGCACGAAATTCGCCACCGCTCGCGAGGGATCAATTACGGGTCGGACCGGGTGCGGTTCACCTCACCGGTGCCGGCGGGTTCGCGGGTGCGGCTGCACCAGAAGCTGCTGAAGGTCGAGGATATCGAGGGCGGCGTGCGCATGACCTTCGCCAGCCAAATGGAGGTCGAGGGGCAGTCGCGGCCGGCTCTGGTGGCCGAGACCATTTCGTTGGCGTATGATTAGGCGGCGTGCGCACGCGGTCACGGCGGTGTTGGTTCTGGCCGAAGTTAAATCGCGGAGGACGCGGAGAAGGACAGCGACAACGCACTTCGCGAGTTTACGAGCGACCTCCGCGTCCTCCGAGAACTCCGCGTCCTCCGCGATTTAACTTTCGTGAAGGCGGGCACACCCCGCGATCGGGCACGCCAAAGCCGAGCCGGGTGAACGCCTCAACCCCGCGACGCCGCGTCGATTTCCTCGCCAGTCAAACTCCACGCGTTATCCAGCACCGAAACCACCTCCCGCATGAATTTCTCAGTCAGCGCCAGCGCTTTCTGATCATTCCCAAAGTGATCCGCCAGCAGCGCGAGAGCCAGTTGCCGCGGCCCATCGCCTTCATAAGTCCATTCAAATCCCATCGGACTGAACTGCTTCAGATCGAACCGGGGATTTAACGGTTTTCCGTCCACGGTCACGACAGCGCCATCCAGACTCCGTCCGCCCTCGTAGATTTTCATGCGAACACCACCACGCTTCGGACCGTCTCACCCCGCTTCAACGCGGCGAAGCCCTCATTGATCTGCTCCAGTCCGATCCGCGCCGAAATCATTTCGTCCAGTTTCAATTTCCCGTCCAGATAAGCCCGCGCCAGCAGCGGAAAATCGCGCATCGGATCGGCCCCGCCGTACGAACTGCGCGTAATGCGTTTCTCCTGCATCAGGCTGCCCCAGCGGAACGTCACCTCCTCATTCACCGCGACCTTGCCGAGCCACACGACCTGACCGCCGGGCCGTACCGCCTCGACCGACAGCCGGAAGCTGGCGTTCATCCCGGCGGCCTCGACCACCAGATCGGCGCCGCGGCCATCGGTCAATGAGCGCGCCAACTCCGCCGCCTCATCAGGCGTCGCGGCACGCGTGGCACCAACCGCCTGGGCCAATTGCCTCCGAGCCGGGTTGGGATCGACCGCGATGATCTCGCCGCACCCGGCCAGCACGCAGCCTTGCACGGCGGACAGACCAACCGCGCCGCAGCCGATCACCATCGCGGTGTCGCCCCAACCGGGCTTCGCGATCCGCGTCACCGCACCAACCCCGGTCATCACGCCGCAACCGATCAGCGCCGCGCGATCGAACGGCATCGCATCCGGCACCCGGATCGCGCTTTGTGCCGGCACCACGCAGTATTCGGAAAACCCGCCCAGATACATCAACTGATGCACGGGCGCGGCGTCGCAGGTCAGCCTCGGCCTGCCATCGAAATGAAATCCGCGCGGCCCGTTCGCCAGGAACGTCCGGCACAGGATCGGCTGCGCGCGTTCGCAATAAAAGCAGCGCCCGCAATGCGGATTCCACGACAGCACCACGCGGTCGCCGATCGCCAGATCGGTCACGTCCGGCCCGATCGCCGCGATTTCGCCGGAAGCCTCGTGGCCCAGTACGGCGGGAAGGTTCACCGCCAGCGCACCCTCGATCGCTTCGAGATCGGTATGACACAGGCTCGCCGCGCGCACCCGCACCAGCACGTCGCCGGCGGCGAGCGGTCCCACTTCCAACGTCTCAATGGTCATCGGTCCAGAAGAATGCGGCGCGCCAGTCTGGCGCAGCACGGCGGCGCGAGATGTCCACATGGCGCTTGCTCCCTCAACCGGCTTCGACGATTCTTCCATCGCGTATCATGACGATGCGATCCATGCGCGACGCGAGTTCCGGATTATGCGTGGCGATCAACGCGGCCACGCCAACCTCCCGCACACGCTGCATCAGTTCGTTGAAGACTGTCTCCGCGGTTTCCACATCCAGATTGCCGGTCGGCTCATCCGCCAGCAAGACCTTGGGCCGGTTCGCCAGAGCGCGGGCGATCGCCACCCGCTGTTGTTCGCCGCCCGAGAGTTTGCCCGGCAAATGCGCCAGCCGCGCGCCAAGACCAAACGCACCCAGGAGGCCGGCGGCATGCTTTTCGGCGTCACGCCGCTGCCGGCCGGCGATCATTTGCGGCAGCGTGACATTTTCCAGCGCGGTGAACTCGGCCAACAGATGGTGGAACTGATAAACGAAGCCGATCGTGTCGCGGCGGATCGCGGTGCGCGCCGCGTCCGGCAGGTTGCCGGCATCCTTGCCGAGTACGAGGACAGAACCCTGATTGGGGCGATCGAGCAAACCGGCGATGTGCAGAAGCGTCGATTTGCCAACACCAGACGGCGCGACCAGAGCGACGATCTCTCCGGCCCGCAAGGTCAGGTCGACGCCGCGCAACACACGCAGATCGCCGGCCTCGCTGCTGTAGGTCCGGTAAACGTCGCGCAACTCCAACGGATCACTCATGCCGCAGCGCCTCGACCGGATCGGTACGCGCGGCGCGCCAGCTTGGATACAAGGTCGCGAGCACCGACAACGCGAAGCCGAGGATCACGACGCGAACGACGTCGCCCCAATCGATGGTGTTGGGCAGAGCGCTGAGCATGAAGACGGAGGAGTCGAATACCTGACCGCCGGTGATGCGCTCGATAACACGCTGGATTTCGACGATGTTACGGCAGATCAGCACGCCGACGATGGTGCCGAAAACGGTGCCGGCGACTCCGACGAAGGCGCCGCACATCATGAAAATCCGCAACACCGCGCCGCTGCTGGCGCCGATGGTGCGCAACACCGCGATATCGCCGCGCTTGTCCTTCACCAGCATGATCAACGAGGACACGACATTGAACGCCGCCACCAGAACGATCATGCCCAGTACGATGAACATCGTGTCTTTCTGCACCTGCAACACGCTGATGATGACGTCGTTGGCATGCCGCCAGTCGTGCACCCGCACCTGCCTGCCGGCCAGCAACGGAAACAACTTTGGCGCCAGCTGGTCCACGTCATTCGGATCGTCCATGCGAATTTCGATTTGGGTGACCGCGTTCGGCTTCTGAAAGAAAATCTGCGCCGCCGGCAACGGCAGAAACACGACGGACGTGTTGTATTGCTGGAGGCCCGCGTCGAAGATCGCCACGACCTTATAGGCCCGCACCCGGGGAATGGTGCCGAACGCCGTCGCCGCGCCCTCGGGCGAGATCAAGGTCACCGGATCGCCAATACCGATGCGGTACGAATCAGCGAAACTCACGCCAATGGCCAGCGCGTTGTCGCCCTTGAAATCATCCAGGCTACCGGCGAGGATATGGTCGCTGATGCGATGCAACGACTTCAGATCGTCCTGGCTGATCCCCCGCACCATGCCGCCATGCGACGCATTGGCCGCGGTCGTCAGCAACACCTGGCCGTCGAGCACCGCGAGCGCCGAACTCACCCCGCTCAAAGCGCGGATGCGTTTGGTCAGATCCTCATAATTGTCGATTTTCTGGCCGGCGTAGGCCTCGATCGTGACGTGGCCGTTGACGCCCAGAAACCGGCTGACCAGCTCGGTCTGAAAGCCGCTCATGACCGAGGTCACGACGATCAACGTGGCCACGCCAAGCGCGATGCCGACCAGCGAAAAGATCGCGATGATCGAAACGAACCGCTCGCCCTTGCGTGCACGCAGATAACGGCCGGCGACGGCGCGTTCGAATGCTCCAAACATGGATGCGGTCAGGCCGGTGGCTGCGAGATGCGGGTCAGTGCGTCGTCGGGGCTGAGTTCCACACGCTCCCCGGTCGCGCGGCGCTTCAGTTCGACCTTACCGGAGGCGGCGCCTCGCGGACCGACGATGATCTGCCAGGGATGGCCCATCAGATCGGCGTCGTTGAATTTCACGCCGGCGCGGTCTTCGCGATCGTCATACAGGGCATCCCGGCCCAAAGCGTCGTACAACTTCGCGCAGAGCGCGTCGCACGCCGCGTCACCGACTTTCAGGTTCAGGATCGCGGCGCGGAACGGCGCGATCGAATCCGGCCAGATGATACCCGCGTCGTCATGGCTCGCCTCGATCACCGCGCCGACAAGCCGGGAAACACCGACTCCGTAACTACCCATTTCCGGATGCACCTGCTTGCCCTCCGGGCTGGTAACGGTCGCGTTCATCGCCTTGGTATACCTGGTACCGAAGTAAAAGATGTGACCAACCTCGATGCCCCTGCCCTCACGCCGCCGCTCCGGCGCGATCGTGTCCCACTTCGCCGTGTCGTGCTTTTCGTCGGTCGCGGCGTAGTGCGAGGTCATCTGCTTAAAAAACTGCTCCAGATCCGCCGCGCTGTCATGACTGAATCCGCCAGCACCACCTGACAAATAATCGATCTCTTCGAACGCGGCATTGTAATACACCTGGCTCTCGCCGGTCGGCGCGAGGATAATGAACTCGTGGCTGAGATCGCCGCCAATTGGTCCGGTGTCGGCTTCCATCGGGATCGCCTTGAGACCCATGCGCTGAAACGTTCGCATGTAAGCCAACATCATCTTGCGATAACTGATCACGGCGCCGGCATGATCGAGATCGAAGGAATACGCGTCCTTCATCAGAAATTCCCGCCCGCGCATGACGCCAAAGCGCGGCCTTACCTCGTCGCGGAATTTCCATTGAATGTGATACAAAATGCGCGGCAGTTCGCGATAACTGCGCACCGACTGGCGGAACAGATCGGTGATCATCTCCTCATTCGTCGGGCCGTACAGCATGTCGCGCTCGTGCCGGTCGCGAATGCGCAGCATCTCGGCGCCATAATCGTCATAGCGGCCGCTTTCGCGCCAAAGCTCGGCCGGCTGGATCGTTGGCATCAGCAATTCCTGGGCGCCGCACGCGTCCTGTTCCTCGCGTACGATCCGCTCGATGTTGCGCAGCACACGCAGACCCAACGGTAACCAGGCATAAATACCGGCCGAGGTCTGGCGCACCATGCCCGCGCGCAACATCAGCCGGTGCGAGGCGATCTGCGCCTCATTCGGCGTTTCCTTGATGGTCGGTATGAAACCCTCAGTCAGGCGCATCTTCAATAGTGTCCTGTTGTTCGCGGGCCGGTTGTTCGTGGCGCGAGGCGGACCCTAAGCGGACTCGCCCGGCTTGTCACATCGGCCGGCCGCTCAGGAAACGGAACGCTGATCCTCAAGCGAGACCTGGCGGCGGATAAAAGACGTCTGACAGGCCGTCGGCAATGATCCGAACGAAATTATTGTGCAATGCACAACGCCGGACGTGAAATAAACTGTCACATTTCCACCAAAACCAGGTCGAAACATGGTGACAAACGCATTGCGGTTGGTTAACACGATCTCGGCCCGGCTTGGCGCTTCAGAGGGCCAGGTTTGGGGAGGAAACGGCAACCGCCCGCCAGGTTGAGGAAGATTTTCCCCTCGCCTGGCAGAGGCGGTTGTAGCATTTTCGGGCACCAGCAGTCAGTCCTTCGGCGCGGCGAAATAGCCCTCGCGGAAGCTGATCCAGCCACTCTCAATCAACGCGAATGCCGCCAGCCAGAGCACGCACGCCACAAGCGTGGTCGCCCCAACCTTCAGCCACAGTCTTGGTTTCGCCGGCGCGCCCCGCCAGCCGGAAGTCTCGTCCGGCTCCTGCACCGCGTGAGTTCCGATCGGCAACACGGCGAAGAGCGTGATCCACCAGATCAGAATGTAAAGCACGACGCCGGAGACCCAGTTCATCGCCGCCGTCTGGTCGATGGCGTGGCGTTGCCATGCGGAGCGGACAAGCACCGGGGCTTCGCCCCGAGACCCCGACCAGGGGCGTTGCCCCTGGACCCCACCAAGGGGCGAGGCCCCTTGGGACCTATTAATTGGGTTGGGGAATGGGAGGGGGCCGACACGGACCTCGCGAGGCCACGGTCGGCCCCCTCCCATTCCCCAACCAACTGACAGATTTCAAAGGGCCTCGCCCTTTGACGGAGGTCCAGGATCGAGCCGCGAAGCGGATCGATGGGCCTCCTGGCGGGCCTGGTCCGCTCTTCGCGGCCCAGGAGGGCGGAGCCCTGAGGCCTGTTCCTCTCCGCATGACAAGGCCACGCCACCAATCAGACCCGCAGCAGATGGACGTCGGCCTGCGGCCGTTTCTTCAGCCGTCTGGAGACGGCGCGGCGTAGGACGCTTCGGGCGGCCTCGGTCAGGGCGTTATCGTCGCGGCGGGTCGCGGCCGGCAGGTCGGCGATCCCCTCGCTGAACTCGCTGATCACGCGTTCCGTCTCGGGATCGTCGGCGTCCAGCAGCCCAGGCGCGCTCAGCTTTGGCTCGCCCAGGATGTTGCCGGCCCGGTCGACCGCGAGGCTGGCCACGATCACGCCATTGTACAACAGGCGGCGGCGGGCGTTCATGACCTCGCCCTTCATAGGGATTAGCCGATTTTCATCCAGCACCAGGCGGCCGACCGGGGCGCTATCGACGATCTCCACCGTTCCGGGGGCCAGGTTCAGGATGTCGCCGTCCTCCATCAGGATCGGCCGGGCGCCTTCCTCCTCCGCCAGCGCGGCGTGCGCGGTCAGGTGCCGCCACTCGCCATGCACGGGCACCGAATACTTCGGCTTCACCAGCCGGTACAGCCGCCGCAACTCGTCGCGGGCGGGATGGCCTGACACGTGCACCGCGTGGTCAGCGTCGGTCATCACGTGCACGCCGCGCCGGACCAGATTGTCCTGCACCGTGCCGATCGCCCGCTCATTGCCCGGGATGACGCGGGACGAGAAGATCACGGTGTCGCCTTCGCCCAGTGCCACTCGCGGATGCGTGTCGAGGGCGACGCGGGCCAGCGCGCTGCGCGGCTCGCCCTGGCTGCCGGTGATCAGGATCAGGACATTGTCGTCGGGCAGGTCGTCAATATCGTCCTCTCGCAGGAAAGGCGGCAGGTTCTTCAGGTAGCCGCATTCCCGCGCCGCCCCGTCGATATTCCGAAGACTGCGGCCGGCCAGAGCCGGGCTGCGTCCCGCCGCCAGGGCGGCCCGCCCGATCGATTCCAGTCGCGCGACGTTGCTGGCGAAACAGGTCACCGCGACCCGGCCACGCAAATCGCGGATCAGCGCGGTCAGCACCTGGCTGACATCCTTCTCGCTGCCGGAATGACCCTCGACCATCGCGTTGGTCGAGTCGCAGATCATCGCCAGCACCGGCTTTTTCGCCAGCTCCGCCAGTGCGGCCTCATCCGACGGCGGACCCAGCAGTGGCGTCGGATCCAGCTTCCAGTCCCCGGTGTGCAACAGCGTCCCGTAAGGCGTGTCGATCGCCAGAGCCTGCGCCTCGGGGATCGAGTGCGACATGCGGATCAGGCGGATCGCGAACGGCTTCAGGTTGATCTCGCCGCCAGGTTGCACGACATGCAGCCGCACCTGATTGAGCAGCCCCACCTCGGCCAGTTTTCGTTTCAGGACGGCGGCCGCGAATGGCGTCGCGTAGACCGGGCAACGCAATTGCGGCCATAGCCAGGCCACCGCGCCGATGTGATCTTCATGCGCGTGCGTGATGATCAGGCCGAGCAACTGATCCCGGCGTCCGGCGATGAATGCGGGATCCGGCATCATGACATCGACTTCCGGGTGCGCGGCACCGCCGAAGCCAATGCCGCAATCGACCGCCAGCCATTTGCCGTCGCACCGGTAAAGGTTGAGATTCATGCCGATCTCGCCCGTCCCACCAAGAGGCAGGAAGGAGAGGTCTTCGGTATCAATGTCCATGGAGTATGCTGTTACCTCATATATCAGGCGCTGTCCCGGCGAAATGGCCGCGGCGGCGGGTCAATCATTTTGATTGATGGAATAAGCCGTCGCATCGTTGTCTGACTGCCAAAGTTGGGCGACGCGGTCCAGATACAAGATGACCTCGGCGCCCCACCTCGCCGCGCATGGGGCACCCACGGACTTCCGGGCGACGATCTTCGGACCGCCGGACGTCGTGGCGCCGAGCGATCACTCGGTCTCGATCAGCCTCGTCCGCTCCCGTGGCATGACCGGCGCCGGGTTGCGCTCGGCCAGCATATAAAGCCCGTCGAGGGTCAGATCGGGTTCGATGTGCTCGATCTGCATGGTTCCCTCGGCGAACAACGGCGCCAGGCCGCCGGTGGCGATCACCTTCATCGGACCGCCATACTCGGCCTTGATGCGGGCGATCAGGCCCTCGACCAGACCGACATAGCCCCAGTAAACGCCGGATTGCATCGCCGGCACCGTCGAGGTGCCGATCACTGCCTGCGGCCTGCCGATGCCAATCCGCGGCAGGCGCGCCGCCGCCTGATGCAACGCTTCCAGCGACAGATTGACGCCCGGCGCGATCACGCCGCCAAGATAGGCTCCGTCCTTGTTCACCACGTCGAACGTCGTCGCGGTACCGAAATCGACCACGATCAACGGGCCGCCAAAATGCCGGTAGCCGGCGAGCGTGTTCAGCAAACGATCGGCGCCAACCTCGTTCGGGTTGTCGATCTTGATCTCGAAGCCCCAGTCCAACGAGGCCCGCGCCACCAATGGTTCGACCCCGAACCATTCCCGGCAAAGCCGGCGCAGATGATACAAGGCGGCCGGCACAACGGTGCCAAGCACGGCGCGCGAGACATCTTCCTTGCGCAACCCAACGTGACCCAGCAACGCCAACAACCAAACGGCGTATTCGTCGGAGGTGCGTTGCGGATCGGTACGGATGCGCCAGGAGCCGATCCAGCCGGTCTCATCGCGCACCGCGAAGACGATGTTGGTGTTACCCGCGTCAATCACGAGAAGCATGGGAGCGTTGCCAGTTCCTTAACCGGCGATCAGATGACCGGACGGCCCCAGGTAAGTCAACCGCCACGGGCGACAACGGCGGGGCAATCCTTCGAACCAGGAAGGCCGGGGCTTCGCGGTTGGACCCCAGCGGTGGGCTCTGGCCCATAGGCGTCTCGTGGCACGGCTGTCCGGTTAAATATCATGTTGACGACTGGCGCTTTTGCCAGGTCATGGCTGGGTTCGGCCAAGCCATCCACGACTTTGCTGACCGCGCCGACGACGTGGATCGCCGCCACGAGGGCGGCCATGACGGTATGCGACAACAGGCCAGTATTGCCTCGGAAATTCGCCCGGCGCTGAACCGGACAGCCGTGGGCGTGGCCCGGCCATGACGAAGGATCACCCGCGGCTCGCCAGGTTAGCGCCTATGGGACTCTCCCCCTTGCGCCCTCGTTCCTGGTTGCCTATCCGGCGAGGATGGACGATGCGCTCTTCGCCGAGGCGGAACTCCGCCGGCTGCTGATGATCATGGCCGCGTTGCGCGACCCTGCTTCCGGTTGCCCGTGGGACAAGGAGCAGACCTTCGACACGATCGCGCCCTATACGATCGAGGAAGCCTATGAAGTCGCCGACTCGATCGCCCGCCGCGACTTCGTTTCGCTTCCCGACGAACTGGGCGATCTTTTGTTTCAGGTCGTCTATCACGCCCGCATGGCCGAGGAGGCGGGCCATTTCGCCTTCGCCGAGGTCGCGCGGGCAATCAGCGACAAGATGATTCGCCGCCATCCGCATGTGTTTGGCGACACCGAAGCCGCCGGCGACCCGGTTACGCAACTGGCGACATGGGACGCACTGAAATTCGCCGAGCGGGCGGCGAAGCAGGAAACCGGCACGCTCGCCGGGGTGCCGGCCGGTTTGCCCGCCTTGACCCGGGCGGCGAAGCTGACCAACCGGGCCGCGAGGGTAGGGTTCGACTGGCCCGACGCGGCCGCGGTGCTGGACAAGCTGGATGAGGAAATCGGCGAACTGAAGGCCGAGTTGCCGGCCGCCGACCCAGCGCGGCTCACGGATGAAGTTGGCGATTTGCTGTTCGTTCTGGCCAATCTGGCGCGCAAGCTGAACCTCGACCCCGAGACGTGTTTACGCCATGCCAACGACAAGTTCGCACGCCGGTTCAACGCGATGGAGCAAATGCTGGCGCGGGAAGGCCGCGATCTTAAGGGCGAGCGCCTGGAGGCGATGGAAGCGGCCTGGCAGGCGGTCAAGCGGGAGGAGTAACGGCCTGCGTCAGCGCCACTGTTCGCCTTCGCCACACCGCCGCATAACGATGATCCGATGACGCGGCGAACTGATCTCCGGACGAATGGCGAGTTCAGCTATCGGAGCGATCCGTCTGTGCCGTGGTTTCCCGATGACCGTCCGATCATTATTTTCGACGGCATGTGTGTGCTGTGTTCCGGGTTCGCCCAGTTCGTGTTGCGTAACGACCGCGCGGGCCAATTCCGGCTGCTGGCGGCGCAGACGCCGATCGGCACCGCGCTGTACCGGCATTACCGGCTCGATCCGCTGAATTATGAAACTTACATCCTGCTGGAGAACGGCCGCGTCTGGTTCCGCTCCGAAGCCGCCATCCGCGTATTTTGGCGTCTGGGCTTGCCATGGTCGTTCGCCTCGGCGGCGAGGCTGGTGCCACGCGTGGTGCGCGACTGGCTGTACGACATCGTCGCGCGGCATCGGCTGCGCTGGTTCGGCACGCGAGCAACCTGCTTCCTGCCTGACCCATCGCGGGCGGACAGGTTTATCGGATGACTGATCCGCTTCGCGTGTTGATCGCCGGCGGCTATGGAACATTCGGTGGCCGTATCGTTCAGTTGCTGGAGAACGAACCGCGTCTGAGCCTGCTCGTCGCCGGCCGCTCGCTCAAGCGGGCCGGTGCGTTCGTCGCGGCGAGACGGGATGCCAAAGCGGCGCTGACCGCGGTCGCGTTCGATCGCGACGCGGATCTCGTGGCACAACTCACCTCGCTCCGTCCGGATATTCTGGTGGACGCGAGTGGGCCATTCCAGGCTTACGGCGATGAGCGCTATCGCGTCATTGAGGCGTGTATCGCGCTTGGTGTAAATTATCTGGATCTCGCGGATGGTTCGGATTTCGTCGCTGGCGTTGGCGCGTTCGACGCGGCGGCGCGCGCGGCCGGGGTGTTCGTGCTGTCCGGTGTCTCCAGCTTTCCAGTGCTGACCGCCGCGGTGGTTCGGCGTTTGAGCGACGGCCTCGCGCGTGTGGAATCCATCCGCGGCGGCATCGCGCCTTCACCGTACGCCGGGGTTGGAGAGAACGTCATCCGCGCCATCGCCGGATACGCCGGCCAACGCGTTGTGCTGCGGCGGGACGGTGCGCCGGCGACCGGCTATCCGTTCACCGGGCACATGCGGTTCACGATCGCGCCGCCGGGACATTTGCCACTGCGGAACACGCTGTTTTCGCTGGTCGATGTTCCCGACCTGCGTGCTTTGGCGGCGTTGTGGCCGGAGGCGAAGACCATCTGGATGGGTGCGGGCCCAGTACCGGAAATTTTACATCGTGCGTTGGCCGCGTTCGCCTGGGCCGTGCGGCTGCGATTGCTGCCGACGCTGGCGCCGCTCGCGCCGCTGATGCATTTCGCGACCAATCACCTGCGCTGGGGCGAGCATCGAGGCGGCATGTTCGTCGCGGTCGCGGTCCGCGACGTATCCGGCCGCGAGGTGGGGCGGTCCTGGCACATGATCGCCGAGGGCGATGACGGTCCGCTCATTCCCTCGATGGCGGTGGAGGCTCTGGTCAGCAAAGCCGTCGAGGGACAATTTCCATCGCCCGGCGCACGCGCGGCGGTGGGCGATCTTGAACTCGATGATTATCAGAAACTATTTCGCGGCCGGGCAATTTACACTGGCGTCAGGGACGACATGCCGATTGAAGCGATGCCGCTGTATCGGCGAATTCTCGGCGCGGCGTGGGATGAATTGCCGGCGGAGATTCGCACCATGCACACCGCGTCGGCGGCGGAGGGACGCGCCAGCGTGGAACGCGGCACCGGTCCACTGTCGCGTCTGGCGGCGTGGTTGGCCAGGTTTCCGGCCGCCGAGGCGGATACCAAGGTCACTGTCCGCTTTGACGTGACGCCGAGCACCGAGACCTGGACAAGAACCTTCGGCGATCACCGGTTTTCCAGCGTCCAGTTCGCCGGCACCGGCCGGTCAGCGTATCTGTTATGCGAACGCTTTGGCGCGCTGACTTTCGCGATGGCGCTGGTGGCCGGCGAATCACGGCTTTCGCTCGTGTTACGGCGTTGGCGTGTGTTTGGCATTCCGCTGCCGCGATGGCTCAGCCCAAGGTCGATCGCGTTTGAAGCGGTCGACAACGGCCGGTTCCATTTCCATGTTGAGATATTTCATCCGATCACCGGCCTGATCGTCCGCTATCGAGGCTGGCTTATGCCGGCGCCTTAAACGATCAGGGCACCGGGCGCGGGCAACCGCGGCCTCGATGGACCCCGCTTCTACCAGCGCGCTTAACATCCGACTCTCCGTACTATCCCCGTCATGCTCCCGCTTGACCGGACCATCCGCATCAACGCGATGCTGACAGTGATGGTCCGGTCAAGCCGAACCATGACGAGGAACGAGGGGCATGGGTCGATGGCTAAGCGCGCTGGTATCAGACGTTGACGGCTTCACGGAAATACCCTGAATCTCATTGGCGGGAATCTTCTTTTTCGACTCCACGGCCCGCCGCGAGAGAACGCACCTCATGTGGAACATTCTGGATCGTTGGCTGGTCAATCCCTCCGGCCTCACCCCGCACGGATATTGCCTGCTCTGGGATCCCGGGCTGATCTGGACCTACGCGATATCCGACATTGGCATCGGTGTCGCCTATTTCACCATTCCGCTCGCGCTGGCGGTGTTTGTCCGCCGCCGCTCCGACGTCGTATTCCGGCCGATCTTCTGGCTGTTCGCCGCGTTCATTTTGCTGTGCGGCCTGTCGCACTGGCTGGATGTGCTGACCCTTTGGGTACCGGCGTACGGACTGGAGGCGGTGATCAAAGCAATGACCGCTTCGGTGTCTCTGGTCACCGCGGTGGGGCTCTGGTGGCTGATGCCGCAGGCGCTGGCGCTGCCGTCTCCAGCCCAGTTGAGGGAGGCGAACGCGGCGTTGCGGGAGAGTGAGGATCGGTTGCATCAGGCACAAAAGATGGAGGCGGTCGGTCAACTGACCGGCGGCATCGCGCACGACTTCAACAACATGCTGCAGGTGATCGGCGGCGGCATGCACCTGATGGAGCGGCGCATCGCGCAAGGCCGCGCGGAGGAAGTGACGCGTTATGCCGATTCGATGCGCCAGGCATTGGATCGCGCCGCGGCATTGACGCACCGGTTGCTGGCCTTTTCGCGCCGGCAGACTCTGCGGCTGGAAACCGTGCGGCCGGGCTCGCTGGTGCGCGGGATCGAGGAACTGATGCGGCGCACTCTGGGTCCGGCGGTGCGGCTGGATTTGCGGCTCGACGGCAGTGTGTGGGACGCCTCGTCCGATGCCAATCAATTGGAAACCACGCTGTTGAACCTGGCGATCAACGCGCGCGATGCGATGCCGGATGGCGGCACGCTGCTGATCGCGACGGCGGACCGGACGATCGCGGCGGACGTTTTGTCCGGGCACGAGGAAGCCGAACCGGGCGATTACGTGGAGATCGCCGTGACCGACACCGGCACCGGCATGCCGCCCGATGTCCTGGCACGGGTGTTCGAACCGTTCTTCACCACCAAGCCGGCCGGCCAGGGAACCGGGCTCGGCCTGTCGCAGGTTTATGGTTTCATGCGTCAGTCCGGCGGCTTCGTGCGCATGGAAAGCCAGCCGGGCATGGGCACCACGATCAGGCTTTATCTGCTACGCGACGTCACAAAGACCGACGCCGCGCCGGCGCGGGATGATCCGGGCGCGACTCCGGCCGTGATCGAACCGGTACGCGCGACGGTATTGGTCGTCGAGGATGAAACAGAGATCCGCACTCAGATTGTCGAGTCGCTGCGCGAACTTGGATGCAATGTGCTGGAAGCCGAGAATGGTCCGGCGGGGATCGCGCTGGCTCGCTGCCCGGAGCCGATCGGCCTGTTGATCACGGATGTTGGGCTCCCCGGCATGAACGGGCGTCAACTCGCCGACGCGGTGCGCGCCGGGCGGCCGGCATTGCCGGTGCTGTTCATCACCGGTTACGCCGGCGACGCGCTGGACGATGCGCGGCTTCCCTCTGGCATGGAGGTTTTGCGTAAGCCGTTCGATGTCGACAAGCTGATCGCCCAGGTGAGGGTTATGCTGGTAGAGCCATGCTGAAGGAATGACCCGCATGTTGAACGAGGCCCTCGTCATCCCTGGGCCGACCCACGCCTGCACGGTTAAATATCGTGTTGACGACTGGCGTTTTTCCACGTCATGGCCGGGCGTGTCCCGGCCATCCACGTCTTTGCTGGCCATGCCAAAGACGTGGATGGCCGCCACACGGGCGGCCATGACGAGAATGCGACAGAAGGCCAGTATTGCATCGAGTATTCGACAGGTGCTCAACCGGACAAAAGTGGGCTCGACCCGGGGATGACGAGCAAGAGCGGCCTACGCGGTCAGATGCAACCTGACCGGAGACCGCTCTAGCGAAGCTCCGCCTCGGTCTTCCGTTTGATCATCTCGAAATCGATCTGACCACCGATCCCCGGTTCGGTGGGCGCGTGCATCAGCCCATCCTTGTCCGGCGCGAGATCCTGGACCATGCCGTATTTGTGCGCGCCGTCCGGCAGCAGCACTTCCCACATCGTGGTGTTGCGCAGCGCCATGCACAGATGCAGGTTGGCGAGATTGTTCAGTGAATTGCCGGAATGGTGCACTTCGTAACGCAGGCCGAACGCCTCCGCCAGATGCGCGGTCTTCAGCATCGTGGTCAGGCCGCCTTTGTTCGGGATATCGCCGCGCAGGTAATCCGTCGCTTTCTCGGTCAGCCAGATCGGATAGGTGTCGAGCCCGCCCGCCGGAAACTCCGTCGCCATGATCGGAATGGACAGTTTCTGCCGCAGCTTGACGTAGTTGTAGATGTCTTCATCCGATAACGGATCCTCGAACCAGTAATAGCCCATCTCCTCGATCGCTCGGCCGACGCGGAGCGCGTCCACGTAATCGTACGACCAGGTCGAGTCGAGCATGATGCGATAGTCGTCGCCGACCGCTTTGCGCACCGCCTCACAGACTTTGATGTCGCGGTCGGGATCGCGCGGCGGATGGATTTTATACGCCTGCCAACCCGCCGCCTTGTACGATTGCGCCTGATCGACATAAGCGGCGACGTCGGGCAACACCTGCGAACTGGCATAGGCCGGAATGGACGTCCGGTACGTGCCCATCAACGCGTGCACCGGCATCCCGGCGATCTTGCCGCCGAGGTCCCATAGCGCGGTATCGACGGCACCGATAACGCGATAGCTGACGGCTCGGTTGATCAGCCGCATGCCGGCGTGGATGCGCTCTCGCTCCAAAGGGTCCTTGCCCATCAACATCGGTTTCAGCGAGCGGATCAGTTGCGGCCCATCCATCGACGCCGGATTGGTCGCCGAGCCGAGGAATGCGTACCCTTCCAGCCCGGCGTCGGTATGGATCCGCAACAGCCCCAGATTGCTGTTGCCGACCGTGGCCGTGCCGGTGTGATAGTTGGTCGCCGGGATGTTGTCCCAGGTGAAGATGGTCAGGGTGACCTCGTCGATTTTCATGGTGTTCCTCCGTCCAATCGCCGGGAGGATGCCATCAAAACAGAAGACGGGGAAATCGGTTGGCCAGTTCCCAGCTTCTTCCAGGGCCGTCGCCATGCGTGGCGGCGGTGACACCAGCAGGAAGCCTGGCGGTACCGGCATGGCGCCGCGGCCGGTGGCGTCTCGGGGGGCCAAACGAGGAACGGTTCCTCAGGGTGTTATATGCAAAACGCGATATGAGTATAACATACTGGTCGGCGCCCCTGGTCGGATGTTATACGCAGACCGCGACAAACGTATAAATGGCGGGACCGGATTCGGATGACCACCCAAATCCCTCTGATGATGCAGACGACCTACGCCGAGCTCCTGGAGCGGACGCGCGCCGCGGCGTTTTCCGACGACTTTCCCGAGGATGGGACATTTGTGCCGAAGACCCTGCGCGGCCGGGTCTACTGGTATTTCCAGGCCTCCACCGCGCACGGCCGGGGTCAGAAATATGTGGGGCCGGAAACGCCGGACCTTCCAACGGCGTATCGCCACACACGCCGCCGCGCGTAGCTGGCGGAGGGATCAACGAAGTCTGGTCTCAACGTTGGTCCGGAGCGGCAATCTGCCGGCACCACCAGGACCCATTGGGAATCTCCTGGCGACACTGGGGGAGGCCGGCGTGTTTCGTCTGCGTGCCGTGTTGGTCGGCACGGTGGCCTATCAAACCTACGCGGCCATGCTGGGTGTGCGGCTTCCCGGTTCGTTGATGCAAACCGGCGATATCGACCTGGCCCGGTTTGCGGACGTGTCCTCTGAAATGAGGGACGTCACACCGCCGATATCGGATGTGCTTCGCCAGGTTGATGCCTCGTTTCGGCCGGTGCCGCGAATCAACTCGACGCGCTCGGTCTCCTACATCGCCGCGGCGTCGGGGTTACGAGTGGACTTTTTGACGCCCAACCGAGGTAGGGACACCGACGAACCACGCAGGCTGCCTTCGTTCGCAACCGACGCTCAGCCTTTGCGATTTCTTGACTTTCTGATTCGCGATCCTGAGCCGGCCGTTCTGTTGCACAATACCGGTATACTGGTTTCCGTCCCGGCCCCGCAACGTTACGCGGTGCATAAACTCATAGTCGCGCGACGCCGTCATGAAGAAAGTGGCAAGCGGGAGAAGGATATTCTACAGGCGGGCGCGCTGCTCGGGGCTTTGGTGGAACGCCGGCCGCATGAACTGCGGGCCGCGTGGATGGAAGCATTCGGGCGTGGCAAGAGCTGGCAAAGGTTGATGGGCGAAGGTCTGGGCTTGCTGCACCCCGCGGTTCGCGACAGTGTCCTAATGACGGTGGGCGCGCCCCATTCGGTCGTTCCCGGCGTTGACCTTCGGTTTGTGCCTGACAGAGCCACCTTCGATGACCAGGCGGATGGTGTACGTTTCTTCGCTTCACGTTTCGACCAGGCTGGTCGCGGTGGACAGGAGGGTGTCTCATGTATCGTAACGAGGGACGCTCTGACGTCGATCGCCGGCGGCGAACATTTGGAAACCGATCGTTGCCTTGAAGCATTTCGGCACTACCGTTCTCGTATCGAACCGATGATACGTGCGAAATATCTGAAACAGGCTGTCAATATCGCGCACGAGACATGGCTGACGCTCGCGGACCTGGAGTCCGTAGGGCCTTCCGTCATCCCGATGATAATGCCTCGACGGACGAGCGGTTGATCAGCACCAGACCGGATAATGCGGCTTCCCGCGCAAGGCGCATCAGCTTGCGGCATTCGGTGTCACACCAGGTGTTCACCGCGTTGCGCGGGGTTGCCACTCCCTTATGGGCGGTTACGTGACGAAACTCGACCACGATCCCGGTCGAGGCGATGCGTGTCTGGTATGCGGCGGTCACCGGCGCGAAGCGCGCCATCGACTTCTGCTTGCGAAGCTGCCCGGTCAGCGCGGCGATCGCGGTCAGGCAATCGGTCTGCGCGATAATTCGTGAGTCCACCCCCGGCTTCAGCACCGCCAGCGCGAAGCACAATCCATTCACCAGGGCCTGGGCCTCGGCGACCGACGAATCGGGCACTGGCTCCTTGAGCACGCCCGCCCGCCGCACCGTACGTCCATCTGTTTTAGCCCAGGCGGCATAGGCCGCGACGTGGGTTTTCGCGCAGTGCGATGCGTCGGTGAACAGCGTGATGAGCATTGTGTACTGCCGGAGCGAGTCGTCAGACGATAGTGCTGAAAAGCCGCTGCCCCGCCAAGGGTTTTCTTCCCTCGCGGGCGTCAGGTCCGCTCGCCACCCGGCCGTGCCCAGGTCCGCGCCACACGGACCGGCGTCGGGCGAGCGACCGCCGAACCGTCAGGTCACGGCAGTTTGTTGTGCGATCCGTCGCAGCGTGGCTTGTTGCCGCTTTGCTTGCATCCGCAGAACGACACCGTGCCCGCCTGCTCGGCATCGAACTTCATCGGGGTGAACGCACTGCCCTTGTGCGAGCCATCGCAGAACGGCTGCTTGCCGCTTTTGCCGCAGGCGCACCACCAATACGACTTCCCGGCCTCGACATCGATCTTGAACGAGCCCTTTTGGGCCATAACCGGCAGTGACTCGGACATGAACGTTACTCCCTCGATCGCGGCCGCGCGGCGATCCGGCGGCGGCGATAACGTAGCCGCCGGGAGGAAAACCGCAACCAGGGCTCCGAGGCCGTGAACCTTTCCCTTCCCCGCGACGGGGTGTCAGCGCCGCCAGCGATCCGCTTCGCGCCTTATCCAGAGCGACACCGGCAACACGGCGGCGAGCAGTGATACCAACGCCGTAACCGCGAGTACGGCGGCCTGCAGCCGGTAGACCGGGAACCAGAGCGTCACATTGTCCAATACGTGCGTCACGCCGCAGCCAAAGATGAACACCGCGAACGACCAGTACAGCCACCGCGGCACAACTGGGCGCGGTTGCAGCGCCGCGAACGACAATACGATCGAGAGCGTCAAATAGGCGGCCGCGATCGTCGCGTTGGACAAAATGAACGCGGCCATCAGGCTCGGGTCCCACGACAGGCAGAAGCCGTGCGGCGTGAACCCGCCGGTATCAAGCCATGCCGTCATCGTTCCAGAGACCGCGTTAGCAGTTGGACGATGGCGGTGGCCACGCCGCCGGCCAGCAGGCCAATGACGCCACCCCACAATTTCGCGCGCAATTCCAGCATGGCGACACGCAGGTTCAGATCCGAGATACCCGCCTGCGCTTCCTTGGCGACGACGATCGCGTTTTCCCGCGCCGTGTCATGGAATTTGTCGATCCTGGCGCTGAGGTCGCGAATGGATCCGTCCATCATCGCGAGCTGCGAGATGATCAGACGGCGGGATTCGAGCCAGCTTGAATATTCTTCACTGTCCGTCATGGGGATCTTCAATTTGTGGTTCGGGCGGCGATGGCTCGTCCTCCTTCGGGACAGTCCCGCGCGGGGAGAATCGAATCGATGAAAGAATAAATACACCTTTTGGAACGACCATGCGCGCCAGGGTGATTTCGGTCAGAAACTCGTGGCCGTCACGGTGCACACCGACGAGGTTCAAGCCGACGCCCATGGTTCGCGCGCGTTCGTTCACGCTGTACCTGGTGTACATTTCACGATCGTGGACGTGGCGGGCTCTGACGCGCTCCGGAATGAGTTTTTCCACTGGCTCCCCGATCATTTCGGAGCGGTGGTAGCCGAACATCAGTTCGGCCGTCTCATTGAACAGCACGATTTTGCCATCCCCGTCGATGACGATGAGACCATCCGGCAAGGCCTCGATCACGGCGTGCATCAGCGCCATGAATTCCACGCGCTCCCGCTGTTTGGCGGTTTCCTGCTCGTCCAGTTCGATCAGACGATCGATCGCTTTGATCAAATTCTCCAAACTCCTGTTCCCGCCGATCCGGACTGGCCGGAACTCGCGCGGGGCGATGCCCGCCGGCCAGGCCGGATGGCGGCGTTTACCGGACCACGCGATCACGGTCCCGGCCGAAAACAAATCCCATCGCAGCCGTCATGAGGTGACCGCGATCGGCGGAATACGTGACGTCAGCACTCAAATGACACGGGGTCACTTTCTTCGGCATAAAATCCTCATGTGGCGCGACCGCGTCAAGGCGAAAATTCCTGACGGGAGGTCTGGCATTCGGAGCGTTCTCGCCGGCTACCGGAACTGTGGAGCGGCCTGGCGCATCTCCGGGCCATCACGCCGCCCACGGCGGCCCAGTGGCCGCCAGGCGGAAACGGCGTGGATCGGTGTCAGGCTATTGGCGCGGAACGCACTTTGCCGGCGCCGGCGAAGGCGATGCACAGCATGCGGCAACCGCTGGTGGCGGAGATCATGAGCATATCGCCGGCCGCCATCATGTCGCTGGCATCGGCGAAGTAATCGTCGGACGTCACGCCGGCGAGGGATTCGTTCCCCGCCTTGTAGTGCCACAACGTGAAGCCGTTGGCGTAAGCGAGCACCGAGAGATCGCGAATGGCGAAGGCCATGGGAACGCTCCTTGCAAAAGAAAAGGCCGCCACCATCGCTGGTCGCGGCCTTCATGGGTTGGGACTGATCCGGGTTTGGACGGTCAGCGGACGCACCTCGCCCGTTGATGAAGGGGATCTAGACCTTGGATATATTTCCTGTCAACGAAAAAATTTCCTGTGCCATCAGAATTCCACCCGCGGCACGGACGCCATGTGCACCCCACGCGGCGGCTCGATGATCGCCGGCACGCCAGGCACCATGGTCACGCCACGATCCCCTTGACCCGCAGTGGCCATTCCAACCGCTCCAGAGCCTCCCGCCACAACCGGTAGTCGCAGCGTTCGGTGGTGTATTCGGGATTGGGGGGAACCTGGCGCTCGCCCCAGATCCGTAGAATTCGCGCGTGCACAAGGTCGATACGGCGGCGCCGGTAGAGCGCATCCAGGCAGCGCACGACATCGTCCGGCTCACAGGGACGGCCGACGAGGCCGCGATTGGCGGTGTAACGGGCGCCATCCCGCCGGGCCCGCAGCGCCGCCATGGTCCACAACCAGGCTTCCTCGGCGGAGCGAAATGGTTGCGTCCGCTGTCGCCCGCGATCGGCGTTTGTCACCGTGGCCGGACGGAGGGAGCGTGAGTTGACGGGGTGACCTGGCATGGCTGCCTCGCAATGTCCGATTGATAATGTGAACAATTCACTAAACCATAGGTTGCATACAGTGGCAAGCATCAAAAAATGCCATTTTTCCTATTCCAATTCGCCGCGATTCTTAGGACAATGGGCCTTGACGCGGGAAGATACAGCCTCAGTGCCGAGGGGGTTTTCCTGAACTGACACGGCTCTGACCGGGATGACGCGATGAAACATGAAGACATCTGGCGCGCGATCGACGCGCTGGCGACCGAGAACGGGTTATCCGCCTCGGGCCTCGCCAAAAAATCCGGCCTCGATCCGACGACGTTCAACAAGTCGAAGCGCCGCACCCTGGACGGGCATGAGCGATGGCCCGGCACGGAAAGCGTCGCCAAAATCCTCAATGCCACCGGCGCGAGCCTGGAGTCCTTCACCTCCTTGGTCACCGGAACCCGCGCTTTGTCACCGGGCGCCGTGCAACGCATGGTGCACCGGCGCATCCCGCTGATCGGTTTCGCCCAGGCGGGCGGTTCTGGATATTTCGATGATGGCGGCTACCCGGTCGGCGGGAGCTGGGATGAGGTCAGCCTGCCGGAAATCGCCGACCCCAATGCCTATGCCCTGGAAATCAGCGGGGATTCGATGGAGCCGGTGTACCGCGACGGCGATCAGGTCATCGTCTCGCCCGCCTCCCCCATTCGCCGCGGCGATCGCGTCGTCGTGCGCAACGCGAAGGGCGAGGTGATGGCCAAGCAACTGGTCCGCCAGTCGGCCAGGCGGATCGAACTGAAAAGTCTCAATCCCACGCATCCCGACTACAGCTTCGATTTGCGCGAGGTCGCCTGGATGCACCGGATTATCTGGGCCAGCCAGTAACCGGCGCCCGGGGCAGACGTTCGAACCGGGCAGGCACCGGGCCGCCTTGGTGCCTATGGGGCAAAGCCCCGGCTCTGGCTTGCCTCCGGCCGCTCCGTTATGCTGTCACCAGACCAAACCACGGAGAACGTCAATGAGCGAGGAGATCGCCACATTGGGCGGTGGCTGCTTCTGGTGTCTGGAAGCGGCGTTCAAGGAACTGCGCGGGGTCAATTCGGTGATGTCCGGCTATGCCGGAGGCGACGTTCCCAACCCAACCTACCACGCCGTATGCGGCGGCGGCACCGGCCACGCCGAGGTGGTGCAGGTGAAGTTCGACCCCGATCTGATCAGTTATTCCGATCTGTTGCACGTGTTCTTCACCATTCACGACCCCACCACCCTGAACCGCCAGGGCAACGATGCCGGGACGCAATATCGTTCCATCATTCTCACCCATTCGGACGCGCAGAAAGCGACCGCCGAATCGGTGATGAAGGAACTCGCCGGCGCGAAAATCTGGGGCCGTCCGTTGGTGACCCAGCTCGAACCGCTGACCGCGTTTTACGAAGCGGAAGAGGAGCACCACGACTATTTCGCCCGCAATCCGTGGTCCGGCTATTGCCAGGTCGTGGTCGCGCCGAAAGTCGTCAAGGTTCGCAAGCAATTCGCCGACAGGCTGAAACGCGCCGCCGCCGAATAGCGTGGAAACCCCCGAGGGAAACCCAGAATGGACCTGAACTTCACCGAGGAAGAGCTCGCGTTTCGTGAAGAAGCCCGCCGCTTCTTCCGCTCCGCCATTCCGGAGCAGATCCGCGCCAAGGTGGCGGAGGGTGAGGGGCTGACGCGCGACGACATGATCCACAGCCAGCGCACGCTCAATCAGCACGGGTGGGCCACGCCGAACTGGCCGGTGGAATGGGGCGGCAAGGCGTGGTCGCCGGTACAGGTCTATCTTTACCAGGATGAAATGCAGCAGGCCAACGTGCCCTCGCCCATTCCGTTCAACGTGTCGATGGTCGGCCCGGTGATCGCGCAGTTCGGTAGTCAGGAACTGAAGCAACGGTTTTTGCCGGCGACCGCCAACGCGGATATTTTTTGGTGCCAGGGGTTTTCCGAACCCGGCTCCGGTTCCGATCTCGCGTCGTTGCGCACCCGGGCTGAACGGACAGGCGACAAGTATATCGTCAACGGTCAGAAAATCTGGACCACGCTGGCGCAATACGCGGACTGGATCTTTTGCCTCGTGCGCACCGACACGGCGGCGAAACAACAGGAAGGCATATCCTTCCTGCTGATCGACATGAAGACCCCCGGCATCACCACCCGCCCGATCATCACCATCGACGGCGGCCGTGAGGTGAACGAGGTGTTTTTCGACAACGTGGAAGTCCCCGCTGAAAACCTCGTCGGCCAGGAGAACAAGGGTTGGGACTACGCCAAATTCCTGCTTGGCAACGAACGTACCGGCATCGCCCGCGTCGGCGCCTCCAAGGCCAAGGTGGCGCGGATCAAGGAACTCGCGGCGATCGAGCGGTCCGGTGACCGGCCGCTGATCGACGATCCGAAATTCCGCGAGAAACTCGCCGCCGTCGAGATTGAACTGAAGGCGCTGGAAATCACCCAGCTTCGGGTCGTCGCCGACGAACGCAAACTGGAGAAAGGCCGGCAGAACCCGGCGTCGTCAATTCTGAAACTGAAAGGCTCGGTCATCCAGCAGCAACTGACCGAGCTGGTGATGGAGGTCGTCGGCCCCTACGCGATGCCGTATCAGCGCGACTTCGATGGCCGCAACGAACCGGTCATCGGCCCTGACTACGCGACCGAGGCGGCGCCGATGTATTTCAATTACCGGAAGGTATCGATCTACGGCGGCTCCAATGAAATCCAGCGCAACATCATCGCCAAGGCGATCCTTGGGCTGTGAGCTTGACCCGGGCCGCGTTGACCCTCTCCCACCCAACTCGACGCGTGATGGCCTCGGCTTGGCGTTCCATCTGCATCAGCATGAGGGTGAGAGAGATGGCCCGGTCGATCCTCCGATCAAGTCGGGGGAGGGCCATGACGGGCGGAGAGAACATCGGGCCATGACGCTTCGAGAGAATCGGGGGAGGGCCATGACGGGCGGAGAGAACATCGGGCCATGACGCTTCGAGAGAATATGTCATGACGGGCGAAGAGAACATACAGACAAGACCACGAGGAAACCCATGGACTTCGACCTTACCGACGAACAGCGTCTGCTGAAGGAAAGCGTCGACCGGCTGATCCTGGATCAATATCAGTTCCAGCAACGCAAGCAGTACATGGCCGAACCCGCCGGTTACAGCCCGGCGATGTGGTCGCGCTTCGCCGAACAAGGACTGCTCGGCCTGCCGTTCCCGGAATCCACCGGCGGCTTCGGCGGCGGATCGATTGAAACAATGCTGGTGATGGAGGCATTCGGCCGCGGCCTCGTCGTCGAACCCTTTTTCGCCACCGTCATCCTGGCCGGAGGCCTGCTGATCCGGGCCGGCGATCACGCTCTGTCCGCGGCTCTCGTGCCTCAGATCACGGCGGGCACGTTAAAGCTCGCGTTCGGCCATGTGGAGCGGCATTCGCGCTACGACCTCGCGAATGTCACGACAACCGCACGGAAGGACGGCGACGCTTATGTCCTGAACGGTGCGAAAAGTGTCGTGCTGCACGGCGATGCCGCCGACAAAATCCTGGTCACGGCACGCCTCGCCGGCGCGCCGATGGATCGCGATGGCATCGGCTTATTTCTTCTCGATGCGACGGCGCCTGGGCTGACCAGGCGAGGCTACCCAACCCAGGACGGCTTGCGCGCCGCCGAACTCACGCTCAGCAACGTGCGCGCCGCCGCGCTCAGCGACAACGCGCTGCCGTTGATCGAGCACGCGGTCGATCAGGCGATCGCGGCGCTGTGCGCGGAAGCGGTCGGCACCATGCAGTCGATGCAAGACCTGACGTTGGAATACCTCAAGACCCGCAAACAGTTCGGCCGCCCGATCGGTTCGTTTCAGGTGCTACAACACCGCGCCGTCGATATGCTGACCGCGCTGGAGCAGGCGCGTAGCATGGCGATGTTCGCCGCCGTCACGGCGGAGGAAGAAAACCCGGTGGAGCGCCGCCGCGCCATCGCCGCCGCCAAAGTACAGATCGGCCGCTCCGGCCGCCTGATCGGGCAGGAGGCGATCCAGATGCATGGCGGCATGGGCATGACGATGGAGTTTTCCGTCGGGCACTACTTCAAGCGCATGACCATGATCGACCAACTCTACGGCGACGCCGACCATCACCTCGCCACCCTCGCTCAACTGGGCGGCCTGTTCGGCGCGGCGGCCTGATCAGACCCGCGCCCGCCGGCGCCTGCTCCAGCCGACGCCCAGAAGACCGACGCTCAGCATACCAATCGAGGCCGGTTCGGGGAGGTCGCCGGTGATCACGACATTGTCCACCCGAATGCTGCCAGCGTTTCCGGCCGTTCCACCCCCGACCGAGGTCGTGGAATCGTCGACCAACCGCACACCGATCGTGCCATTCGGCAACGTGAACGAATAAGAATCGCCCGCCGTGACACTGCCGGACGTCCACGGCGGGCTGTTCACGTTCACGGTATAGGTTCCGTTCGCGAGATCGGACCAGGAACTTCCGTTAGTCGTCGTCTCCACCTGGAAATTTCCCGGCGCGCTCGCGCTGCCGACGGTATCAAAGCTCAGTGCCATGTTCGCCAAATTGAGCGGAGAAAAATCGAACTCAAAATAATCACCCACCGACCAGTGGTCGCTGCTGTAACCCGTCGCCGAGCCGTTCCCGGTCGCCGGTCCCCAATTGGTCGCGCTGTTGGCATGCACACCAAACGCGTTGCCGGTATCGCCGATGATCATCGTCGACGGCGCCACGGACGGGCCGGTCGAACCGGTGGTCGTTGGGATGGTGACGTTCTCGAAGGTCCACGCGGCGATCACGGCGGCACGCGCCGGCACGGCGCCGGCACAAAGCACAAACGCCGAGAGCACGGCCAGACGCGTGGGCATGATCATGGATATGTCACGCATCGGTGGCTCCCCTTTATCCGGTTCCGCCCAGGCCGCCCTGAAATACACCGGCGGCCGGTCCTTTGAAAAATCAACTCCGCCGGTGCGAGCGCCGCGTGGCGTCCCGCGCCGGCAATGACAACGCGACGCCGGCGCAAATCAGGCCCAGAGCGCCAAACGGCAACCAGGCCGGCCGGATCAGCAAGGGGCCCGCGCCGTAGTCCCACGCCCAGACGCCAATGACGCGGACCAGCCAGTTATGCAGCGCGGTCTCGCCATCGTTCGAGAGGTAAGCCAGCGCCTGGCCCAACGAAACCATCTGCGATCCCACCGTGGCGAGCCCCACCGCGCCCACGAAGAGGACGGCGGCCAGCACAGCCAGGGTGCGTTGCGCGTTCACATGAACAACTTCTCTGACTTGCGATCGGAATACAAGCTGGCGACGAAATCGCCGTAACCATTGAAGATTTTGGTCGGCACCCGTTCGTCCGAGCCCAGAAGCCGTTCGGTCGCCTGGCTCCAGCGCGGATGCGGGACATCGGGGTTCACGTTGGCCCAGAATCCGTATTCGCTGGCATTGATGTCCTGCCAGAAGCAGCGTGGCCGCTTCTCGGTGAAGGTGACCTTGATGAGCGATTTCACCTGTTTGAAACCATACTTCCACGGCGTCGTCATCCGGATCGGACCGCCGTTCTGCGGCGGCAGAGGCTTGCCGTACATGCCGGTGGTGATGAAGGCCAGTTCATTCGCCGCCTCGTCGATCGCCAGGCCGTCGACATAGGGCCAGGGATACAGCGGCTGATTCAGCCCATCCATGGATTTGTCCTGCACGGTCTCGAACGCCAAATACTTCGCTGAACCCAAAGGCTCCGCGATCTTCAGCAGGTCGGTCATCGGGAAACCGGTCCAGGGCACGGTCATCGCCCATGCCTCGACGCAGCGATGACGGTAGATGCGTTCTTCCAGAGAGACCTGTTTCAACAGGTCCTCGAGGCCCATTTTGCGTGGCTGTTTCACCATGCCGGCGAACTCGATGGTCCAGGGGCTGGTCTTCAGTGCCTGTGCATCGCGCCAGAGGTTCTTGCTTTCGCTGAATTCGTAGTAGTTGTTGTAGGTGGTGGCGGATTTTTCATCGGTTACCGCCCTCCCCGCCGGGTATTTCGGGTTCGGGTCGGCGTAAACCGCCGCCGGGCCGACGGGTGCGAGGCCGGCGGCGGCCAGCAAAGCGGCGGTGCCGCCCAACGCCTTCCGGCGGCCAATGACGGCGGATTCCGGGGTGACCTGGCTCTCGGCGATTTCCCAGCCGCGCCGCCTGATGATACGCATGACTCTCTCCATTCCGTGGTCCTGTGATCGTCAGACGCATGGGCCGGGGAATTATTACACCCGCCCGGCCCAGAGGCGGGAAATTTTTGTGTGAAGGACCGGTTGTATGCACCTCGCTCGCTATCCACGGGTAAAACTGTTCCCGGCGCCCACCCCGCTGCACCGGCTGGAAAACCTCACCAAAGCGCTCGGAGGTCCGGACATCTGGATCAAGCGCGACGACTGCACCGTGGTCGCCACCGGCGGCAACAAAGTGCGAAAACTGGAATGGCTGATCGGTGAGGCGCGGTCTCAGGGCGCCACGCATGTCGTGACCCAGGGGGCGGTGCAGTCCAATCACGTACGGCAGACGGCGGCCGTGGCGGCGATGTTCGGGATGAAATGCACCGCGCTGCTGGAGCACCGGATCGAGACCAACGACCGTGACTACCTGAACAGCGGCAATGTGCTGCTGGACCGGCTGTTCGGCTGCGAAATCGAATACCGGCCCGGCGGCATCGACATGAACGCCGAGGCCGAGAAGAAGGGCGCCAAACTGCGGAGCGCCGGTGAGAAAGCCTACGTCATCCCCGGCGGCGGCTCGAACAAGGTCGGCGCGCTGGGTTATGTGTCCTGCGCGCAGGAGCTGGTGCGCCAGGCCGACGAGATGGGCCTGCGCATCGACCGCCTTGTGACAGCCACCGGCAGTGCCGGCACCCATGCGGGTCTGGTGGTGGGGCTTGAGGGCGAGAACGCGGCGATCCCGGTGCTTGGAATTGGCGTGCGGCTGCCGCGCGACCGGCAGGAAGCCAACGTGTTCGCGCTGGCGGAGGCGACCGCGGATTATGTCGGGGTCCGTGGCGGCATTCCCCGGTCCTCGGTGGTCGCGAACTGCGATTATGTCGGCAAGGGTTACGGCATCCCGACCGACAGCATGGTCGAAGCGGTGCGCATGCTGGCGCGGCTGGAGGGCGTGTTGCTCGATCCGGTTTATTCCGGGAAAGCGATGGCGGGAATGATCGATCTGATCAGAAAGGGCGAGCTACGCAAAGGCGAGACGATCGTGTTTCTGCACACCGGCGGAGCGGTGGGGTTGTTTGGGTACACGGGAACGTTTGAGGAAGCGGCCTGACCCACATGTCATTGGGAGCGGAGCGAACTCGTCGCACGAGGGATAAGCAAGACCGTGGCGGCCTGGGCAGTACTTGACCATGTCACATGCCACATCTGCCTCACGCGTCGGGACAACGCCAGTTCCGAACGGGCAATCCAGGCCATGGGGAAACGGACAGTCCGGATTTGCCTTGACGACAGAAAGATATTCAGCACGGAGCAGGCGGAGAACCACGGTGACCACGAAGTTCATCGCGATGACGCTCTGTGCCAATTGTCCCCAGGTACGCGAACGAACGTGTAACTCTTCCTCCGTGTTCCCCGTGGTTCTCCGCATGCTTCGTGCTGAAATCTTGCCTTTGCCGACCCAGTTGCCTGCCTTTCCACGATGGAGTGCGGGCGCCGGGGATGGCACGATATAAGCGTAACCCTCGATCTGACGTTCCCCGGCCAGGCGATCCTAAGGGCAAAGGCATAATCCATGGAATTCGGCATTTTCCACGAGTTTCTGTCGGCCGGCACCGCCTCGCAGACCGAGGCATTCCGGCAATCCTTCGCCGAGATCGAGGCCGCCGAGCAATGGGGCCTCGATATCGTCTGGCTCGCCGAAATCCACATGAACCCGACACGGTCATTGCTGTCCGCGCCGCTCACCGTCGCCAGCGCCATCGCCGCTCGTACGCAACGCATCCGGATCGGCACCGCGGTGCAAATTCTTCCCCTCGGCCATCCCCTGCGCCTCGCCGAGGAGACCGCGACCATCGATCAGATCAGCGGCGGCAGGCTGGTCTTCGGCGTCGGTCGCAGCGCGTTTCCGCGGGCTTATGATGCCTACGGCATTTCCTATCAGGAGAGCCAGGACCGCTTTTCCGAATCTCTGGACATTATCAAGATGGCGTGGACCCAGCCGGTGTCGTCGCACAGCGGCCGGTACTGGAGCTTTCAGAATTTTACTCTCGTGCCGCGCCCATTGCAGCAGCCGCATCCGCCGATCCGCATCGCCGCCAGTCAGCCGGACACGTATTCCGCGATCGGCACTCTGGGTTATCCGCTGTTCTCGGCGATGCGCGCCAGTCCGATGGATGCGCTGCCGGCCAACATCCGCGCTTTTCGACATGCCTGGCGCGAGGCGGGTCATCCGGGGTTGGGAGAAGCCTATCTGCAGGTGCCGATCTATGTCGCCGAAACACAGGCCCAGGCCGAGGCCGAGGCGCGCGACGGGCTGATGCGGTTCGCCACCTACCGCGCGGATCTGGTGCGCGGACCGCTGACGTACGAGGCGGCGTTGCGGCAGAAAGGCATCGTTGGTACGCCCGACACCGTCGCCGCGCGGATCGCGGAACTGCGGGACACCGCGGGCATTGATGGGATATCGGCGGAAATCAACATCGGCAGCCTGCTCACGCACGATCAGGTGATGCGCTCGCTGCTTCTGTATTGTCAGGAGGTGATGCCGCGGTTCAAATAACCGGCGACAAACTTAAACGCCGCTGGAGCCTATCGCTCAATTGACACGTAGACGCGACATCGACGTCATCGAGCCGTCCGGGCATGCCTCGTTCGTGGCCGCCGGCCTGGGCCGCGCCGCGCCGTCCGTCGAGAGCGGCCACACGTAACGATCCCACGTCATGTCGAATATTTCCATTTGCCCATCGGCTCGCGCGCCAGACCGTTCAGCGACACGACGCGAGCTGACATTCTCGGGATGAATGGCCGAGATCACATACGACAGACGCAGCACTTCGCGCGCATAATCGCGCACGCGCCCCGCCGCTTCGGCCGCGAAACCATTGCCCCAGACGGCTGGATCGAATGTGTAACCAAGCTCGCACTCGAATGTCAGGGCGTCGCCGGCGGGTGCCTGCGCGTCGCCGAACCATCCTTGTCGAATCCGCGGACCAGGAGAGGCAGGTTCGACAACCAGATCCATCAGACCGCAACGCCCGATCAGCGCGCCGTCCGGCTTGCGCAGCACCGCGAGATAGCCAAGTGCGAGTTGTTCATAAGTCTTGATCGTGGACCGCAACCAGTTTTCCGTCTGCTCGGGCGAGCGCGGCCGAGCCTCGGGCCAAAGATACCGCGCGACCTCGGGGAGCGAGTGGATGCGCGTGTAGAATGGTAGATCGTTCGGCGTGATCCGCCGCAGCGCGAGGCGATCCGACTCCAACTGGTCCGTCCCATGCGCCAGGGTCATTTTGAGGACTCCTTGATGCCGCCGCGATTGTAGCGCGATTGGCCGGCGGGTCGATACACCTTGGTCAATGAAACGATACGCGGTGACCACATCCGGAGCGCCCCGCGAACCAGGCGGCGGTACACCGGCCAAGGTGGCTCGGAACGACGACATCGTGCAGTATAAACCGTTAACGAGGACGTCCCATGCTCCACAGCACCAACCGCATCCTGACCACGCACACCGGAAGCCTGCCGCGGCCGGCCACCCTCACCGCGCTGTACGCCCGCCGCGCCGCCGGCGAAACGGTCGATGAGGCCGCGATCGACGCCGAAGGCAAAGCCGCCACACGCCATGTCGTGCGCCAGCAGATCGCCACCGGTATCGACGTCGGCAACAACGGCGAGCAGCAGCGCGAGGCGTTCTTCCTCTACGTTCGCCACCGCATGACCGGGTTCGGCGGCACCTGGACCCGGCGTCCCGTTGCTGACATGACGAAGTATCCAATGTTTCAGGCGATGTCGGTGGCGGCAGACGGCGCGAAACGCTCGGTGAGCAATCGCGGCACGTTGCCATCCGCCACCGGCGCGGTCGAATATATCGATCCCGCATTGGTCGAAGCAGAGTGCGACGAATTCCAGGCGGCCATGGATGAAATCGGCAAGCCGGGATTCGCCGAACCGTTCATGACCGCGCCCTCGCCTGGCATCATCGCCGCCGCGATGCGCAACGAACATTACGATACCGAGGACGCGTATCTGGCCGCCCTCGGCCGGGCGTTGCGGGTGGAATATGAAGCGATCGTAAAGCATGGCTTTCTGTTGCAAATCGACGCGCCCGATCTGGCGCTGGAACGGCACATCACGTACCAGGATCAACCGGTTTCGGCGTTCCTCGATTTCGCGGAACGCGTGGTGGCGACGATCAACGACGCGCTGGTCGACATCCCGCCCGACCGGGTGCGGTTGCACGCCTGCTGGGGCAATTACGAGGCGCCGCACGATTGCGACGTCGCGATGGCCGAAATCCTGCCGGCGATCAGCAAAGCCCGTGTCGGCGGCTGGGTGTTGCCGATCGCCAATCCTCGGCATCAACACGAGTACCGATGCCTGAAGGACCTGCCGCTGGACGCCGGTCAGGTTGTCGTCGCCGGCGTGATCGACCCGCTGACCAACTTCATCGAACACCCCGAGGTGGTTGCCGACCGGTTGGAAAACGTCGCCCGCTCGATCGGCGACCCGACCCGCCTGCTCGCCGGCACTGATTGCGGTTTCGACACCTCCGCCGGACGAGGCCGTGTGACCGAGGACGTCGTCTGGGCCAAGCTGGCGGCGATGGCGGAGGGCGCTCGGATCGCGTCGCGGCGGTTGGGGATGATGGCGATGGAGGCGTGAATGACCGCCGGCGCGAACGCGTTTTTTGAACTCTACCAGCGGCTCCGCCGGTCGTGACCGGTCGAAACCGGGAGGCACTGGCGCGCCGACAACCCGGCCAACAGTCAGTGCGGCGTGACCGCCCTGGTGGTGCAGGACGAACTCGGCGGCGACATTCTGAAAACCGACGTGAACGGCGCCTGGCATTTCTACAACCGCATCAACGGTGCGAGGGTGGATTTCACCATGAGCCAGTTTGAGGGGCCAATCGCTTACGACGACGTCCCCAGCGATCCCGACGAGGCGATGCGGCATACAACCCCTGAGCAATACCGGCTGCTTCGAATTCGGCTATCTGAACCATGAGGGCCTGGTGCTGACCCGGTCACGCAATTCCTCACGGCAAGAGGCATGGCTGTTAATCTGGCTTAAGCTGGTTGAAAAGGAGGCCGGAATGCACGAGTTCGGTGCCTTCGAGGCAAAGAATAAACTTGGTCACCTGCTTGATCTCGTCGAGCACGGCGAAGAAGTCATGATCAAGCGTCACGGCAAGGAAGTCGCTCGTCTCGTTCCTGCTCATCCCACTGTGAACCGTGACGCCACTCGCGCCGCTGTCCAGCGCATTCGCGAGCGGGCGGAAGCCCAAACGCGCGGCCGTTTCGACTGGCAGGAGTGGAAGGAGTTCCGGGACGCCGGCCGTCCGTGAGCCTTGTTCTCGACAATTCGGCTACCTTGGCCTGGATTTACGGTGACGAAACGACAGACGACATCCGGGCGGTCTTCGAACAGGTGGCGGATCAGGGTGCGGTCGTGCCCGGATTATGGCGGCTGGAAGTCACCAATAGCCTGACAATGGGCATACGCCGGCGCCGGATCGACGCCAGCTTCCGTGACAGTGCCCTCGCCGATTTGGCTCTTCTGGACATCACCATTGACCAGCAAACCAACGCCCAGGCCTGGGGGGAGACTTCACGGCTGGCCGATCGTTTTCGTCTGACGCTTGTACCGACGCGGCGTACCTTGAACTGGCCCAACGCCTGCGTCTTCCGCTTGCGACCTTCGACAAGGACCTGCGCACCGCGGCCGTCGCGCTCGGAGTGATGCTGCTCGGAAGCGAGGCGAGATGACGACCAATGCTCGCGTCTGAGCCGTATCATTCGTTGACACACCTTCCAGGGCGGCACGGTGATCACCATGCGCGAAGTTCAAGCCTCTGAAGCCAAGACCCACCTCCCCCAACTTCTCGACTGGGAAGCACAACCGGGTGACAAGTCGGGGACTCGAGCACACACCCATGGCCACTCACAGCTCCCGGATTTGCACCACCACCTTGATCGCGTCCTCGATCCGCTCCCGCGCGTAACGAATCGCCGTCGGCACTTCAGCAAGCGGAAAGCCGCGCGTGTCGATCAGTTTGGCGTCGAAACGCTTCTGCGCCATGGGATTCCACGGGATAAGCCGCACAGCGCTTGGAAAACATCGGCCGATTCGCGCGTCAGTAGAGTCCCAATCCGGCCCGACCCGGAGCATCGAGGCGCGGCTACAGGCGGCCGGGGATGTTCGCTGTCTCGAAGAACACGGCGACAATCACCGGGTCCGGTTCGGTTCGGTAGGCAACCCAGTAGCGCCCCGACTTAATCCATGCCCACCCCGGCCGAGCAAGCTGTGGGTAGGGTCGCGGTGCGGGCAGCCCAGTACCGGGTGCACGTTCAATCTTCGCCTCGGAATCTGATAACGCCCGATCCAGCGCCCGGATCGCGGCGTCGCGAGCGAGGGTCTCATAGTGGCGGCGAAAAGCACGGACCTGCTGAAGGGCCTCGCCGGTGTAGCCGATCAACGCCGCGCGACGGCCCCGCGCCGTTGTCCCCGCCGCGCCCCAGTCCGCTCAAGCGCAGCCCGTAACTCCTCATGCACGACCGAGGCCGGGACGATTCGCCCGGTGGCGAGATCGGCGTCACTGCGAGCGAGCGCGGCAAGCAATTCAGCCTCGCTCGGCATCGGCGGGTCCCAATTGGCAGACAGCTTCTGGTCGGGTGTGTCGTCCATGGGGGATAGAATAGGCGCATTGTGCCCCGAGTTCCAGCGCGGCGCGTAGCCTGGTGGCTCCGCCGTCCCGCCGCGATGGCTCGCGGATTGACCTAACCTTGGCCTCGGCGTCGGGGTAGAGCGGCAAGCAATCTTTCCGGCGCCACCACGGGTGCCGGAACTAAGGTCGGCCTGCGGGATAGGGCGTAGGATAGGGGACTGGTCCGGGCACACGACGTGGGTCCGGGCTGCCTTCGGGCCTGCAATCAAGACGATATCGCGGGTCCTCGGCCGCCGCCGTTCCATTCACCGTGCTGAGGTTACCGATGCCGTTGCCGGTGCGAACTTCTCCTCTGAGATGGCCGGTCGCACCACCCGTCGGACCGCAAATATAGATTCTGCCGTTGGCGCTTTGGCGCTTAAACGTGAAATAGGGATGAGCGGGATCGTATCCCGGCTGAATTGGCGGATCGGCTTCGCCCATTCTGTAAACGTGGCCGGCAACCCGAACTATGGCCGGGGACACCGCGGGAAGTAGTGTCAGGAAAACCATCGACGCCTCCGCGTTCCTTGCGGAAGGCTGCCGACCAACACGACATCTGTCAATTCGAGGGCCGAGCGCCGCTTGCCGGTCGCCCGCCAGCCACCCCTACCCCCCCTCAAATCTCCCGTATCTGCACCACCACCTTGATCGCGTCCTCGATCCGCTCGCGCGCGTAACGGATCGCCGTCGGCACCTCGCCAAGCGGGAAGCTGTGCGTGTGGATCAGTTTGGCGTCGAAACGCTTCTGCGCCATCAACGCCGCCGCGCGATGCGTGGCACTACGGCCCTCGCCGCGGATGCCAAACAGATAAATGTTGTTGCGAACGATATGGGCGAGATCGACCGGCACTGCCTCATGCGGGAAGGCGGCGAGGCAAATCCGTCCCCCGCGATTGACCATCCGCGCCGCTTCGTTCACCGCGTTCGCGGCACCGGAGCATTCCAGAACGTACTGCACGCCCTTCCCGCCGGTGATCCGCCGCACCGCCGCCACGGGCTCCTCGCGGCCGACATTGATCACCTCGTCGGCGCCAAGCTGCCGCCCCATCTCCAACCGTTTATCCCGCGTTCCCGTCAAAATGACCGGCTGCGCCCCCAGCGCCTTCGCCACAGCCACCCCCATCAACCCAATCGGTCCTGGGCCAATCACCACGACGCCCTCACCCGCGACGACCCCGCCCAGTACGTCGAGGCCATACATCGCGGTCCCGGCCGTGACGATCAGCGTCGCCTCCGCGTCGCTCATCTCATCGGGGATGTGAACCATCGTGTTGACGTTATTGATGGCATATTCCGCGAACCCGCCATCGGTGCTGAACCCGTTGGCGCGATGGCCCTTGGCGCGAAAGCCGTAATTCAGGCACGAGGTGTACATCCCCTCACGGCATCGCGGGCAACGCCCGCATCCGGCGTGGATTTCGACCGCAACGCGATCGCCAATCTGAAATTCGTCCACCGTCGGGCCGAGCTTCACCACCGTGCCCATATATTCATGGCCCGGCGTGAAGCCCTTGTCGAACGGCAGTTCGCCGTCGATCATCGCCGGCATTCCATGGCTGAGGACTTCGATATCCGTCGCGCAAACGGCGCACGCGTCGATGCGGACCAGCACCTCGGCCCGGCCCGGCTCAGGGACCGGTTTGTCGATCATGGACAATTCCTCGGGGCCGCCGAGCACCCAGGCCTTCATGGTCTCCGGAATTTTGAATTCGTTGCGGCCCTCAACAGTCGAGCCGCCGGAAGTCGAAGCCATCTCGAAACATCCTTTTCCGTCTTATCGAACCGGATTTCGACGAGTTCCGAGACACCGTCAATGGTCTCCCGGGTAACCGGTTCAGTGCAACGCGCAACCCTCAATCGTGATCCGGTGCATCAGCCGCCGCTCTCCGTGGTAATCGTTCAACGCGTAATGCCACGTCGAACGGTTGTCCCAGAACGCCAGCGAACCGTTTTGCCAACGCAACCGGCAGGTGAACTCCGGTCGCGCGGCGTGCTGATACAGATAGCGCAACAGCGGCTGTGACTCCTCGTCGGTCCAGCCGTCGAAGCGCAAGGTGAAACCTGGGTTGACGTAAAGCGCCTGCTTGTCGCTTTCCGGATGCGTGATCACCACGGGATGGATCGCGTCCTGCGTCGCCAGTTCCGGATTGCCGATGCGGCCTTGCATGTCCGGCCGCTGCTTCCCGAACACGTGCCGGCTGGAGTGCACCGCGCGCAATCCGGACAGCGTTTGCTTCAACCCTTCCGATAGCGCGTCATAGGCCGCGTACATGCTGGCGAACATGGTATCGCCACCCGATGGCGGCACCTCACGCGCGTACAGCATCGAGCCCAAAGCCGGGAGTTCGTCGTAACTGTGATCGGTGTGCCAGCCGCCGCCAATGTTGGCTTTCTGATCGGGTTCTTTTGTGACCAGCGCGATCTCGGGGTAACCCTCCGCGTGAGCGAAAAACCGATTGACGTTGATGTCGCCGAAGCGGCGCGCGGCGGCGATGTGTTGCTCGGGCGTCAGAGTCTGATCGCGGAACACGACAACGCCGTACTCAGCCAACACACCCCGGATCCCCGCGATCGTCGCATCGGACAGAGAACCGCTTAGGTCGACGCCGCCGATTTCCGCGCCGGCCGAACCGGACATGGGACGAATTTCCAGATGGTTGCTTCGCAACGCCGCCTCCCTTGGTGACCAGGGCAAAGTGCCACCGCGGAGGGGCGCTGACCAGAGACCGATCAGGTGCCAAGAACCCCTGGTTCCTCCGCGCGGAGGTTTTGGCCGGTTGCCGGAGCGATCTCCCGACTACCCAACACTCGACCACTCGGTTTCGGCGGGGGTCATTCTGCCCTGGGAAGACCGCTTGGGTGAAGACCGGACGTACCGGGACCGGGCCGCCAACGATTGAATTGCACCAACGTTGGTCGCTCAGGCGAGCGGCACCGTTTCTCCAAAGCGGTCATTTGTGGGCGCGACGGCAAATGGCAGGGTCGGGTGGGGAGCGGACCAAAGTCGGGATAGGTCGGGAAGCTGAATTCAGGATTTTCGTGTCTTGTCCGAAAGGCCGACCTGAGCTTGATATTTTGTCAGAATACCCCACTGCCCAGCTCACATTTGGAGCTGCCGGAATAGGGGTGATCGCCGGCTTGCTCCGGGCCAAGAAACCGGTGGCGGAGATCGCACACCTCACTGACGTCTCTTTGCGACAGTCTGTATCCCAATATAAGATATATTGTTCGCAATATACCAATTTATTGTAATTATGCCAAAAATAAATGCGGCAATTGTGAACAATTCGTTGCTTTCGTTGCCTATCTCCTGTTATATTAACGGCCGTCCATAAATCGCTTCAAAGTGGCGAGTTCGGTGAGATGTCCCCAATCCCTCATACTGTTGGTGCTAATTTCCAGGACTTCCGTAAACTCGGTCGAGCGCTCGCTCGCCGCCTATGCCACGTTTGTGGCAAGGGTGGATTGGCAGGGACCGGTACGGCCTCAATTTCAATTCTCATATTGCTGGGAGGGCTGGTCATCGGTGCGATGCCAGCCCGGGCCGACGTCGTCTTTAGCGACAACACCTTTGATCCAGGTAACTACGACGCCACCTCCACATACCTGGAAAATTCAAACGTCTCCATCACGGCCTCGCAGTGTGCGAGTTGTGGCGATCCGGGCAGCGCCTTACAATTCGCGGCTACGTCGGTCGACACCTCCGGCGCAACTCTCAACATGTGGCTTGGGCTCGTCAATACAACCTTCGCCTACGACCCGCTTACCCAGGGTGCGATCGCATCACTCAGTGCGTCCGTTGACCTGAATGCGATGACCAACATCTTTGGCACTTTTACGACCGGATTTGAGCTGTTGATCCAACAGGATGGGATCTATTACCGTTATTCAACATCAGGTCCCACCTTCACGGCCGGCGCGGGTGGCGGTTCGAGTGGATATAGCACGGTTTCAACGTCTGATCTGAGTGCCGCGAATTTCGTTGAAATCAATTTCGCGACGGGTACGACGGACACTTCTTCCCATCCTGATTTTGATGGCGATCCGATGCTCTTCGGGATCGTAGACCAAATTCATTTGAGCCGTCCTTACACTTTCACAGAAGATTACGATAATCTCAGCATAGACATTCAGAGTGTCCCAGAACCGGCATCGCTCGCATTGTATTGCATGGGCCTGATAGCCCTCGCGATGGTCGATCCGCGCGCCATCAGACGTTGGAGCCAACTGTCGTGATCCGGGCGCGCCGGCCTGACCCAGCGTTGGCCTGGAGTGCCGTTTCGCGCCGGATGTGTCCGCCGCTCGGAGTGACATTTCCAATCGGGAGGAAAAGTGTTTTTTCAAACGGGAACCGACAATGCTTGAGCCTTTGATTCAATCCAGTGTTTTCGGTGCGGAAGTCTGGTGCGCGGGGATTGATTGAACCCGGAGCCCGAAGCGGTGTTCCGAAGGACCGCGTCGGGTCGACGTTCGCCATCTGATCCTGCCGGCGTGGATGTCAGCTCTGGCGTATGACTCGTCCGGAGCTGCCAATCCGCTCCCGGCCTATCCTTGCCGGTTGGGCCACCGGGCTTGAAGGACCGCTCCGGGGCGTAAGCGGCTGTCCCGGGCAGTGCCTCACGCCGGCGAGCCGGCCGCTTGCGGCTTCATGGTGACGAGGTGCTAGCCGAACGTCTGAAATCCCGGCAGGGCATCCACCACGCGCCGCATTACGTCAGCCCAGTCGCCTTTGGTGGTCTGGCGGAAGATGCGCATGGTGGGGTACCAGGGGCTGTCGTCGCGGTCCCGCATCCAGCGCCAGCAGGAATCGGACCGGCTCAGCAGCCAGACGGGTTTGCCAAGTGCGCCCGCGACGTGCGCGACGGCGGTGTCGACGGTGATCACCAGGTCCAGGACCTCGATCAACGCGGCGGTATCGGCGAAGTCGGTGAGATGATCGGTGACGTCGAGCAGCGGGAACGGCGACGCCTTGGCCTGTTTGGCGGGCGGTCCGAGTTGCAGCGAAACGAACACGCAGTCAGGCACCTCGCCCAGAGGCGCCATGTCCAGCAGCTTCATCGACCGGCGGCGGTCGATCGCGGCGGCGTGCGGCAGTTCCTTGCGGTGCGCGCCAGCCCAGACCAGGCCGATCCGCCGCCCGCGCAGGCCAACGGCGGGCGGGAGTAGTGAATCCCAGCGTTCGGCGGCGTCGGGATCGGCCTCCAGGTATGGCACTCGCCAGGGGATCGTGTCCTCGGTGGTGCCGAACACCAGAGGCAGACTCATCAACGGGCAGTGCAGATCGAAGGGCGGCACGGGCTCCTCCGGGGACACGATGCGATCGACGCCCTTCAGCGAGCGCATCAGCCGCGCGAGCGGTTTCGCCACGGCCAGGATGACCTTGCCACCACGTCTGGCGATCATCGGCGCATAGCGGCAGAACTGCACCGCGTCGCCAAAACCTTGCTCCGCGAGCAGGAGGATTGTTTTCCCCTCCAGCGGCTCGGCGCCGGTCCAGCGCGTTGCCGCCGGCAACTTCGGCTCATCGGCGAGCGGCGCCACGTCCCAGCGCGCCTCGTAGTACGGCCAACCCTCCGCCAGCTTGCCGCGCATCAACAGGATCATGCCCAGATTGACCGTGGCCTCCGGGTAGGTCTCGTTGGCCACCAGAGCCTCCCGGCAGGCGGCTTCCGCCTCTTGCAACCGGCCCATTTCGGCCAGCGCGAGAGCCAGGTTGTTGCAAGCCCGCGCTTCGTCGGTGCCGAGGGCGCGAGCTCGGCGATACAGCGACTCCGCTTCCTCCAGGTGGCCCAGGGACTGGCGGACCACGCCGAGGTTGAGCATGGCGTTGGCGTGGTAAGGGTCGAGGCGCAGGACGGCCCGGAAGTGGCTCTCCGCCTCGACCAACGCGCAGATCGCGTGCATGGCGATGCCGAGGTTATTCAGCGCCTCGAGGTTGTCGGGGTCGAGCCGCAGGGCTTCGCGCTCGCACAGGATGGCTTCCTCGGCCCGCCCCTCCTTCAGCACCGCGAGGCCGAGATTGGCCCAGGAGACGGGCCGTTCCGGCATCAGGGCGAGGGCGGCGCGGTAGAAGGTCTCGGCCGCCGCGGGATTGCCCTGATTATGCAGGCCGACGGCGACGGCGTGACACAGATCGGCGTCGACGTGGAACGTGGGCTGGCCGGCGGCGGTGTCGGCGGCGCCGTCCGCCGGCGCCCCCGCGCCACCGTCATCCCTGGGCTCCGGCCTACCGTCATCCCCGGGCTCCGGGCCACCGTCGTCCCCGGGCTCCGGGCCACCGTCGTCCCCGGGCTCCGGGCCACCGTCATCCCCGGGCTCCGGCCTACCGTCATCCCCGGGCTTGACCCGGGGATCTGTCGCGGCACTGTCTTGGTCGGGACAATCGGACGACCAGGCCCCCGCCTGTGCCGCCTCATCCCCCGGCTCGACCGGGGGATCTGTCGCGGCATCGTCTTGATCGGGACAATCGGACGACCGGGCGTCCGCCTGCTCAACGAAAGGAGGATAGGTTTCTGTTTCCATGCCCCCTATCAGGGCACGGATTTAAATCCGCGCCAATACCTCATCGCGGAATTTTTTCATCTCCTCGATCGCCTTCCCGGTATCCCTGCCCTCAAAGTCGAAGTCCATCGCCGTGACACCAAGCTGTCGCAGCGCCGCGATGTCCTCGATCACATGCGCGATCGAGCCGGTGAACAGCTTCCGGTGCCCGTCGGAACCCAGAGGCGCCGGCTGGCCATGCCGCTTGACCCGGTAGGCGATGCCCATTTTGCCCGGATCGCGGCCCGCCTTCACCGTCAGGTCCCGCATCTTCCCAATCCCCGCCTCCAACCTGGGCAGCGTGTCCAGCATGTTCGCCTTGTTGCTGCCGATCGGATACCAGACGTCGCCGACCCGGGCGGCCCGGCGCATCGACGGCCCCGTCTCGCCGCCTACCCAGATCGGCGGATACGGCTTCTGCACCGGCTTAGGATCGACCAGCAGGCCGTCGATTTTGGTGTATTTGCCGTCGAATTTGACGTGCTTCTGGGTCCACACGGCGCGGAAGGCGTCGATGTATTCGTCGGTGACGGCGCCGCGTTCCTCGAACGGCGTGGTGGCGACGGCGTCGATCTCCACCTTCTGCCAGCCGGCGCCAATGCCGATGTCGAGGCGGCCTCCGGACAGCACGTCGATCGTGGTCAGCATCTTGGCCGCGACGATCGCCGGCCGGTGCGGCACCACCATGACGGCGAGCACCAGCCGGATCTTGTCCGTCTTGGCGGCGACCCAGGCGGCCGCCGTCAGTTGCTCCATCCGGTGGCCCGGATCGGGGGAGTAGAATTCTCCGGACTCCGAATACGGATAGCCGGGCGAGGCGACGTCCGGCAGCGCGATGTGGTCGGTGAGGGTGAGATACTCAAAGCCAAGTTGCTCGCCCAGTTGGGCGACGCGGGCCATGTCGGCGGCGGTGGCCATGGGGCCGCTGATGGGGAGGTTGAAACCGATGCGCATGGGGGACTTTCGGGGTCGTGATGGGCGTTGGCCGGTGATAGAGGAGATCGGCGGCGGGGTCGATCAGAGCCTGATTTCGACCCCAATCCGGTCCGCGGTGGTCCGCACGACACCGTCCTCGCGACCGACCAATCCGGCCTGCTCGAGCGCCGCCACATCCGCGTGCACGCGTCGGTACTGCCGGCCCAAAGCCCTCGCCAAGGCCGATACCGAAGGCTCGGGATGCCCATGCAGATGCCGCAACAGACGATACCGCTCGCCTGTCATGACCTGAGCCAGGCCCTCCCAGCTTTCAAATGCGAGAACCCGCTCGCGGACTTTCTTGCCCCGTTCCGCGTCATGCCAGGCTTTAAGGAACGCGGCGGCATCGTCCTCGATAGAGCCACCCACAATCACTTTCACGTCAATCATCCCATCATCGAGAAGGCGCTATGACAAATATTGTCATAGCTCGCAATCCAAAGTCAATCATTGACGATCGCGTCCGCCTCGGACGGTAGAGCGTTTGCTTGCCCGCCCCTCTACCGCATGATAATTCCCCCGCTCTGTCCCGGATGGGGGATAGTTTAGCGGTAAAACTCCCGGCTCTGACCCGGGCATCCTTGGTTCGAATCCAGGTCCCCCAGCCACGAAATTCACTGATACTTGCTGACATACGTCCGTCCTGTACTTGCTGACATACGTCCGTCCTGGATTCGAACCCGGTCCTGGCGGGATTTCAGAAAACACGTGCCTCCGGGGCTGTACAAAGTCATGGCCGGAACAGAGCGAACCCCAATCCGGCCATCATGGACGTTTCCCCGGCGTCTCACTCAGAACCGCATCCGCAACCCGGCGCCTACCACATGGACCGCGTCGTTCGGGTTCAACGTGCCCGGCAGCAACGCGTTGGCATAGGCCGTCGCGCCGGTGCCGTTCATGAAGTCCTTGTACGAAAACCGCTCGTACGCGTAACCGAAAATCAGCGTCATGTTCGGCCGGAACGTATACTCGCCGCGGATCTGGATCATGTTCAGCATCGACGTGATATCGGGCAGCGCCTGAAAATTCAGGCCCGCGATGGTCGCCGGGCTGGTCTGTCCGGCCCCGATCAGCGCCATGCCGTCACCCAGCGCATAAGCGGTATCGCCGTAGGAGAAGCTATATTCGACGCTGATCTTCAGCACGTCCGGGATGGCCTTCCAGTCCGCCGTTATGCCGGCCGTGTGCACCGAGTCAGTGGTCTTGGTCGAATATGGCACGTAATACCCGGTTCCGGTCGGCGGGAAAGTCCCGCTTTGATAGAGGTCGTCCGAGGCGTAATAGATCTGCTGGAACGTGTAGAAAGCATGCACCGCCGCGGCTTCTGTTGGCTGCCATGACACGTCCGGGCCGATCTCGATATTGTGGTTGTCGCGCAACCCATACTGACCACTCGGATAGACGTCGTTGGAGAACTTCGTCATCAACGTCGCGGTCACCGTGTGGGTCGGTGAATAATCGATCGTCCCTTTCACCTCGTCATGCCGTCGAGATGCCTCGAAATACACCAGGAAGCCGGAAATATCGGGCCCGGTGCCGGGCGTGCCGGCCAGGGCGGTGAGCGTAGCGCCATCATTATAATTCTGCGCCACACGGTCCTGGTGCGAATAGCTCAGGGTGGCGAACACGTCGTTCATCAATTGGCTGCGAACCTTGCCCGTGACCGTGTTCGTCGTCGTGAAGGTCGTGTTGGCGAAGGACCGGTACATCGTTTCGAATGTTTCGGTCAGCATCAGCCTGGTTTGCGGCAGGATGCGATATCCAGCCTCCGCCGTCAGCGTTTGGTGATCGTAACCAAATGGCAGGTTGGAACAGAGACCGCCTCCGATCGAGCAATCTCCATTCGCCGACGTACTGGTGTTGCTCCGCGTATCCACCTGATAGAGACCGATTGAACTGAGATTGTCGTAGTCGTTGATCGTGTAGGACAGGTGCACATCCAGCTTCGGCAACGGCTCCGCGGATAAAGCGACGTTGCCGTACAACGTTCGCGCCAACCCACCGAAGCTCGCCCGCGGCTCACTCAGCGTGGTGACCGGATCGCCGGATCCGGCCGCGTACGGCTGGTTCTGCATTTGCAGGCCATAAGAGAAGTTGGCGTTGATGCGTGTCGTTGGGCTGAGATTATAGCCGAGCATTATTTTGACCTGATGCGCCGAATTCGACGGCGGCAGAGCGTACGGCGCGCTCAGGTTGGAGGCTGCCGTTCCGAAAGTGGTGGTGGGGTTAAGTCCGAACGGATTGACGGCGTCGAACACCGCCAGATTGTCTTTGAAATTGCTGAAAGTGTACCCCAACTGGGCCTGGAACACCGGATTGCCATAGGCCGCGTTGATATCGTACCGGTCGGTGTCGTAGTCGATCGGTTGCGCGAAATAACCCAGCGCACTGGTGACGCCGGTGGTGGGCGGCGTGTTCTTCGAACCTCCGGTACCCACCGTGGTCAGAGCGACCGTGCCGCCAATCTCCAGCGAATTGGACTGGTAGCCGGTCTTGTGCTCATGCCGCCAGCCGGCGGTGATCGTCCAGTCGTCCCACTGGTACTTGCCGGTGCCGGTGAACACATCGCGCTGCGTGCCGAGGTTGTAGACGTACAGATTGTTCGCCAGCGACGGACTCGGGGCCGGCAGCCAAAGTGAATTGACCGTTCCAACTCCGCTCACGAACGGCTTCGCCGGATAGAGCAAGGGAATGCTTCCCGCCGGCACGCCTGGAACCGTCGCGCCGCTCGCCTGCCAGACGCTTTGGAAACCATTCTGGGCAAGATACGGAATGCCGTCATAGGAGAACGTCAGCCCCCAGGTCCCCTGCTGGCCCATTTTGGCGCTGAACGAGCGACTTTCCAGGCCCAGATTGTCGCCCTGCATCTCAAAATAACGCGTACCACCCGAGTCCCAGGCATCGCGCCGGCTGTAGAAGAAACTGCCCAGACCGTAGAAGCCCTGATCCCCCGTTCCACTGAAGCGGCCGAGATAATTCGATTGGGCGCTGTTGTACTGGCCGCCGAACATGATCCAGTTATCACCGGGCGGCGCGGCGGCTTCTGGTGGCTTGTCACCGGTGCCGGTGACGGTGCTTTGCGCGAAAGCCGCCGGCGCCAGCAGACAGATACTCGCGGCGAGCACGGTCCTGAGAGAATACATGCGTGTCATGACCTCGTGCTCCGCTGCCTAACGTGTGAAGAACGCGCCGTTCGGGCTGTTCGAGCCGTGCACCTGCGAGTGGCAGTTCACGCAACCGCGGGCCATCAACCGGACGTTGGCGGCGATCTGCCCGGCGAGGGTTTGCCCGGCCAACGGAATTGTCTGGTGAGTGCCGTTGGCATGGCAGTCCTGACAAAGGTATGGCGGCCTTTGAATCAGCAGCCGGGCCTGAGTGGAGCCATGCGGCGTATGGCAGGTCAGGCAGTTCTCCCGAACCGGCTGGTGCTCCCAAAGCAGCGGGCCGCGCTTCTCCGCGTGACAATTGTAGCAGGTCTCATTGACGGTGAATTCCTTCAGCAGCTTCGGCCCGGCCGAGCCGTGCGGGTTGTGGCAGTCGGCGCAAACCACCAGGCCCTCGCGGATCGGATGATGCGAGAACTTGTAGCTGTCGGCCCGCTGTTCCGCGTGACAGGTGAAGCACTTCTCAGGCTGCGTGAGCTTCACCAGAATCGGATCCTTCGACACATGGATCGTGTGGCAATCGTTGCACGCCAGATCGTTGCGCTGATGCTGGCTGCCCTGCCAGTTCATTCTGAGACCAGACTGATGGCAACTCAGGCATTGCGCGTTGCGTTCCGCGACCGGCGAGATGTGCGGTCCTTTGAAGACGACCGTCGGGCCCGTCGCCTTCATCGCGGCGTGGTCGCCTCCTGGGCCATGGCACGTTTCGCAGCCGTTCTGACCGAACGGGCTGTGCGGATCGCCCTTCACCGCGTGCGGTGTCTTCAGAATCGGCGTGACTTTCGGGTCGACACCATGACAGGTGAGACAGGTTCCCGCGCCCCCCGTCGCGAAGGCTTGCGGCGATTGCGCTGACGCGGAAACGGCCCACAGCGTCAGCGCCATCCCGAACAGCAGCTTCAGAGCCAGTGTCAGCTTCATGTCGGGGTTCCTCGTACCTTGTCTGGCGGGATTCGGCGCCGTCGCGGCCACGAATCCCGCCAGATCCGAGGCGTGCGGAAGCTATTGGTATCCAGGAAGTGATCCCGCACCGGATGACAAAGCGGTAGCACCACGATTACCTGAATTTCATAATACCAGGGGGGCAGCCGGGTGGCATTCCTCATCCGGCGGACTTTTTTCAGGGATTCCCGGATCGGTTCCGGGGGCTCGCGACAACCGTTCTGGTTGATTTTCATCGCCAACCGGCCGGACAAACCCGCGGGCAAAGACCGACTGTGGCAAATACGCATCGTCTGTCGAACAAATGACCCGTGGCCACCACGACGGCCGGGGAAGGCCATGCACGATACACCGGCGATCGCCGGTGTTCTCGCCACCGCCTGCTATTACTGGTTTTAATATGGGAAACGTGGTGCTACAGCATGGTGATATACCGCCACCGATCGCGCGGTTGTCATTCTCTCGGACCGGTGGCGGCACGGGCGGACCGGCGCCGGTCCGCGGGTCCCGGGGCTGGGCGTAACAGAGGACGGACGGCATGCCTGAGCGAATGGCCCCCCTCCTCGGGGTGGCGGCTGAACAGCATACCGGACCGTTCGCCACGCCTGATCGGGCCCTACCATGCACGGGCGTTATGGGGGCAGCATGAAAGACCGGAAATCTCGCACGGACGACGCCGTCCCACGGTCCGGCGCGCGGCTTTTCCGAACCGCCCCGGCGGCGGCGGGCGCCCTGGCCCTCGTACTATGTGTGACGACGGCCGCGGTCGCGCAGCGGCCGGCGACTCCGGCCGCCGGCCGTGACGATCTTCGCCCACTATCCGCCAACTCGATGGATGTCGCGGAAGGCAAGCAACTCGCGCAGCACTTCTGCGCGGATTGCCACGGCGCGGAGGGGATCAGCACGCTGGCCAACGTGCCCAATCTGGCCGGCCAGCGTGGTTCATATCTTTACCGTGAGATGCGCGCCTACCTGTCGGGCGCGCGTGGCAACGACACCATGAACGGCGCCATCACGTATCTCAGCGCCGATGCCATGAGCGACGTGGCAGCCTACTATGCGACGCTCGCGCCCGCCCAGCCGGCGGCCGCGGGCGACGCGAAGGGCGAGGTGGACGTGATGCAGGCTGGCAAGGTGGCCGCCGCGCCCTGCGCCGGATGCCATGGCGAGATCGGCATCAGCAAGATGCCTGGCATTCCCAGTCTTGTCGGGCAGGAGCCGAAATACCTGGTCACGGCCATGGCGGAGTACAAAAGCGGCGATCGCAAGAACGACATCATGAAGGCCATGATCGCGCCGTTGACCGACGGCAATATGAATGACATCGCTTTTTTCTACGCGCTGCAAAAGCCGGCCCGCGCGCAAACCGCCGCGGCGGGCGACCGGGGAGCGGGGCAGGCTCTCTCCACTCCCTGCGCGGCTTGTCACGGCGCCGAAGGTGTCAGTGGCAATCCGTCCACCCCGAGCCTGGCTGGCCAGGACGCCCAGTACCTGGGTGCCGCGCTGCGGGCCTACAAGGACAATACGCGCGGCGATTCGACGATGAAGGCTCTGACGGCCACGCTCGACGACGCCGCGATGCAGAACCTGGCGGCCTTCTATGCCGCGATGCAGCCAAAGCCACCGAACGTGCGTAAGCCGCTGACGGCGGGCCAATGGGCGGAGCGATGCGACCGCTGCCACGGTGTCAACGGTAACAGCACCGACCCCCGCATCCCCGCCCTGGCGGGGCAGCGGGCGGGATACCTGGAGAAGGTATTGGATGCGTATCGGACCGGGGCGCGCCGAAGCCCGGAAATGGCCGCCATGTCCGAGGTGCTGTCGCCGAATGACGTCAGAAATCTCGCCGCTTATTACGCGCGCCAGAAGGCGCAGGCCGTGGTTTACGTGCCGATGCCGGCACGGTAGGCGTATGACCACATCGCCCGTCACGGATAACGGAGTTCGACCATGAAACGAATGTTGCTGACCGCGTATATCATCGTATTTGCCGGGCTCGCCGGCGTCGCGCATGCCGCCGGCGACGCGGCCGCGGGCAAGGCCAAGGCGACAGCCTGCGCCATGTGTCACGGGCCGGAAGGCAAGGGAACCCAGGTGGGCCCGAAGCTGGCCGGGTCCGACCCCGCGCACCTCGTTCAGGCGATGATGGATTACAAGTCGGGCAAGAAAGACAACGCGATGATGAAAGCCCAGACCGCCCAACTCAGTGCCGCCGATATGGCGAATCTCGCGGCCTACTATGCATCTCTCAAGTAAGACCTCGCGCGGCGAACACGGTGTCGGGGCCAACCGCGGGTTCCGCGTACCGGGGGCGTCCCGGTGCGGAATACGGTTAAGCCGTGTCCGTTCATTCCGGTCGCATTGACCAAAAGGACCGACCATGAGTGGCCCACCGCTGCATCCGAGGTTCCATCATTTTTCGGAGATGCCGTACAGCCAGCGTACGTTGTTCACGTCGGCGCTGTTGGTGTTCGGGCTTGGCTACCTGTTCGCCCTCACCCTGATATTCGTCACCTACGCCGGACGGGCCGGCGGCAATCCGTGGATGCTGTCCTATCAGGATCTCGTCGTCGCTTATTCCGGCAGCGGCGAGGCCTCGCGTCTCGAGTCGGCCCTGAACGGTCCGATGCGGACGATGCTGCCACCGGATGAGAGCGCGCCGATTATTTCCTGGCTGCACGGGGGTGTCACGCGCGCGGCATTCGCGACCGACGTCAACCCGATCATCGAGAAGCGCTGCCTCATTTGTCACGATGGCAGCAACCCGCATATCCCCAACCTGACCGGCTATGACAACGTGAAGAAAGTGACCGAGGCCGACACCGGCACTCCCATCGCGACCCTGATCAGGGTGTCGCACATTCACCTGTTCGGGATAACGTTCATCTTCTTCATCATGGGCTGGATGTTCAGCCACGCCTATGTGCGGCCCGTCTGGTTGAAATGCGCCGTCATCGCGACGCCATTCGCGGCCGACGTCTCGGATATCGGCTCCTGGTATTTCATCAAGCTGTTCCATCCGTTTGGCTGGGTCGTGATTGGTGGCGGCGCGTTGATGGCGGCGTGCTTTGCCTTAATGTGGACGGTGACGATGTATCAACTGTGGTTCTCGAAGCCGCCACGAATGGTTCTGGAGAGGTCCGGCGATCTTCCGGCCATCGACGACTGAGCGGACGGGACATCCAGGAGGAAGCGACGAAACCCGATGCGACAGAGGCCCGAACCGATTAAAGCCCGACAAGACTGAAACAAGTTGGCCCGCGAAAGCCGGTCCGACCCCGTTCCCGCCGCCATCCGGAAGGCCTTCGTTCAAAAGGACCATGTCATGAGAAAATGTTACGCTGTCGCCTTGTCGTTGGCGGTCGCCGCTGGTTCGTGGTGGGGCCTTTCCGCGCCCGGACCGGCGCATGCGCAGGTTGGCCCGAACGCGCGGGTGAGTTTCAAAGACGACGTGCTTCCCATATTCCAGGTTCACTGCACGTCGTGCCACACGCCGGGCGGCCAGGGCACCGAGGCCAGCGGGCTCGACCTGACGAACTACCAGGGGATTATGAAAGGTACGAAATTCGGCCCCATGGTGGTTGCCGGCGATCCGGAGAGCAGCAACCTGATGCGGCTCCTGGATTGGCGCGCGAGTCCGCAGCTTCGCATGCCGCACGGCAAGCAGCAGTTGCCAATCGGAGAACGCACCACGATCCGGCGATGGATCCAACAGGGCGCCAAAGATAACTGACGCCGGCTGCCACCCCGCCGCCTGGCCCGCGCAAAACCATTGCCCCGGCGCCTGTGTAAGGCCCGAGCCGCGTTCGTAATTCCGGGGCGTGTTCCGCGCGCGGCACCGGCGATCGTAAGTTTTCCGATGTTCAAGGGGAGCGCTCGGCGAACAGAGCGGCTCCGCGGTCACGCCCCTGTTGGCTCCTGACCCCGAGGCCCTTCGCGCGCGCATTTGCCACCGCCCATCCGATACGCCTTCTCCCAGCCCAATCCATGTCCCCCGAGCATCGACATTCCGCGCGTTTCATGGCTGAATCGCAGAGTGTGCCAGCGCGGCCACCGGTATCGAAACAAGTGCGCCGAACGAGGTCCCTCGCGCTCACGCATGTCCAAAGTCCCAACCGCGCCGGGCTCAGAGAAAGGAACCAACCCGAATGTCACTGCGCATCAATTCCGAGGCCCCCAATTTCACCGCCAACACCACCCAGGGCACCATCGACTTCCACTCCTGGATCGGTGACGGTTGGGCCATCTTGTTCTCCCATCCCAAGGACTTCACCCCGGTCTGCACCACCGAACTCGGCTACATGGCCGGGCTGCAGCCGGAGTTCGCCAAGCGCAACACCAAGATCATCGGCCTCAGCGTCGATCCGGTGGAGAACCATTCGAAGTGGGCCCAGGATATCGAGGAAACCCAGGGTCACGCGGTGAACTATCCGATGATCGGCGATACCGAACTCAAGGTCGCCATGGCCTACGACATGCTGCCCGAGGGCGCCGGCACCACCTCGGACGGCCGTACCGCCGCGGACAACGCCACCGTGCGCTCGGTGTTCGTTATTGGCCCGGACAAAAAGATCAAGGCGATGCTGACCTATCCGATGTCCACCGGACGCAACTTCGACGAGGTGTTGCGCCTGCTCGACTCCTGTCAGTTGACCTCGAAACACACGGTGGCGACTCCGGTGAACTGGCATCCCGGCGAGGACGTCATCATCCCGCCCGCCGTGTCCAATGAGCAGGCGGCGGTGAAATACCCGAGTGGCTGGAAGACCGTGAAGCCCTATCCGCGGATCGTCGCGCAGCCGGAATGACGGCGAACGGGGAGGCCGCCGTGCACGCGGTCTCCCCGCTTCACGCCGCCTGAGCGATCGCGGTCCGCAGTTTCCGGTTCAACGTCCAGCGCGCCATGCGGCACGCCACATCGTGCCATAGTGAACGCGGCCGCAGCCCGCAAACCTGAAACGTCATCGCGACGACGCGGTCGACATGCGCCGGCCGGTAAAACGGATAAGCCCTCGCCATGTATTCGTTGGCGTACTTGCCACGGTCGTACACCGCCGAGGCCGGAGCATTGGCCGCGTAATAAGCATAGCTCAACTCATCATCTTCCGATTCCCGCATACGGCCAAACACGATCCGCATGCGGTCGAAGCGGCTCAGCGCCTCGCGCGCCAGATATCGTTTCAGGTGAGTATAGAATAGTTTGTAGTGGCGGAATTCATCGGCCGCTATGTGCCGGCAGATCGCTTTCAGCACCGGCTCATCAGTTCCATCGGCGATCGCCGAGTAATACGAACTGGTTCCGGTCTCGACGATGCAGCGCGCGATCAGTTCGCCCGAGCGCGACCCGCGCGTCGATTCCGCGGCGTCGATGTTGAACCCGTAACCGGCGTTGTACCGCTCCAGCGCGGCGCGGAAATCAAAGCCGGGGTCGGCGGTTTCCGCGTAGCGGCCGAGTGCCTCGCCGTGCTGGATTTCCTCGACGGCCCAGTGACGGGCGGCTTGCTGAAAGGCGGGGTCGTCGGCGAAGACGTTGCACAGGTAGTGAGCGTATTTATCGCCGCCATGCTCAACCAGCGCCGCCGCCTTGACGACCTTCAGCGTTTCGGGATCGAGATTCCCGGGCTCGAAACGATCCCACGGCAGGTCTTCTATCGCCCAATGACCGGTGCTCATCGCCTGTCCTCGCTTCGCGGTACACGTCCTGGTCTGGCCTGAAACGTCATCCCGGACTCGTTGAAACGTCATCCCCTGGCCTGAAACGTCATTCCCGGGCTCGACCCGGGGATCCATGGCCGCACCATGCTGGCACAGATGGCCGGGTCAATCCCCCGAACAGGTCGGGGGACGGCCATGACGCGTGCATGGAGAGCCGGCCACGCCCAGACCACACGGTTCCCGCCATGGGCCTTCGCTCCATCGGCCACTACATGGGCCTTTGCCAGCCGGCCGCCAATGCCCTGGGCGACTGTTCACGGGCGTGAGACCGGTCCACACTTGCCTCCCGTCAAACCCGCTCTGTCCGCCCCCGCGTGCCGCTGTTATAGCGTAATGACATGACCATGGCGCCCCCCATCCTCCGCTTCCTGCTCCTGGTCGCCCTCGGCTTCTTCCTGGGCCTTGCCTTCGAGGAGTTCCACGCCCGCGCCAATCAGAAGCGGCCAGGCGGCATCCGCACCTTCCCCCTGCTCGCCGTGGTCGGAGCGATCCTGTACCGCCTCGACCCCGCCCACCTCCTGCCGTTATGCGCCGGGCTGCTGGCCCTGAGTGGCTGGCTGACCTGCTACTACTGGCGGCACATCGGCGAGATCGATCCGGACGGTTTTCCCAATGTCGGCCTGATGGTGCCGATTTGTAACGTCCTCGCTTTCCTGCTCGGCCCGGTGGCCATCGCCGAGCCGCCCTGGGTCGCCGTCGGCGCCACCGCGGCGGGCGTGCTGTTCCTGACCGCGCGGGATACCTTGCATGGCCTCGCCCGCCGCATGGAGCTGACCGAAGTCGTCAACGCTGGCCGCTTCCTGGTGTTGACCGGGTTCATCCTGCCGCTGTTGCCGGACACGCCGGTCACCACCCTGACCAGCATCACGCCGCGCCAGGTCTGGCTCGCGGTGGTCGCGGTCTGCTCGGTGTCGTACGCCAGCTACCTGCTGCAGCGCTACGTCGCGCCGGCCAGCGCGGGCCTGCTGACGGCGATATTGGGGGGACTTTACTCGTCCACCGCGACCACGGTGGTGCTGGCGCGCCGCGCCCGCACGGAAGCCGGAGCGACTCGGCAGACCCAGACCGGCATCGTGCTGGCCACCGCCATCATGTATCTCCGGCTGCTGCTCGTCATCGGAGTCTTCAACCTCAATCTCGCGCTGGCGGTGGCGCCGTACATGCTGGGGCTGGCGGGCGTCGGCCTTCTGCTGGCGGCGGGCCTGTACCGCTTCGTGCCGGCCAGGAGCATCGGCGACCCCGACGCGGCCGATCCCGACAACCCGCTGGAACTCGGTGCCGCGGCGATCTTCGCGGCGGCGTTCATCGTCATATCCCTCCTCTCCTCCTGGGCCGCCGCCCGCTTCGGAACGGCGGGGATCTATGTGCTGGCCGCGATCGTCGGCGTGTCGGACATCGATCCGTTCGTGCTGAGCCTGGCGCAGAACGGCGCCGGCCAGATCACCGTCACGGTGGGCACGGTCGCGATCCTGCTGGCGGCGTCGTCGAACAACCTGCTGAAGGCCGGCTATGTCGTGCTGTACTCTGGCGGCACGCGGCTGATCTGGCCGGTCGCGGCGCTGGCGGTGCTGGCGGTTGGCGGGATCGGCATCGCGGCGGTGTTGGGGTGAAGGGGTGAAGGGGTGAAGGGGTGAAGGGGTGAAGGGGATGGTTCCTTAGCCGCTGGCTTTTTGGCAAGCGGTAAATCGAACCTGGATCGCTCGATACATCGTCGGCCGGTTTGCGCCAATCCTTGCCGTTCCGGCATCCAGAGCCGCGGTCCGTAACCAGACATTGAGGCCAGCCACGTGATGAAGATGGCGCCCGCCGCGCGATGCGGGATGGTCGGCAACCGGGGCAAAATCGCGGGCGCTGTCAGTGACGGACCGAAGTGCATGACTGATGCCGAGCCAAATGCATGTCAGTTCGACTTCATATCGGTGTCAGTTGATCCGAGAAATGATCTCGCGTAGTCTGATCTCGCGTGGCGGTCGGGAATGGCGACAGCTGCCAAGAAACCGGAAAGGGTGTGGCGAAACGGTAGCCTCAACTTATGCGTTTCCGAAAAACCAAGGGAGACGCAGATGCCAACGCCAACTCTCACCACACTGGTTAGCTTCAACGGTACGAATGGGTCTGCCCCTGAGAACTTTCTGGTCGCCGACACCGCCGGCGACCTCTTCGGCACGACAGGGGAGGATGGGCCAGGCGGTAGTGGTACGGTGTTCGAGATCGCCAAGACCAGCACGGGCTACGCCAGCACGCCGACCACGCTGATGAGCGTCAGCAGCAGCTCAGAGCCTTCTGGCGATCTGCTAATGGACGCAGCCGGAGACCTCGTCGGCCGCCGACACGATGGTGCCGCACAATGGCGGAACGGATCAGATCGCCGGTTTCGATCCCGCCACCGATGTTCTGGACCTTCGTTCGCTGCTGAGTGAGGCGAACGTCAATCTGAACGGTGACGTCCCGGCCTTGAGCCATTATCTGTCGATCGCCGGCCAGGGCGCTAACGTCTGTGTCAACTTCGATCCGACCGGTCAGGGTGCCGGCAGCACGATCGCCGTCTTGCAGGGTCTCGCGAATGTCGTCACCGGGCCTGGCCAGTTGGTCGCACAAGGCGCGATCCGGATCGCGTGATAACATATCGCGATGACTTTCGGTCGATTGGCCAGGCAAGCCTCGCCGGCCATCGGAGCTAAAGGAAGATGCATGTTTCGCTCAATAGCTGTAACTCACCGTTCCTGGGCAAACCGCACGGGAAGTCAGACCGTACTGGCCGTATTGATCGTGATCGGATGGCTTGGCCTGGGTTGGTGGAAACATCCGCCTCCAGATCATCTATGGACCTACGATGAACCGGTATATCTCAGCATTGCCTACGACATTCTTCATTTCGGCCGCTTCACGGACGGGTCCGCCTGGAACACCCCAAGTGTGGATCCCGAGCGGCCGCCGGGAATGGTGCGTACGCCGCTCTATCCACTTTTTCTCGCGGCGACGGCGGCGCTGGATCCCGTCTTCAACGAGACCTTAAGCTGTCATGTGGAGCACGCCGCTTCACTCGACTGCCCACAGCGTGCACCCATACCCAGAATCCTGCAGTTCCTGATGATGGCTGCCTTTTATTTGATGCTGTGGCACATCGCGATCCGAGCCAGCGGGTCGCGCCGGATCGGTTGGCTATCCCTCGGCCTGGCACTGATCGTGGCACCGATCTTGATACGCAGTGTCAATATGCTCATGACCGAGGCACTCACATTGTTCTTCACGACCGCCGCCACATTGGCGGCCGTCGAGACCGTTAAAGCACGGCGGGGCTTCGGATGGGCTCTGGTATCGGGCGCGATGCTGGGACTGGCGGGGATGACCCGCCCGCCATTCGTCTACCTTTTTCCCGCGGTCATCGCCGGAGCGATGCCGCTGATCGCCGGCCGTCCGCGATGGCGGCGCGGACTAATGTCGCTGGCGGCTTTTTCATTCGCGGGCGCCATCGTGATTTCGCCCTGGATCGTTCGAAACGTGATAGTACTAGGCCAACCGGACCTGACATCCGGATATGCCTGGATGGCGCTGACCCAGCGCGTCGCGTACGACCAGATGAGCTGGCACCAATATGCGTTATTTTATTTGTGCTCTCTTCCGGACGGAAATGGCCTGGGAAGCCTCCTGGTCGGTCCGCACGCCTGCGGACTGTTTCAATATGACTCGAATTACGAAACTTTCTACAAGATTGGAAGCACGACCCTCGTGCAGAGCACGCTTATCGCGGCTGGTGGACCCAAGTACCAGGTCAGCTATCTGTTGTACCATTATGTCCTAAGTCACCCGATCTGGCATGCGCTGGTCTCCATCCCGATGGCGATGCGAGGTTTATGGATCGACCATTATTGGTCCCTGGTAATGGCGGTCCTGTGCATACCGCTAACGTGGCGTTCTTTGCGAATCCTGGATGCGGCGATGCTTGCGGTAACCCTTCCGGGTTGGATTATGCTTGCGTTTTATGCCGCGACTTCCGCTAACCAGACGCGCTTCAACCTCATGCTCATCGTCCCGTTTTCTCTGGCTGGCGGCATCGCGCTTGACCGTCTTCTGTCGCGCAACGGCACCTATCGAAAGATGATTTCCAAATCGCCTGGAGACATCCATGGCCCTGCTTCCCAGGGGTCAGTTGAGGCTGTGCGATAACTGCTCAACCTCCTCTGTCCGAGGTCTGGATCTGAACGTCCGCTCCAACCCACAAATCGCCCGAAGCCGTCATTCCAGTGTCGGCCAGCCTCCGCCGTTCGGGCCACCGGCCTTGAAGGACCGCAAAGGGGGACCGCGGCGGCTCGGGACAAATGCCCCGGCTATCGAATTTTGGTGCCCGCCCTCCCTTGACCGGCGCTGTCTGAACCCGCATCCGTCCGCTGATGCGCGAGGCAGCCGGAGGGAATGCGTGAGCCGCTATTGGTCGGAACTTGCCCGAGGCCTTTCGCCCTACGTGCCGGGCGAGCAGCCCCAGATACCGGGCCTGGTGAAGCTGAATACCAACGAAAGCCCATTCGGGCCGTCGCCGAAGGCGATCGAGGCCGTACGCGCGGCGGCCACCGATACGCTGCGCCTGTACCCGGATCCGCGGTCCACGCGGCTTCGTGAGGTACTCGCTGATTACCATAAGGTCGCGCCCGAACAGGTGTTCGTCGGCAACGGATCGGATGAGGTGCTGGCGCATGCGTTCGCGGCGCTACTGAAACAGCCCGGTCCGGTGTTGTTCCCGGATGTGACCTACAGTTTTTACCCCGTCTGGTGCCGGTTGTCGGGCATCGAGCATGAGGTGGTCCCGCTCGACGCGGAAATGCGCGTGCGCGGCGCGGACTATCTGAACCGCGGCGGGGCGATCATCATCGCCAATCCAAACGCGCCGACCGGGATCGCCCTTTCGCGCGCGGAGATCGAGTGGCTGGCGACGCGGCGGGCCGACGTGCCGGTCGTGATCGACGAAGCCTATGTCGATTTCGGCACCGAAACGTCCGTGCCCCTGATCCGCGACCATCCCAATCTTCTGGTGGTCCAGACCATGTCCAAGTCGCGCTCGCTCGCGGGCCTTCGCGTCGGCTACGCGATCGGCGACGCGGCGCTGATCGAGGCCCTCACACGGGTGAAGGACAGCTTCAACTCCTATCCTCTGGGCCGGCCCGCCGAGGCGGGCGCCATAGCCGCCATTCAGGATGAAGCGTATTTTCAGGCGACGCGGTCTTCCACCATGTGCAATCGGGCGAGCCTGACCGCGGATTTGACGGGGCTTGGGTTCGATGTTCTGCCCTCCGGCGCCAACTTCGTTTTCGTTCGCCACCCGGACCATTCCGGCCAGGAACTGGCGGCGGCGCTGCGGGAACGCGCCGTGCTTGTCCGGCATTTCTCAGGCCCGCGGACCTCCAACTTCATGCGGATCACCATTGGTTCAGACGTGGAACTTCGCGTGCTGACGGACGCACTGTCAGAGATTCTCGCGAAGGGATCGTCAATCTGAGGACAGGTGCGGATCCGGACTATCAGCGAATGGAACGGCGGTTATTACCGGGCTGTGGTTCGCCTTATGACGCCGCACCGCCGGTGATCTGGGTTCCCGGACTGAACATCAACATCCGCTGTGCGTTCCGCTCATGGGTGACGCCGCACGGATCGCCACCTGTGCGCCAGTGACGCGAACCGCTTAAGGCGCATGCTTTTCTGCGCTGTTGGTCAGCACGTGTCCACCGGCCGGGATATCTTCGCCAACGCCGGCGATGGTCTGACAGGCACCAACAACGGGGACGCCGCCAACAGCACAAGAAACGTCAGGGCACGCGAATTGTTCTTATACCGGGCGCCCAAAGGACTGACTCTTGCCGTAACCCGTCATCCCCGGGCCTGGTTATTTGAGTTCAATGCACGATCCGGACTTCGACAAGTTCCATGAACGTGCCGGAACGATCTTTGCTCGCGTGCGAGGCACGAAATCCGCCAACCGTATCTTCGGCGGCGATCGGGACGACCGGACGCCGAAGATACGCGCGATTTACTTCCCACCGACGGCATAAGTGCGGGTCGCGACCTTGACCTCCGGTGCGCGCAGGTTCGACGCCGGATAGGTATACGTGGTGGTCACGGTTTCCGTCGCCACGCCATTGGAGATGGCGGTCGTGGTTCTGGTGTTCGTGATCATGCCGCTGAGCGGATAGGATGTATTGGTGATCGTGGTCGATGTCCGCGTGCCGCTGCTGTCGCCAGAGGACGATCCGCTGGTGGCGGTCTGATCGCCGTCGGACGTGGCACCCCGCGCGGAGGTTATCGAGCCCGAAGTGGTCCATGGCGGGCTGACGGACGGTGTGATCGTCGTCGTTTCCTCGGTCGTTGACGAATGTCCTGACGATTGCGCCATCGCGACGCCCGTCATCATGCCGAGCGCGGCGGCGCCGGCCAACAGGAACCTGGTCATGTGTCATTCCTTTTCGAAAATGCGGCTGTGAAGGTTTTCACCCCGGTACCGTCAACGATATTTATGCCGCATCCCGTTGTCGGTGCAGCATCGGATTCTACCTACAGGCGACCGAACTTTGCCCTGTCGAATCTCGGGTCAGCCCCGGACGTCATTCAGGCCGGTACGTGCCGCGCCGCGATGGCGATCAACGCGTCAGCACCCGCCCGCCGATATAACCGACACCAAGCGCGATCAGCAGAGCGATCACGGGCCGCTCTTCAACCTGGCCGGCGATGGTCTTCAACGCGCGTTCACCTTCGGCGGACGCGGTGCGGTAAAGCCGGCGCGAGCCACCGTTCACTTGCGCGGCGGCACTTTGCACACCGTGCGTGGCGCCGGTCTTCAGATGATCGATCAAACTGGCGACGTCGCGTTTCAGCGCGGCGATATCGGTTTGTAGTACGGTCAGATCGGCATCCTGCCTGGTCGATACACTCATGACATCTTTCTCCGTTCGCGCGCCGCCCGAGTCGCGCATTTGATTGAAATATTCGCGGGCGGCGCCGCCTTATCGCGTTTCTGTCCCGTGACCGGCGGCTGAACAGGGGAGCGACCCGCCGAGAACCGGCCACGGGACAGAATCGCGGTCAGACCCTTCGGGTGCGCCCACGAATCGAATACCATCCCCAAAAAGGGGGCCCTGGCCGGTAAGCCAGGGCCCCAGTCGTTAGGGGAATTGCCCCGGGGGGGAGTGGGGCGGCCACAAGACTCGCCGGGGATACCGGCGGGTCTTGTGGCTGTCAGCACTGTAAATGACCGCCGCTGATCCGGAACAGGTTCGGAATCTACTCATATGTCAGGTATCGGCTCGACGCCGCCGAGATAATATGTTAGCGTCGCCGCGCGGTCGGGAGCCAATGCTCCTGAGGTCAACCGAAATGCCCTCCAAAACAGTGATTCAGGCCAAAACCAGCTCGCGGCGTTCGCCTCAGCGAGCGGAAGCAAAGCGCCGTCCTCCGCCCGGAATGGTTACCGCGGAAATTCCAATCGTAGGTATTGGCGCGTCAGCGGGCGGGCTTGAGGCCTGCCGGAAACTCGTGGCCGCGCTGCCCGCCGGCAACGGCATGGCGTTCATTCTGGTCCAGCATCTCGATCCAACCCACAAAAGCATGATGGTGGACCTGCTGGCCGACCACACCACGATGACCGTGCGCGAAGCCGCGGATGGCATGAAAATCGAACGTGAGCATTTATATGTCATCCCGCCGGGCAAGTATCTGTCCGTCGCCGACGGTATGCTGCATCTCTCGCCGCCCCAGGCCCGGCATGGCGCCCGGATGCCGTTCGATTTTTTGCTGTACTCCCTGGCGGCGGATCACGGCGAGCGCGCGATCTGCGTGGTCCTGTCCGGTACCGGGACCGACGGTGTGCTCGGGCTGCGGGCGATCAAGCAAAAGCACGGCCTGGTGATCGCGCAAGACCCCAACGAGGCGGGATATGACGGCATGCCGCGCAGCGCGATCGAGACCGGCGCGGTCGATCTCGTGCTGCAAGTGGCCCGGATGCCCGCCGCCTTCGCCGAATTCAGTAGCGGATTGTCCCCCGCGCATAACGGACCCGTTATGCCACAGCCCGGCGCGGCGCCGGACGCTCTGCCCGAGATCATCGATCTGCTGCGCACGAAGACGCCACACGACTTTACGCTTTACAAGGAAGGAACCCTACGGCGCCGGATCGAACGGCGCATGGCGATGGCGGCGATCCCGGCCTCCGGCGCAGGCCGCTACCTTGACATGTTGCGGAACGACCCGGCCGAGCTCGACATCCTCGCCAAGGACCTGCTGATCAACGTCACCAACTTCTTTCGCGACCCCGCCGTGTTCAAAATGCTGGCGGATAAGATCGTTCCCGATCTGGTACGTCTCCAGCCGGAGGAGCATCCGATACGCATCTGGATCGCCGGTTGCAGCACCGGCGAGGAGACATATTCCCTCGCCATGCTGTTCCACGAGCAGATCGCGGCGGCGCGCAACACGGTCAAACTTCAGGTGTTTGCCTCCGATATCGATCCGGACGCGGTGGCCGGCGCGCGGGACGGGTTGTACCCGGCCACCATCGAGGCCGATGTGTCGCCGAAACGTCTGGCACGGTTTTTCCACAAGGAGGGGAACGAATATCGCGTCTCGCCCGAGCTGCGCGCGTCCGTGATCTTCTCGGTGCAAGATGTGCTGGCCGACCCGCCGTTCTCCCGCATCGACCTGGTGTCGTGCCGCAATCTGCTGATCTATTTGCTGCCGGAAGCGCAGGCGAAGGTGATCTCGATGTTTCACTTCGCGTTGCGCGACGGCGGAATACTGCTTCTGGGCAACTCGGAAACAGCGGGCGAGATCGACGGCCGTTTCGAGATCATCTCGAAGGCCGAACGGCTGTACCGGCATATTGGCCGGGCTCATATTGGTGAACCGATGTTCTTGTTCAATTCCGGTGGCGGTGCGCGGAATCCATCGCGCCCGCCGCCACCGCCGGCAATGTCGCGACAGGCGATTCTGGGCGAGCTCTGCCGGCGGCTGGTGTTGGAGACTCAGGCGCCGGCGGCGGTCCTGGTCAACAGCAAACTGGAATGTCTGTTTTCCCTCGGCCCCACCGACCAACACCTCCGTGTTCCCCCCGGGCTGCCGTCCCAGGATTTGCTCGCCATGGCGCGGCAGGACCTGCGCACGAGGTTACGCGGCGCCATTCACCAGGCGACGCGCGACAAGGCACGTGTCATCGTACCGGGCGGGCGGACCACCCGGGATGGCCTCTCCATGCCCTTCAATATCGATGTGCAGCCGGTTTCCGACGGCGGCGAAGACCTGATGCTGATTTGCTTCGTCGACGCACCGGCGTCCGAACCGGCGCGGGACATCGCGGCCACGCCACATGATGGCGCGGGGACCGGCGCACTTGAGAGCGAACTCGAGGTCACCCGGGCCGAACTGAAGGACGCCATTCGCAATCTTGAAATATCGAATGAAGAGCAAAAGGCAATCAACGAAGAAGCTTTGTCGATCCAGGAAGAATATCAGTCGACCAACGAGGAACTGGTTACTTCAAAGGAAGAATTGCAGTCGCTCAACGAAGAACTGACCGCGCTCAACAGCCAGTTGCACGAAACGCTGGATCGCCAGCGCACCACGTCGAACGATCTGAAGAATGTATTGTACAGCACCGACGTGGCGACGATCTTCCTCGATGCCAAACTCAACATCCGGTTTTTCACGCCGGCCACGCGGTTGCTGTTCAGTATCCTGCCCAGTGATGTGGGGCGGCCACTGGCGGACCTCAGTTCTCTGGCCGCCGATGGCGCGCTGCTCAACGATGCCAGAACCGTGCTGCGGACCTCGGTGCCGCGGGAGCGTGAGATCGAGGCGCGCACCGGTGCCTGGTTCATTCGGCGCATTCTGCCGTACCGCACGCAGGACGACCAGGTCGAAGGCGTGGTCATCACCTTCGCCGACATCACCGTGCGCACCCATGCCGCCGACGCCCTGGGCGTCGCCAAACGGCAGGCGGAGCAGGCCAGTGTCGCGAAGTCGCGCTTTCTCGCGGCGGCGAGCCATGACCTGCGCCAGCCGCTGCAAACGCTGGTCCTGTTGCAGGAAGCTCTGGCGCGGCAGGTCGAAGGACCGGCGACGAAGAAACTGTTGGGACGGCTGGACCAGGCCCTGGATGCCATGTCGGGCATGCTGAACGCGCTGCTGGACATCAACCAGATCGAGGCCGGCACGGTCCACGCGGCGATGACCAACTTCCCGGTCAACGATTTGCTTGCCCGGTTGCGTGATGAATTCGCTTACCACGCGCAGGGAAAGGGCATCGTGCTGCGCATGGTCCCATGCGGCCTGACGATTCGCAGCGATCCCGGCCTGCTGGAACAGATGATCCGCAATCTGCTGTCAAATGCTTTGAAATATACCAAAGAAGGCAAAATATTGATCGGCTGCCGCCGTCATAAAGGCATATTGAGCATTGAAATCTGGGATACCGGAATCGGCATTCCCGAGGAAGAACTACAGGCGATCTTCGAAGAATATCATCAGCTCGGCAACGTGGCGCGTGAACGGGACCGCGGTCTCGGTCTCGGTCTTTCCATCGTCCAACGACTGGGCAAACTTCTGGGCCACCGCGTGCGCGTCCGTTCGCGTCTTGGCGAAGGCTCGGTGTTCGCGATCGAGATCGCGTTGCCAACCGACGCGCCGGTGGCGCGTCCCGAAGTTCGCAAGCCCGCGACGAATGAGGTTGCACAGGCGGGCGTTCCAATCACCGGCGAGATCCTCGTCGTCGAAGACGACCCCGAAATGCTCGAACTGCTCGCCCTCGTCCTGAAGGAAGCGGGCCATCGTGTCGTCACCGCGTCCGACGGTGTCGCCGCGCTGGAACTGATCGCGCATGGTGACGTCCGGCCTGATCTGGTGCTGGCGGACTTCAATTTACCGAACGGAATGGATGGGCTGCAGACCGCCACGAAAGTTCGCGAACGGCTGCGGCGGGAAATCCCGGTTGTCATTCTGACCGGTGACATCTCGACCGGCACCTTGCGGGACGTCGCGTTCCAGCACTATGCGCGGCTCAGCAAGCCGATCAGGTCGCGCGAACTGCTACAGGTCATCGGCGATCTGCTCGCCGTGGGCCGCCCCGGCGTGCAGGCGCCACGCCAGACGATCGCCGCCGCCACTTCCCCCGGGCCCATGGTCTACATCATCGACGACGACAGCAACATTCGCGATGAACTGCGCGCCGTGCTGGAAAGTGACGGCCGGACGGTCGAGGACTTCGCGAGCAGCGAGGCCTTCCTTGACGCGTGGCAGCCGGGCAATGAGGCGTGCATTCTGCTCGACGCTTATCTGCCGGGTATGAACGGGCTCGAATTGTTGCGATGGATCAGTGAGTCCGGCCATGTTTTGCCGGCCATCGTGATCACCGGCCATGGCGACGTATCGATAGCGGTTGAGGCCATGAAGACGGGCGCCTCGGACTTCATCGAAAAGCCGATCGGCCGGGAGGAGCTGCTGGCCAGCGTTGGCCGCGCCCTCGATCAGGCCCGCGACGGCGGCAAGCGGCACGCGTGGCACGAGGACGCGGTGCATCACATGGAAGGTCTCACGGCGCGGCAGCGCGAGATCATGCTGCTGGTGCTCGCCGGCCAGCCAAGCAAGAACATCGCCGCCGATCTTGGCATCAGCCAGCGAACCGTCGAAAACCATCGTGCATCCATCATGAAGAAGACCGGCGCGAAATCGCTGCCGGCACTGGCGCGGCTGATGATCGCCGCCACAAGCGATGAGGCCAGCCAGGCTAGTACCCACGATCATTGATGCGCGGGTCGCGGCGGCCTTCCCTGTCATTTCGATCGAAGCAAAGCAATCTCCATCAGAGGGGACAGGGAGATTGCTTCGTCGCTTCGCTCCTCGCGATGACAATGCACATGTGTCGCACCCGGAATCGCTGAAGCGCGACACACGTCAGGGGCCGGCCTGACCGGCCCATCGGCATCAACACGATGGAGAGAGCGATGGCCCGGATAAACCGGGCATGACGATTTCGCGATCTGGCGATTCGCGCTTCACTGATCGTGGGTACTGGTTCCTGATCGCCACGCGTCCGCTGCCGACCAGCAGCAGCTTCCGGCCCCGCGCCGCGGGCTCCGTCGGTTTAAGACCGGCCACGACAGTAGCCAGCCGGGCGGCGTTGGCGCGGGCGTTGGGACGATTTTCTTGCAATAGCAGAACGGACGGCGGGGTGACAAGATTGCCCGCCGGTCCACGGTCCGGAGGCGGCGCGTCCTGGGTCCCGGTGATAGTCGGCACCAGGTAGTTTCCGGGGCTGCCGCTGGTCTCATTCCATTCCCACATCAGCATGACGATTACGAAGGCGCGATGATCTCGCGGGCCGGCCACCGGCGCCGTATCGCGCCGCATCTCATGGAGACTCAAATGAAAAAGGCCTTGTTGGCTCTGCTGCTGCTTTCACTCGCGCTGACCGGTTGTGTCGTCGAACCTGGCCGTGGCTGGGGCTGGCACGGCGGTGGCGAATACCATCAGGACCGCGGCTGGGGCCGGTAAAGCCACCGCGCGCGATTGAGTAGTTTCCGATCCTGCCGGAAGCGCGTCACGCACTCTATGTTCGGAACCAAGGCGAGCGATCCCCGTTTTCGCCTGATCCCCCGGGAGAATTCGATATGATCAAAACCTTACTCGCCGCGGCAATGGCCGTTACGCTGATGACGGGAGGCGCCTTCGCGCAATCCTCCTCTTCCAGCACGACGACCACGCAGACGACGAATCCCGTCATGCCGGCACCCGTGGTTTCCACCGAGACCAGCAGCCAGAGAACCACCACCGTCAATGGCGTAACGACCAGCACGTCAGGCTCCACCTCCAGCGGCACCACCGTTTCGCCGTTCGGTGACACGACCACGACGCGCAAATCGACTGAAACCACGACCAAGAACTGATCGCGTGGGCTGACGGAGGCCGCGCCGTTCCCGTGACGCGGTGCCAATACTTTAGCCGGATCCATCTGGCTGGACCGATGCGTGTCGCCAAATCCGGCGGCACGCCCACCGCGAAAACTTTCCAGGACAAGACAATGACCGTTACTGTTTCGCGTTACCGTCTGACGATCGGCGCTGTACTGCTCGCGGGCACGGCTGTGCTGGCGGGTTGCGCCACGACCCCGGTCACCACGACCACCACGAGCCAGCAGACCACCACGTCGGCGCCGCCGCCGGTGATCATGGCCACGACGACCACTTCGACCGAGGCGGCGGCCCAACAACCTGTGCACATCGCACGCGTTCATCACAGACATCACGTGCGCTATGCGATGCACCATCATCGCGCACTGTCGTCGTCAGGCGGTACGGAGACAACGACGGAAACCACCACGACACCAATGGTGACAACGTCAACAACGTTGAAAAAGACCACCACCGATATTCGCTGACCGCTCGATCCAGGCGGTCCGTATCCATCTGAAACGATGAACTCCAACCCTCAAACTTAAAGGATCCCGGTCATGAGAAAAACCACAACGTGCATCCGCCTGGCGACCAGCATGGCGCTGATCGCGGGCATCGCGGTTCTGTCCGGCTGCGGCCCCGCACCGTACAGCCGCACCACGACGTCCGAGCAAACCACGACCACGACGCCCGCGCCGGTAGTGAACTCCGTTACCACCACCACGACGGAGCAGGACTCGCAGAAGCGCTAGTACCCGCTTTCAAGGAAGCACGAGTCTATACGTTTCGACAACGTTATGGTACTCCCCCGACCTTGGTCGGGGGATTGACCGGGCCATCGCTCTCTCCTTCGTGTTGATGGCGATGGGCCGGTTGGTCCCCCGATCAGGTCGGGGGAGGCCCATGATGATGTAATGTGTCGCGCCGCGCCGATTCTGAGTACCAGGCCCGTTCCACCGTCTGACGTTCTTCGTTCACAGACCACGAGTTTCACATAACCCGATAAGGAAACAACCATGACAATCTTCTCATATCCGATCGTTTCGCGCGTGCCGTTCAAACGTTCATTCGCCGTCGCCGCGTTGCTGGGCGCCACGATGCTCACCGCTCCGCTGACGGCGGCGCGCGCCGATACCGTCGCCATCGCGGCGTTCCAGTTGGCCCAGGCAAGCGCACCAGCGGCGGCACCGCAGACCCAGGCTGGCGCGGCGGCGACCGCGACCAAGGGCGAGACCGTGGAGCAGCGCATCACCACACTTCACAGCGCGCTGAAGATCACGTCCGACGAAGACGTCAAGTGGAACGCGGTGGCCCAGGCCATGCGGGAAAACGCTTCCGCCATGGATAAGCTGGTCGCGGAAAGCCGCACCACCGCACCGCAAAGCATGAGCGCGGTGGACGATCTGAAGATGTATCAAAAGTTCTCGCAGGCGCATGTCGACGGGCTGAAAAATCTGATTTCATCGTTCTCGACGCTCTATTCGGCGATGCCCGACGCGCAGAAGAAGGTCGCCGATGGCGTGTTCGTGTCGGCGCACCAGACAGCCGCCGTGCATAGCTGAACGGCCTGACGGTCGCCGCCGGCGATTGTCATAGTCTGTTCATTTACAGGAGATCATTATGTTCAAAAATACCGGTACCGTATCGAAACGCCGTTGGCCGGCCGTCGCGGCCGGGGCCGTGTTCACCGCTGCTCTCGCGTTCGGCTGCTTCTCGGGTTCCGCCAGCGCGGAAGACCGCGGCAGAGATCACCGCGACTATCACCACCGTGACTGGAACGGCGGTTATTACCGGGCTCCCCCGGTGGTTTACGGTTCGCCGTATTACTATGCGCCGCCGGTGATCTGGGGTCCCGGGCTGAACATCAACATCCGCTGAGCATCTCGCTCAACGGCGACGACGGTGGACCGGCAGCGATGCCGGCCTGCCGGCGTTCGGGCTCAACGCCACCGCCGAGCCTCGCGGTCGCGCGTTATCGTTGCTAAAAAGCACTGACTTCGTCGCCGAATCAGGCATCGTTCGCGCGGCAAATATCGTCCTGAGGGTACTGCCGGGGCCGCATCGCCGGGCATCCGTCATCAGGCAAGGTGTTCCCCTTGTCCTGATGACGGCAATGCCGACCCCGCTCCCCATCCTCAACCCCCGAACGTCAACCCTGAACAAGATTCCACGTTCGGTCTGCGCGATGCCAGACATAGATTGAGTTTGTCTCTTGGTGGGATCGAGCCGCGAAGCGGATCGATGGGCGAAGCTCTGGCCTTCCTGGTTCGAGTGACTGGTACTTTTCGCACGTCATGGCCGCCACATGGGTGGCCATGACAAGATGCAAAAGCCGGCCAGTAGTGCCACGAGTATTCGACCAGTGCTCAAACGGACAGCCGTGGACCTGACCCGAGCATCTATCGCGCCACAAACACCTGAAATAGTGGGCATCCCAATGACGGACAGGGGTGGAAGAGATGCTCGGGCGAGGCCCAATATGCGCTAAAATAGGCTGGAGTGCGCACCTTTCCTCGTCATGGCCGGGTTAGTCCCGGCCATCCACGTCTTTACTGGTTGCGCCAAAGACGTGGATTGCATGTTGGCGTCTCCCGCCGAAGGGTGGGACGCCGGCGGGCACCCGGGACGTGGATTGGTCTTCTCGACCGTGGCCATCT